>Ga0102830_1000046_pt1 | contig 55056 bp, 48 predicted proteins | sample ColrivemetaGS703_FD_84511 | JGI IMG/M metagenome (GOLD analysis project Ga0102830, IMG submission 84511) | Estuarine microbial communities from the Columbia River estuary - Freshwater metaG S.703 | ecosystem: Environmental > Aquatic > Marine > Intertidal zone > Estuary | place: USA: Columbia...
ATTTACAAAAAGTAAAAAGTTATATTGATATCGCTGAAAATGAAGGAGGAAAAATTCTTTTTGGAGGTGACAGCGTCACAGTCAAGAACTTCGAAAACGGCTATTATTTACAACCCACAATTATTGAAGTTTCTGATAATAATTGCAGATTAAATCAAGAAGAAATTTTCGGACCTGTTGTAACCTTGATGTCTTTTAAAACTGATGAAGAAGCCTTATTTTTAGCAAACGATGTAAAATACGGATTGTCAGCGACCTTATGGACGAATAATTTAAACAGAACCATGCAGTTTTCTAAACAATTACAAGCAGGAATTGTTTGGGTAAATACTTGGATGTTGCGTGATTTAAGAACGCCATTTGGAGGTGCAAAGGATAGTGGAGTAGGACGTGAAGGTGGTTTTGAAGCCTTGCGCTTTTTTACGGAACCAAAGAATATTTGTATTCAATATGAAAGCCCATCTTAATCTTCCCAAAGGGAAGAAACTGTTATGGCGAAAAATAAAAATAATAAAAATTATAAAAATAAAATCAGAATTACTAACACGTATTAATTCCCTTCCCTTTGGGAAGGGCTAGGGATGGGCTTATGAATTTACAATTAAAAAACAAAAACGCACTAGTGTGCGGAAGTACACAAGGTATTGGAAAAGCAACCGCCTTTTTATTAGCAGAAGAAGGTGCAAACGTTACCTTAATTGCTAGAAACGAAGAAAAATTACAAGCAGTTTTAGCAGAGCTAAATGCGTGTCAGTTCGAGCGCAGTCGAGAACAGCGCCATAGTTATTTAGTGGCAGATTTTTCAAATCCAATTGAATTGAAAAAAGTCTTAGAAAATGCAGATTTACACTTTCATATTTTGGTGAATAATACTGGAGGTCCAGCAGGTGGTCCAATTTTTGACGCTAAAATTGAAGAGTTTGAAAGTGCGTTTACGCAACATTTAAAATGCAATCATATTTTGGTTCAGGCTTTAGTGCCTTTTATGAAAACACAATGTTTTGGGCGAATTATCAATGTGATTTCCACTTCTGTAAAGCAACCTTTAGATGGTTTAGGAGTTTCAAACACGATTCGTGGTGCAGTTGCCAATTGGTCAAAAACATTAGCAAATGAATTGGGTGAATTCGGAATTACCGTAAATAATGTATTGCCTGGCGCAACACAAACGGAACGTTTGAATCAAATACTAAACAACAAAGCTGAAAAAACAGGAAAATCATTTGATGAGGTTGCGCTAGCGATGAAAAATTCAGCTCCAGCAAAACGTTTTGCAAAACCCCAAGAAGTTGCCAATGCCATTGTTTTTTTAGCAAGTGAAAAAGCAAGTTTTATCAACGGAATTAATGTTCCTGTGGATGGTGGAAGAACGAAAAGTTTGTAAATTAACAAGAAAAAAGAACAAAGATAAAAGAGTAAAGACACTGATTGGAAATCTTGTATCTTAATTTTAATATCCAAAATATATGAGCAATTTAGTAAAACCTTTAAATTTTAAAAAATGGATTGATGAACATCGTCATTTGTTAAAACCACCAGTTGGTAACAAATGTGTTTGGGACAATGGCGAATATATTGTGATGGTTGTTGGCGGTCCAAACAACCGCAAAGATTATCATTATAATGAAACTCCCGAATTTTTCTATCAAGTGGAAGGAGACATGATTTTAAAAATTATTGATGATAAAGGCAACATGATTGATGTTGAAATTAATGAAGGTGATATTTATTTATTACCTGCAAAAGTGCCTCACTCACCACAAAGAAAAGCCAATACGGTTGGTTTGGTCATTGAATATCCGCGTTCGGAAAATATGTTAGATGCCTTAGAATGGTATTGTGAAAATTGTGGAAATCAATTGTACAGAGAAGAATTTTCTTTAGATAATATTGAAACGGACATGCCCATTATTTTTGATAAGTATTACTCTGATGTTGAAAAATGTACCTGCAATAACTGCGGGACAATTATGGAAGCCCCTAATAAAGTATAAAAATGAGACGAAAACTTCGCATTAACGGACATTCTCATTTATTGCCATATCCTGAAGAAATTCCTCAGTTTATGAAAGAGAAAGAAATTTTTTGGGTGGATGATGAACGCAAACACATGTTTCAAAAAGGTTGGAAACGTCCTGTTACTGACTCTAGTTTTTTCTTAGATGAAAAACTAAAATGGATGGAACGCAACAAAATTGATCATGCTGTGGTATTGAATTTATCACAATTGTATGGCAATGGTTTGCGACTGGAAGAAATGAAAAAAGCATTGCGTTTTCAGAATGATTTCAATGCAAAAGTGCAAAAAAACCATCCCAATAAATTCACTTGTGGTTTTGTAATTCACCCTGGTTTTATTTATGGGGCATTGTATGAAATGCAACGTTGTGTAGAAGAATTGGACTTAAAAGTATTGTGTTTGCCTACGCATTTTATGGATTCTATTGGTCAATGGCGAAGTATTTTTGATGAAGAAAATGATCGAATTTTTGAGTTGGCTGACAAGTACAAATTAGCCATCGAAATTCATCCTTATGATGGTGATAAAATGATCAAATTGGAGAATTCCAATTGGCGTTTTCACCTCATTTGGATGTTGGCGCAATGTGGTGATGCCTATCATTTTTATACTTTGAATGGCATGCAAATACGGTTCCCAAATATCAGAACTTGTTTTGCACACGGTGGTCAATTAGCACAAATGAATTTAGGAAGACGTATTCAAGGTTTTGATGGTAGACCCGATTTGTTTGAAGGAAAATACCATCCAAGAAAAGCAGTAGGGCATCCAAATATTTTCTTTGACACTTTGGTTCACGATACTGATTCACTCAGTTTAATGTTTAAAAGGCAAGGAACAAAACAGGTGTTGATGGGCTTAGATGATCCATATCCTTTGGGCGAAATGGAAAGCGATGCGCAATCTTCGTATCCAGGTAAAATATTGGATTTGGCAATTGAAAAAAATATCATTACCGAAACTGAAAAAGATCAAATTTGGGAAGATAATGTGTTACAATGGTTGTTTGGAGATGATGAAGCTGCCAAGCAAAATCTCATTCAAAAGATTTTGAGTTAATATCCACAATAATCTCAAAAATTATACAATTTCACTTTTGAATTTTAGGAGATTAATTAAGTTTTATAGCAATAGTTTTATCAGCGTTCAAATTAATTTTTGAATCTTTAAAACTTGGTGGTCCAAAAATACCAGTAGCATTATTTGAAAAAGCATAAGGCTCTTTCGGAATTCCTATTAAATTTTTATCCAACATATTGTTGTTATTTTTATCATGAAATAATGAAAGGGCATATTCGCCTTTTTTCAATCCCTTGAACTGAGCCATAGCTTTGTTATTTTCAATAATAACACTCATTCCATTTACTTCTTTGTTTGTTTTTAAGAATGTTTGTTCATTATCGAATATGGCTAAAAAAACTTTTCCGGTATTGTTTTTAAGTCCAAAAACTTCAACAGTTAGTGTAAAAGTTTCATTTTGAGCTTTTATAGTTTGAAGAGAGAAAATAATAATACTGGTAAAAAGGGAAATTTTTTTCATTACATATAATTTGTGAATGTTTTTTATTCTGATACACTATCAATCAAAATCGTTAATAAATCAATGGCAGCTTGTGCTATTTTTGTTCCAGGACCAAAAACCCCTACAGCACCAGCATCAAACAAAAACTGATAATCTTGCGCAGGAATCACACCACCTACAATGACCATAATATCTTCGCGTCCGTATTTTTTTAGCTCTTCAATAACTTGCGGAACCAATGTTTTATGACCTGCAGCCAACGAAGAAATGCCTAAAATATGTACATCGTTTTCCACGGCTTGTTTGGTAGCCTCTTGCGGTGTTTGAAATAATGGACCAATATCTACATCAAAACCCAAATCAGCATAGCCAGTTGCCACAACTTTTGCACCTCTATCATGGCCATCTTGTCCAAGTTTTGCAATCATAATTCGTGGACGTCTGCCTTCTAATTCAGCAAATCGATCTGCTAATTCAGCGGCTTTTTTAAACAATGCGTTGTCTTTAATTTCTTTACTATACACCCCAGATATGGTTTTATGCGTTGCTTTATGTCTGCCAAAAACAACCTCTAAAGCATCCGAAATTTCACCTAAAGTAGCTCTGTTTCTGGCGGCTTTTACTGCCAAATCTAGTAAATTTTCTGTTTGGTTTTTTGCAGCAGTTGTTAAAGCTTCTAAGGATTTTTGAACTTCAACCGAATTTCTAGTGGCTTTTAATTGCTGTAAACGTTCAATTTGAGAGTTTCGAACGGCTTCATTATCGACTTCTAAGGTATGAATGGGATCTTCCTCTTTTAATCGGAATTTGTTGACACCTACAATCACATCTTGAGCACTATCAATTTTTGCTTGTTTCTTTGCAGCAGCTTCCTCAATGCGCATTTTAGGAATTCCTTTTTCAATGGCTTTGGTCATGCCTCCCAATTCTTCTACTTCATTGATCAATTCCCAAGCGTTGTTGGCAATATCTTCAGTGAGTTTTTCGAGATGATAACTGCCTGCCCAAGGATCAACTGTTTTCGTAATATGGGTTTCTTGTTGTAAGTAAATTTGGGTGTTTCTAGCAATTCTTGCAGAAAAATCGGTAGGCAATGCAATGGCTTCGTCCAAGGCATTTGTGTGCAAACTTTGTGTTCCTCCAAAAACGGCAGCCATGGCTTCAATTGTGGTTCTGGCAACATTGTTAAAAGGATCTTGCTCGGTTAAACTCCAACCACTTGTTTGAGAATGTGTTCGTAATGCTAACGATTTTTCATCTTTTGGATGGAATTGTTTTACGATTTTCGCCCACAACATTCTTGCCGCTCTTAACTTGGCAATTTCTTTGAAATGATCCATGCCAATTCCCCAAAAAAAGGACAATCTTGGTGCAAAGGTATCAATATCCATGCCTGCTTCCAATCCTTTACGGATGTATTCTAGGCCATCAGCAAGGGTGTATGCCAATTCAATTTCGGGAGTTGCACCTGCTTCTTGCATGTGATAGCCAGAGATTGAAATTGAATTGAATTTGGGCATATTTTTACTTGTGTAACTAAAAATATCCGCAATGATTTTCATGGATGGAGAAGGAGGATAGATGTAGGTATTTCGTACCATGAACTCTTTTAAAATATCATTTTGGATGGTTCCTGATAATAAATTTTGAGCAACTCCTTGTTCTTCTGCAGCCACAATAAAAAAAGCTAAAATGGGTAATACAGCACCATTCATGGTCATTGAAACCGACATTTCATCTAGCGGAATTTGATCAAAAAGCACCTTCATGTCTTCTACAGAATCAATGGCAACACCTGCTTTTCCAACATCGCCTTGCACGCGTTCATGATCAGAATCATAACCTCTGTGTGTTGCTAAATCAAAAGCTACTGACAAACCTTTTTGACCTGCTGCTAAATTTCTTCTGTAAAAAGCATTGCTTTCTTCGGCTGTTGAAAAACCAGCATATTGTCTGATGGTCCAAGGTCTTTGCACATACATGGTAGCATAAGGTCCTCTTAAATTAGGTGCAATTCCAGCAGCAAAATCTTCGTGCGAATAAGCCTCACCAAACCTCCCTAAAGAGGAAGAGTTCTCATTGAATTTTAAAAGTTTGATATTTGAAAAGTCTTTTCTATTCATTGTCAAGTCGTTCTTTTTCAATGGTTTCTGAAAGTCTTTTTCTGGTAATGGGTGTAATCAACGTTTTGATGTTGCGCTGCTTTACAAAAGGATAAATTTCTAGCTCATTTTTCATATGATCATTCGTATTCTGCTGTAAATTAGTACCCACTAAAATAATTTTTTTATTGACGAAATCTGCTTCTTCTTTTTGAGCACTTTCTTTAATTTTTTTCTGAATCACTCCTGATTTTAGCTGATCTAAAAATCCACCACCTTTTTCAATTTGTTTAAAAATAGTGAGTGCTTTTTCAGCCAATTGTGAGGTGATGGAATCAATATAATAAGATCCATCCGCAAAATTTTGTGCTGCTTGTAAGCAACTTTCTTCTTGTAAAATCAACAACTGGTTTCTACTAATCCGTTCGCCAAATTCATTGGATTTATGAAAAATAGCATCATACGAACTATTTGAAATGGTGTTTGAACCACCTAAAATTGCACTCATACATTCGGATGTTGTGCGTAACATATTTACATTATAATCGTAAACTGTTTTGTTTCGCAAACTAGGCTTCGTAAAAATATGGGCTTTACTATTTTGAAGTCCGTATTCGTTTAAAAGACTTTTCCATAAAATACGGAAGGCTCGTAACTTGGCTATTTCAAAGAAATAATTACTGCCCACTGCAAATGAAAAATGAATATTTTCGGCAATCTCTTTTCCGAAATGTAATAAATATTCGTTGGCATGCGCTAAGGCATAACCCAATTGTTGTGAAATGGTGGCACCTGCATTTTGATACAAATCCAACGAAACTGAAATGGGATTTTTACAAGATTTTATGATGTTTTGTAGTCTTTTATGATCTTCATTTAAATTGAAAAACCAATTGCCACTTTCCGCTAAATTGCCAATAATGTCTGTTTGAAAAAATATGTTTTTTGAATCGCAAAATTGTGACAATTCAATTTGAAAATCATCCTCTAAAAAAGAAAATTGAAAGTAAATGACCACTGATTTTACATCAATATTCGCCAACACTTGTTTGTAATCAAAAGCTTTATTAGCTTTAAAATGAAGAGCAGTTGCGCCTCTTTTTAATGCATCTACAGCTAAAAAATTAGCCGTTTTTTCATTGTCAATAAACACACTTTGACAAATGTCAAATCCTTTTTTAGGAAGTGGAATGTTGTGATGTACTCTGTCTGCTTTTGTATAAAATGGTTTTACTGTGATACCTTCGTCAGTTTTCCAGAGTAAGATTTCGTTATAATCAGCACCTTTTAAATCCGCCTGAATTTTTTGCTTCCAAGCACCAGCTGAAACAGGTGAAAATTCATCAAATAAAAAAGCGCTCATTTTTTAGGGATGTTATCAAATTCAATCAAATAAATTTCTTCATTTTCTTTCTTCATCAAATATTGCTCTCTTGCAAATCGTTCTAATTCTAATGAATCTTGCAATTTTTTAATGGTGTTTTTATCTTCTTCAATTTTGTCTTTGTAAAAATTGATAGAACTCTCTAAATCTTCAATTTCTTTGTCAAATTTTCTATGAACTAAATACGAATTTTCATCAAAAAAAAGCATCCAAATTATAAAAGGAATCAAAATCATTACAAAAATATTTGTAAAAAATTTATAAAATTTATTCCCTTTAATGTTGTTTAAAAAACCCATTTTATAGTCGTTCGTTTATCACAGTTCGCACAATATCTACAGCTACCGTATTGAATTTGTCATTTGGAATAATAATGTCCGCAAAATTCTTAGTTGGTTCTATAAACTGTTGATGCATAGGTTTCAAGGTGTCTTTATAGCGATTTAAAACTTCGTCAATATCTCTTCCTCTTTCATTAATATCTCTGCGAATTCTTCGAATCAAACGTTCGTCAGTATCTGCATGAACAAAGATTTTGATATCAAATAAATTTCGCAATTCTTCATTATTGAAAATCAAAATTCCTTCTACAATCACCACTTTTCTTGGATGGGTTTGAATGGTATCTTTGGTTCTGTTGTGCGTAACAAAAGAATATACAGGCTGTTCAATGGTTTTTCCTTGTTTCAACTCTTTTAAATGCTGTACTAACAATTCAAAATCAATGGCTCTTGGATGATCAAAATTGATTTTTGTACGTTCTTCATAGGATAAATTATCTGTGGCTTTATAATAAGAATCTTGCGAAATTATACAAACTTGATCCGAGGGAAAATGTTTGATAATTTGATTAACAACAGTTGTTTTACCACTTCCAGTTCCTCCAGCAATTCCTAATACCAGCATAAATGAGCACCAATTTTAAAGATTATTTTACGAAAGTAGTGAGATTTTATAAATTGATGAAATTATTGATACGAATGTCTTTTGCTTTTAAATCAAACATCAAGTTGTACAGTCCAAAAAATGTACGATTCATATAGATAAAATGTTTGGAACCTCTGCTGGCGTTGTAAGAGCGCAATTCTGTATTCTTTGAATATCGCTCGCCAAATTCGGCTATTTTTCCAAAGAAAGTTTCGTCAGAAAAATCAAATGTTTCCACATGAAAAGGTTTTGAAAAAATACCCAACATTTCATGAAACATTTCACTAAAAAACGCTAATTCTTCTCTGCCATCATCTTTTCTTAGAATTTCTAATTCGAACATTTTTTCTTCAAAAAGAGCTTTATCTTGTAAGGTTTCTGCTTTTGCCAATTCAAAATATGGATTGTAAAAATCCAATGGAATGGTTTTCATACAACCAAAATCTAAGGCAATTAATTCCCCTTTTTTAGAGACCAAAAAATTTCCAGGATGCGGATCTGCATGTACTTTTTTCAAATTATGAATTTGAAACATATAAAAATCCCACAGAGCTTGTCCTAATTTATTTGCAACGTTCTGATCGGTATTAATATTCGTAAATTCTGACAAATGAACCCCATTCATCCAATCCATAGTGATGATTTGTTTGGATGATAATTCTTTGTAATAATTGGGAAATAAAAGGTTTGGAATATTTTTACAAGCCTCAACAACTTCTTTTCCTTGTGCGACTTCTAATATATAATCTGTTTCTTCAAGCAATTTGTCTTGCACTTCAAAAAAGTATTCATCAGACGTTTTTCCTATCATGTTGAACATTCTAATCACAAAAGGTTTCAATAAGGCCAAATCTGATTTGATGCTATCAGAAACTCCAGGATATTGAATTTTTACGGCTAATTTTTTGCCATCTTTTTCAGCTTTGTGGACCTGACCAATACTTGCTGCATTGTATGCTTTTGTGTCAAAAGAATCGAAAGTCTCTGATGGAAATTTCCCAAAACTTTTTTTGAACGTTTTCAACACCAATGCCTCAGAAAGTGGGGGTACAGAAAATTGTGCTAACGAAAACTTTTCTACATACGCTCTTGGCAAAATACTTTTTTCCATGCTGAGCATTTGCGCCACTTTTAGTGGACTACCTTTCATGTCTTTTAGACTGTCATAAATGTCTTCAGCATTGTTTTTGTTGAGATTTTCTCTGGCATCTTCTTCCGAACTCACCATTTTTTCTCCATAATATTTGAGGTAATTTACCCCTACTTTTGCACCTGTTTTTACCAACTTTGATGCACGTTGGATTTTTGAAATAGGAATACTACTGGCTTTTTTCATTGCTTACTGAGCTTTTTTTTGAAAGGTTTCTTTGTAAACAAACTTCCCAAGGTCAAATGCATTTTTCAAGAATTTATTTTCTAGAAGTTCGAAGCTGGTATTGATTGATTTTTCGATAAAAATGTCTGTTTTTTCAAAAGATTCTGAGGTGTCATCCAACCAAAATTTAATGGTTAAAAACAGCTGAAACCACAAAGACTGGTTGATGAATTTTTGCTGAATATTTTCTAAACCTTCAAGAGGAATAATACTTTCAGAAAGTTTTAAATCATCAATAAAATGTATGAAACTTTTTTTTAGACTTGATAACGTTGAAAAAGATTGAACTTGATTTTTACATCCTTTTAGGGAAACAATGACAAATTTTCTGTTGAGCGTTAAGTTTTCGAAAAAAGTAAAATACAAACTGATGAGTTTATTTTTATTATCAAAAGTAGTAAATTCTTCACTTTCACGTAACACATCAATTGAATTTAAAAATAGCTCTTTATAAATTGCTTTTTCAACTTTTTTAATTGAGGTAAAATGTGCTAAAAAATCAACTTCATTGATTTTTGTTTCTTTACAAAAATCGGAAATGTCAGATGGTTTTTTTTCATTTTTGATAACATAATCCATGTAAATAGTAAAAATGTCATCTCCTGTAATTTTCTTTTTTTTAGCCATGTAAAAAATTATTGAGCAAAAATACGAAACGTTTTGTGGATTAAAGAAAATCTGATATATATAAAACAAAAAACCAAGTTAATTTTAACTTGGTTTTTAGAATTTGAAGATTGAAAAATTATGCAAATAACCTGTAAAATATTTATTTTCCCTTTAAGAAATGTTTTTTGTAGTTTTAAAGAGCATCAAAAAGCATCAAAAAGCATTTTTTTTATTTTCTATAAATCTAATGTCTGATTTTAATGCTTTATCAGTTACTTCTTGCGATTGAGTGGCTTCAGAAATTCTTTCAATTATAATTTCTTTTTTTTATTTAATACAAATTCATTCGCTTTTTTTAGGGTTGTTTTTACGGTTGCTATGCCTTCAGAAATATTTTTTGGAGATTTTTACTTTTATTTTCATTACAGGTCTGACTATACGTCTAATTATTTTTTTGTCCAATTTTTTACAGCTTCAAAATCGCCTTTCAATGCTAATTTTGCTTGAGCTTTCCAGCCTGACAAATTGTAAATTTTAGTATTTACACCAGCCTCATTCAACATATTTGTCAGGTCTTTGATGGTCATATTTGCGATTTGAGCGTACGAAGTAATGTTCAATTCATTCAGAGATTTTTCCAAAACAGGACCAATTCCTTTTATCACTTTTAAATCATCAACAACCTCTGTTTTTTCTGCTATAACTTTTTTAGTTATTTTTTTTACTTTATCAGTTTTTTTAGTTTCTAGCGCCGTTTTTTTTGGTTTCTCAGTTAATGCTTCTTCTGTATAATTTTCTACTTTTTCTCTCACCTCTTCCATAGTTTCAGTGATGTTTTTCCTGATTTTACAAGCAATTTTCTCTGCTTTTTTTACAAATTTATAATTTGCAACTTCTTTTTTAATCTTGTTTTTTGCTTCTTCAACCTTTTCAACTAAAGAATTATCAGTAATTTTTTTCTTTGTTTTCTCAACCAATTTGTGGTTATATCCAACCAATGTTTTGAAACGTTCAGTGCCATTTTCTAATTGACTTTTTATAGATTCAGCAGTTTCAACCATTATATTTATTTGTTGTTTGCGTAATGGCTCAGTTTTTTTTTGCCATTTTTCAGCAGTTTTTATCGTAGTTTCGATAGCATTGAAAGAAGTCTCAATCAAATCATTATTTATTTTTTTAACGATTGCTTTTGCTTTATCGATGTTTTCTTTTTTTGACTTTTTTGTTTCCATTTCATTAAACAGTTTAGATGTGTTTTAATTTTAATTAATAAATTGTAATAAAAATCTTTAATTGTAATTAAATTAGTTATGTATTATAATTCAAACTAAAAAAAGTTGCTCATCTTATCGAAAATCAGTAAATAATTTTGATTACAAAATATTCCCAAAAAGCAACATAAATGCAAATTACAAAAGAATTTTGTAAGTCTTTTAAAAAAAATCAAAACAATTTTTTGACTATTGGATACGTAAACACGGTTAATTAGAGGTAAAGATTATTTTTCTATAGAAATCCAACTTACCCCTTTCTAAATTTGTATTATTTAATTCAATATATCAATGATATAAATTCAGAAAAACTATAAAAAACAATCTTATATTTTCTTTAAAAAAAAGAGAATAGAAAATTTATTTTCTCAATTGTGCGACAAATTTACGATTAGAAGAAATTGCGAAAAATACCTTAAAGTATATAAAACTAGACTATTAACTAAAATAACAGTATAAATAACTTGTCAATTTATCAATAAATTTGTTTTCAATAAAAATTTAGATGTTATCAAAGTTAACATTATTTGAAGTGCACAATAGGTTCTGATTTATAAAAATCTAATTATTTATTGACATTGCTCTCTAAAAAAATCAAAATCACTATTGAAATTTCATCTGAAATACTATTTTTGCACATGCAACAAGACAACGTACTTATTTTAGATTTCGGATCGCAATACACACAGTTAATTGCGAGAAGAGTAAGAGAATTAAATATTTATTGTGAAATTCATCCTTACAATCATTTACCGAACAATATTGAAAATTTTAAAGCAGTCATTCTTTCAGGAAGCCCGAATTCCGTAAGAGGAAACACGGTTTTACATCCTGATTTATCAACGATTAGAGGTAGAAAACCGCTCTTGGCAGTTTGTTATGGAGCCCAATACTTAGCTCATTTTTCAGGTGGAAAAGTAGCTCCTTCCAATACCAGAGAATATGGAAGAGCTAATTTATCATTCGTTAAAAAAGGTGAGGAATTCTTTGAAAATATTCATGAAGGGAGTCAAGTTTGGATGAGTCATTCGGATACCATTACTGATTTGCCCGCTAATGCTGTTTTGTTGGCAAGTACCAGAGATGTTGAAAATGCAGCGTATAAAATTGAAGGGGAACAAACTTTTGCTATTCAATTTCATCCGGAAGTATATCATTCTACGGATGGAAAACAATTGTTAGCAAATTTTTTGGTGGGTATTGCTCAAGTTGCACAAACATGGACGCCAGATTCTTTTGTGGAAAGTACCGTTCAGGCATTGCAAGAAAAAGTAGGAAATGACAAAGTAGTTTTAGGACTTTCAGGAGGTGTAGATTCAACAGTTGCGGCAGTTTTATTGCACAAAGCCATTAAAAAAAATCTCTATTGTATTTTTGTAAATAATGGATTGTTGCGTAAAAATGAGTTTGAAAGCGTGTTGGCGCAATATGAAGGCATGGGATTGAACGTTAAAGGAGTAGATGCATCACAACGATTTTTGGAGAAGTTAGCAGGATTGAAAGATCCTGAGGCGAAAAGAAAAGCTATTGGAAATACGTTTATAGATGTTTTTGATGATGAAGCACATCAAATTACGGATGTGAAATGGTTGGCACAAGGCACGATTTATCCAGATGTAATTGAATCAGTTTCTGTAAATGGTGGTCCTTCAGCAACCATCAAAAGTCATCATAACGTAGGTGGTTTGCCAGATTTTATGAAGTTAAAAATTGTAGAGCCTTTGCGAATGATTTTTAAAGATGAGGTAAGAAGGGTAGGCGCAACTTTGGGTATAGACAAAGAATTGTTAGGACGTCATCCATTTCCTGGACCAGGTTTAGCCATCCGAATTTTGGGAGATATTACTGCTGAAAAAGTTCGAATTTTACAAGAAGTAGATGCTATTTTTATCAATGGTTTGAAATCAGATGGACTGTATGATAAAGTGTGGCAAGCTGGCGCTATTCTATTGACAGTCAATTCAGTAGGAGTGATGGGTGATGAGCGTACTTACGAAAAAGTAGTTGCTTTGAGAGCTGTAGAAAGTACTGATGGAATGACTGCTGATTGGGTAGATTTGCCATATACATTTTTACAAAAAACATCAAATAATATTATAAATCAAGTGAAAGGCGTGAATAGAGTTGTGTATGATATCAGCTCAAAACCACCGGCTACTATTGAATGGGAATAACAGATATGAAATATTTGAAAATTTGGTTAATCATTACAACGTTGACTTTTACAGTATCTTGTGGGCAACAAAATAGGTATATTCAATATAAGGTGAAAGCTGGTGAAACCATGAGTACGATTGCCGAAAAATTGAATATGAAGACTCAGGATTTATTGCGTTTGAATCCCGATTTTACGGAGACTCCAACCCCCAATTCGTTCATTATAGTTCCCGAAAATAAGTTCGAATATTTTAGAAATCAACAAGTAAAAAATGGTGTGGTTATAGAAGAGGTTGATAGCAACACAAACTATAATCCTTCATCAGAAAGAGAAAAGTTAATTGCAAGTTTGAAAGAAAAGTTTTTGATTTATGAAGTGAAAAAAGGGGATACTTTTTACAGTTTGGAGAAAAAATTCAATGTAACAATAGGAGAATTATTACTATTAAATCCTGAATTGAAAGAAGGATTGAAAGAAAACAGCATTTTAAAAATCAAAGAGATTTTAGAGGAGTCTGCTATTAAAAAAACGAATTTTATAGATGAAATTCGTTCCAATTCAGCAATAAAAGTAGCTTTGTTATTGCCGTTAAGAAGTGATGTCTTTGGGTATGATTCCATTTTACCGAGAGAAATATTTTTAAAAAATGGGAGTTTAGTAAACATTGCAACAGATTTTTATTTGGGTGCAGAAATAGCGGTTGATTCCTTGCGAAATAGTGGTGTTGAAATCGAATTGAATGTTTTTGACACAGGTGCTAGAAAAAGTAACCGAATTTCGAATATTATTTCCAATCAAAATTTGAATGCGAATGATGTGATTATTGGCCCTTTGTACTCAGAAGAAGCCCAAATGGTTGCGTCTTCTGTGAATATTCCTGTAGTTTTTCCTATGTACTCTTCGAATCAATCTGAGTTTAAAAATTCAAATATTATCAAAGCAGCTCCAGATAAAAAGATATTTAAAAACACCTTAATTCGTTATATCAATGATACATTTGATCAAGGAAATTTGATAATTGTTGGTGATCAAACTGCTACAAATGGTATCAAGAATGAGTTGAAATTCAGTAATGGAGCCATCCGAATTTTAACTCCACAAAATGGAATTATTCAAAAAGAGAGATTCTTAGAAATTTTAAAACCCAATACTAAAAATTGGATTATTCTTGCTTCTAGCAATGAAGTGATTGTTTCTGACGTTGTCAATAGTTTGATTAGCTTGCCAAGTGAAACCAAAGTAACTGTTTTTACATTTGACAAAGGAAGTGTGTATGATAAAATAGACAATTTGAAATTGGGCAAAATTGGATTCACTTATGTGAGTGAAGAATTTGTTGACGAAACATCAGAATCGTCTCGAAGTTTTACCAAATTATACCAAGGAAAAAACAACACATTGCCTTCTTTTTATGCTACAAAAGGATTTGACATTACGTATGATATTTTGGTGAGATTATCTTCAGGAAAGCGTTTGCAAGCAACTTTCAAAGAAGGACCAACCACTAGAGTAGATACCAAATTTGAATATAAAAACAATGAAATATTTGAAAACGAAGGTGTTTTTATTCTTCAAATAAATAGTGATTTGACAATTAGCAAATTGAAATAATGAGGGTATTATTGATTGATTTACAATGAAATAAATCAATTATATTTTTTTCATTTGTTGTTTCAATTGGGTCATTTGTTCTTTGAACATGCCTTGTTTGTCCAGTTTTTTTGCTTCTGCTAATAGCAAAGTTGCTTCTCTTTTACGTCTTTTGGTCATAGCTATTCCTGCCAATTGCATTTTTGCCAATGCCAAGTCATGATTCATAGATAAACCTAGTTTGATAGCTGTTTTGAAATATTTTTCAGCTTGAGAAATGTTGGTTTGACTTACCATCAATCCTTGTAAAAAGTTATAATAGCCTTGTTGCTTTTGTGTCAAAGCCGCTTCCGGATTTTTGATATACGCCAACCATTTTTGTGCTCCTGGAAAATTTTGTTTTCTCAGTTGTAAAAAAGCCAAAAGAATGAATTCATTTTTGAAATAGAATAATACAAAAATACCAGCCAACAATAGAATAGAAATTCCGTTCATAATATGAATTTGACTAAATTCATATACTGCCCAAATTGTGATTAAAACTGCTAAAGCTACTTTTATATTTTTATGAAACATCGTTGTTTTTTATTTTAAATTTAACGCACAAAAATACATTTTCTTATTGAATGACATTGAAATCTTCTTTTAAAATTTCAAAAATCCCCAATAGTTTTTTAGGATTTCTGATAGTATTTTCGATATTGAATCCATGAAATAATCCCTAAAATCGTAACAAATCCCACTGAATAATACACAGCACTTGGTGTAATTACCTTATCACCACTTGCATACGAATGCAATCCTGATAAGTAAAAATTCACTCCAAAGTAAGTCATCATAATAGAGCCATACGCAATGATTGACCACAAATTAAACGTATATCTACCACGCAAACCAGGAATCAATCGCATGTGCAATACAAATGCGTATACCATAATAGAAATCAATGCCCACGTTTCTTTTGGATCCCAACCCCAATAACGTCCCCAACTTTCATTGGCCCACATGCCGCCTAAAAAGTTTCCAATGGTTAGCATCACAACACCTACAGTAATCGCCATTTCATTGATAATAGTAATTTCCTTTAGGTTGATGTCCATATTTTTTTTATTTTTTTCTGATGTAAAAAGGATTAAAAACAAGGCAAAAACACCCAATATCATTCCTAACGTTAATGGACCATAACTAGCCACAATAATGGAAACGTGAACCATAAGCCACCAAGAATTCAATACAGGTTGCAAATTGGCAATTTCAGGATCCAACCAATTCAAACTTGCTGTGAATAAAATAATGGACGTTACAAAGGTTGTTGCTGCAATTGTAAGTGAAGATTTCCTTCCCAAGAAAAGTCCAAATAACATAGTCGCCCAACCCACATAAATAATAGATTCATAGGCATTACTCCAAGGCGCATTTCCGCTGATGAACCATCTGCTGAGTAATCCTAAGGTGTGCATTAAAAAGAGTAATAAAACAACTCCAATAAAAAATTTCACAGCATAGGAAACCCATTTCTTGGTATTGAAAATTTGAATGATGACAAAAACAATAAAAAACAAACTCGCCAATCCATAATAACGCACTAATTTTTTAAAAATATTGTATTTATTGTAAGCAATTTCCAATTCAATTTTGTTTTTTGAAGGATAAATAGTCGCACCAAATTGTTGCTGGTATTTTTTGATTCCGTCTAAAATTTGATTGGCTTTGGTGTAATCATTTGTTTTTTTTGCGGATTGTAATAGTTGCACATACAAAGGCAATGATTTGCGAACAAACACAGAATCTGCTGCTTTAAAACCTTTTTCGGCAAAAGTTTCAGGTTGTGAAACCCATTTGTTATTCTCGTCATTAGGGATGGGATAAATTTTTAATATTCCACCACCAATCGCGCTGTAGAGTAATCCAACTCTTCTGTCAATTTTAATAAGATCTTGTTCAAATTTATTTTGAACTTTCTTTTTCTGAGCTTCAGCGACTTGTTCCCGAATTTTATAATCACCTATTTCTGTAAAAAAGTCTGATAAACGTGCGAACTTTGTAGTGTCTGCAATGTCTAATTGTTTTCTGATTTTAAGGTTTTGCTTTTCTAAGTAGATTGCAGGAACTTCGTACCAAAGTCTTGGATTTTCTATAATTGAGAGTAACACCTGACTTGGTTTCATACCTCTCAATTGTTCCGTCTGACTTACTTTTCGCACCAATTCAGAGGCAAACGTGTGTGCAGGCTTCATTCGACCTCCAGCATCCTGAATTACTAATTTGTTGAAACTTTCAGCATGATCTAACGATACTAAATTAGCCTGTAAAATAGAATCCACTTGCTGGTCTGTGATTCGGAATGAGTGTGCTGATTGTTGCTGACTGAAACCTACTGTTGATGCAATTAAAAAGGCAATAATTGCAGTGTTTTTTTTCTTTTTTCTGATGTTTTGTAATGATTTTTTCAAACTATCAAAACGTGTATACTTTGCAAAAAAGATGCAAATCATTCCTGTATATAATAATGAATAGCCTAAATACGTGATAAAAGTTCCCCAAAAATCGTGATTTACAGAAAGGTGCGTTTGTTCAAATTCTCCAGACAAATCGTAACTGGATTGAAAAAATTTATAGCCTTTATAATCTAAAATATGATTCATAAAAATGCGATAATCAAACGTTTCGTTTGGGTCAATAACCGTAACTTCACTAGCGTAAGAAGCTGCGCTTTCTGACCCTGGATATTTTTCCAATTGAAAATCATTCAACTTTACACTGAAAGGTGTTTCCATAGTTTTTGCACCATACCACATTCTGAAATTAAATTCACCCACTGAAAATTGTTGTAAATTATCACTATTAAATTTTCCTCCAGTTAATTCAATTCGCTGTGTTTTTTCGTCGGTAGAAACATCCAATACAATGACATCCAATTTTTTGTCATCTTTTGCACCACGAACGGTTTGCATAGTTCCTTTTTCAGGATATTGTGGCACTACAAATGGCAAGCCAGCCACATTATAAAGAGCTCTCAATTTAAAATCTTGAATGCTATCTTTTATAAGGTTTCCTGTCTGTTGAGTTGCCATTACTTGATACACTCCAGCTTCTTTTGACATGATTTTTAACGAATCATTTCGTTTGAAAATATTGATATTGGCACCATTACTAGTAGCATTGAATCCAACTAAAATATTGTGAATATTTTGAATCGTTCCTGATTTTATATAATGTTCGTGTCTTGAGCCACTAGAAGATTCTACAAAAAGGAGGTGCTCTACTCCATTTTCATCAGCAATTAATTTTTTTTCAGCCCAAGGAATGTAATCTACCAGCTCAATATTGAATTTTTTTTCTTTGAAATTATCTTCATAAGACCAAGAATTTTTTCCCCAAGCTGATAGTAAAATAGGTTTGTTCACTTCTAGTTTTTGGACTGCTCCATCATCAACTATATAATTTACATAGGTAGTTTCTGATAAATAACGATTGGTAGTTTCGCCTTCATTGATCAACATAATCCCCTCATGACCTATATATCTTGTGATTCCAGCGCCAATTAGTATGAAAATAAATGCTCCATGAAACATTAAAACGGGCCATTTTTCTTTTTTATACAGTTGGTATCTAAAAATATTTCCAAAGAAATTGATGATAAAAAACACCATAATGGCTTCAAACCACCAACTATTATACACCAATGCTTTTGAAGTTTGAGTTCCGTAATCATTTTCTATAAAAGTGGCAACGCCCATGGCAACTGCAAAAAGCACAAATAAAACAGCCATGAAACGAGTTGAGTAGAGGAAATTTAGTAATTTTTTCATCCTGATGAGGTAAATTTTTAGTGCTACAAATTTACGGATAAATGGCACAAACTTACCTAGGTGAAACTTGTTTTTTGGTATTTAGAATTGTTAAATTTAATAGCAATTATTTATTAAAATCCTGTTTGATTTGTTGAAGACTTTTGGTAGAATTCAAAAATGCATGCACAACAAGCTGTTTGATTTCCTTTGAATCATGATTAAAGTAGCGTGTCCAAGAATCATTTTGCAACAATTCTCGAATTTTTTTTAGTTTTTGCTGTGCTTCAGAAAACATAAACATAGGAAAAGTTTCCTTGTTTTTTTTTGATTGAATGGTTGCGGTGTTTTGCTCAAAATCCACTGCAATTATAAAGTTTTTTTCTGACGAATTTGTAGGAGAAAAGGAATCCCAGGAGGCGAAACCAATGATTGTTTGCTGGTTTTTATAATTTTTTAAAGGAAGAATTTTCCATTGACAATTGGCAACTTTTCCCCAGTGATTTGATTTTCTATAAACACCTTCCTCCGAGTAAAAATAACAGCTATTTGACTTGCTTTTAAAGAATGAATCTTCTGGAAATTCAAAAAAGGGAACCTGTTGAAATTCGCAAAAGGTGTGTTTGAAAAAGTTGGTATGATTGTAGGTTTTCAAAAATTGTTATTTTTTGTTACGTTGGATTTTACACCACGAATTTCAGGATTATTTTATTTCATTTTACAATAAAAAACGCAACCAAATTATTGATTGCGTTTTTTTGAATTTATTTATTTTAAGATTCCGTTTTCAACGGGATAAGTTATTCAACCAAAAATTCATTTGAAATTTTGGTTTTCTACTTATTTTACTTCTTCAAAATCAACATCTTCTACACTATCTCCCTGATTTGTGTTTGAAGAACCTTGGTTCGCATTTGGATTTGCATCTCCAGCATTTGGTTGTTGTGCAGCATACATTTCTTCAGAGGCAGCTTTCCAAGCCTCATTGATTTTGTCCATTGAAGCATCAATTTGTACCAAATCTTTTGACTCATAGGCTTTTTTCAAATCATCTAAAGCAGTTTCGATAGGTGCTTTTTTATCAGCAGATAATTTATCGCCAAATTCTTTCAACTGTTTTTCAGTCTGGAAAATCATAGAATCAGCTCCATTGATTTTTTCGGCAGTTTCTCTTGCTTTTTTATCAGCATCTGCATTTGATTCAGCTTCTCTTCGCATTTTTTCAATTTCTTCTTGACTCAATCCAGAAGAAGCTTCAATACGAATATCTTGTGTTTTGTTTGATGCCTTGTCTGTTGCAGAAACTTTGATGATTCCGTTTGCATCGATATCAAAAGTTACTTCAATTTGAGGAACGCCTCTTCCAGCTGGTGGAATACCATCTAAATGGAAACGTCCAATCGTTTTATTGTCAGCAGCCATTGCTCTTTCTCCTTGTAATACATGAATTTCTACAGATGGCTGGTTGTCAACAGCCGTTGAAAACACTTGTGATTTTTTGGTTGGAATGGTCGTATTAGCTTCAATTAATTTGGTAAATACATTGCCCATTGTTTCAATTCCAAGTGATAAAGGGGTTACGTCTAACAATAATACGTCTTTCACATCACCACTTAGCACTCCACCTTGAATTGCAGCACCTAAAGCTACAACTTCATCAGGATTTACACCTTTGCTTGGTGCTTTTCCAAAGAATTTTTCTACAGCTTCCTGTACCGCAGGAATTCTTGTAGAACCACCAACCAATACAATTTCGTCAATATCCGATTTTGATAAACCTGCATTTTTCAGGGCAGTTTCACAAGGTTGAATCGTTCTTTTTACCAAATCATCAATCAATTGCTCAAATTTTGATTTTGATAAAGTTCTTACCAAGTGTTTAGGACCTGAAGCAGTTGCAGTAATATAAGGCAAGTTAATTTCAGTTGATGCTGAACTTGATAACTCAATTTTTGCTTTTTCAGCAGCTTCTTTCAAACGTTGCAAAGCCATTGGATCCTTCGTTAAATCCATACCTTCTTCAGCTTTGAATTCATCTGATAACCAATCAATGATTTTTTGATCAACATCATCTCCACCTAAATGAGTATCACCATCAGTAGCTAAAACTTCAAAAACACCGTCCCCTAATTCTAAAATAGAAACGTCATGTGTTCCTCCACCAAAGTCGAAAACAACAATTTTTTTATCATCATTTGATTTATCTAATCCATAGGCCAATGCGGCTGCAGTTGGTTCGTTGATAATTCTGCGAACTTTTAAACCTGCAATTTCTCCTGCTTCTTTTGTAGCTTGTCTTTGTGCATCATTAAAATATGCAGGAACTGTAATTACCGCTTCAGAAACCTCTTGACCTAAATAATCTTCGGCAGTTTTTTTCATTTTTTGCAATACCATGGCTGATATTTCTTGTGGTGTATACAAACGACCATCGATTTCAACTCTTGGCGTGTCATTATCTCCTTTAACCACTTTATAGGGAACTCTTTCTGCTTCTTTTAAAGATTCAGAAAATTTATTTCCCATAAAACGTTTGATAGAATACACAGTTTTAGTTGGATTTGTTACAGCTTGTCTTTTTGCTGGATCACCAATTTTACGCTCACCACCTTCTACAAATGCTACAATTGAAGGGGTTGTTCTTTTTCCTTCTGCATTAGGGATTACAACAGGCTCATTTCCTTCCATTACAGAAACGCAAGAGTTTGTAGTTCCTAAATCGATTCCTATTATTTTACTCATAACTTTATTGATATTTAATTTTTAATTCAATTTTACAATTACCAACTAGGCAAAGTGTATGCCAACCGTTTTTTAAGTTGAAAATTGACATATTTTGAATTTAATTTATTAGAAAATATGACAGATTGACACAAAAGCGTCAAATATTGATGTGAAAATTGAGGTTTTCTCGCCAAAATTTTTTCTTATATTTTAAAAAAATCAATATTATCCAAGAAAAAATATTAATTAAAACCATAAAATCATTAGCAAATTAACTGATAAACTAGCTTTGTACAAAAAATTTATAGATGATTGCGATATTCGTTCAAACACAGAATTATTAGCCGCAATTACCAGAGGAATAGGGCCTTCTATTTATGATGTAGATTCAGGAATTCTTGCAGGTTCAGGTTTTAATGGACTAGAGACTATTTAAAATATCTTTTTGATGAAATAACTGGGTGTGTCAGATGCACGTAAATTGGATGGAAAAGTAGCGCAGGTTATCAAGCGAATTGAAACTTCGGAACAAAAAAATACAGATCAGCCGTGTACTTTATGTTGTTAAAAAAAATGACAAAGAATCCGTTTACGGAATGTAATTTTATATTTTAATTATCATAAAAATCCAACTCATTCAGTTGGATTTTTTAAATTTACAGCATTATATAAAACTATTTTTACGAATGTCACAATTTATTAGTGTTTTTGATATGCTTAAAATAGGCGTTGGTCCTTCAAGTTCTCATACATTAGGACCTTGGAGAGCTGCTCAACAATGGATTTTAAAATTAAAAGAGCAACACTTGTTTGATACAATTGATCGCGTTCAAGTTGATTTATATGGTTCATTATCGCTCACAGGAAAAGGGCATGCAACAGATTTGGCTATTTTGTTAGGTTTGAGTGAAGCCGATCCAGAGTATATTCCTATTGAAGATATTTTTATCATAGTAGAAAGGATTAATACCCAGGAGGAACTTATTTTTAAAGGAGGCAAGACTATTCCTTTTCCTAAAAGTGCGATTAAATTCAATAGAGAGTTTTTACCATTTCATGCAAATGGTATTACTTTTCGAGGTTTTATTCAAGAAAAGGAAATTTCAACAGAAACTTTTTTTTCAATTGGAGGAGGATTTATTGTTCAAGAACATGATTCTTTGGAAGAAGAAATAGAAATCAATAAAAAGAATTTTCCTTATCCAATCAATAGAGCTATTCAATTAGAAGCCTATTGTGAAAAAGATCATTTATTGATTTCGGATGTTGTCTTACAAAATGAACTGGTTTTAAGATCCTCAGAAGAAATCGATTTTGAGTTGCATAGAATTTGGAACACCATGTTGGAGTCTATGTATTTGGGTTGTCATACCGAAGGAAAACTTCCAGGTGGTCTTAATGTAAAAAGGCGTGCTTTTGATACCCATCAAAAATTAATTAAAGATGCCGTTTATTCCAATCCCAAAGAATGGATAACTGCAATTAGAAGCACTGAAGTGAAATTCAGGGAAATTTTAAAATGGGTGAGCTGTTTGGCACTTTCTGTTAATGAAGTAAATGCGGCTTTAGGTCGCGTTGTAACTGCACCAACCAATGGAAGTGCAGGGGTAATTCCTGCAGTGTTGATGTATTATATGGTGATTGAAAATCATCAAGCAGATTTTAGCCATGTCAAAAGATTTTTACTCACAGCTGGAGAAATTGGTAGTATTTTTAAGAAAAATGCCACCATTTCTGCGGCCATGGGAGGTTGTCAAGCTGAAATAGGTGTTTCCTCAGCGATGGCAGCAGCGGCTTTAACAGAATTGATGGGTGGAACAGTTGCTCAATGTTTGTCAGCTGCAGAAATAGCGATGGAACATCATTTAGGAATGACCTGCGATCCTATTGGAGGTTTGGTGCAAGTGCCTTGTATCGAACGAAATTCAATGGGAGCTATCAAAGCAATTCATGCTGCAGAGATTGCTTTAGAGACTAATCCAAAAGAATCTTTGGTACATTTAGATAATGTTATTGATACCATGTGGGAAACTGCCAAAGACATGAATAAAAATTATAAAGAAACTTCTGAAGGTGGTTTGGCTGTAACTGTTCGTTTGGCAGATTGTTAAAAAAAAATCTCGAGATGAATTCTCGAGATTTATTTGTGTAAAAAAATAGAATTTCTTTAGGTAAGATTCTTATTTTTCTGTGCTTTGAACTGCTAAGTTATATACAACTAATCCAAAACCTATTTTGTTAACAGCATCACCAATGTTGTAGATGATATCCATGTTAAACATTCCATTCAAACCATCATACCATCCTGGAGTTCCAGCCATGTATCCTAAAGGATAAATTGCCCATCCTACCAATACAAACCAACATAATGTTTTGTGAGCTGCTAATACAGATCCCCCAGCAGCTTCAGCTAATTTTTTAGCTTTACCAAACCAGATGTCATAAACAATTACAAAATAAGCAATACCAGATGCTAATCCCCAAATTGAGGCATTGTCTCTATCCACTGCTTCTCCAAAATAACCAGTTACTAACATTACTACAGATAAGAAAATCAAACGCCACATTAATGATTTTTTTGCTCCGGCAACTTTTAAAATTAAATAAAACTCCACACACATTAAAGGCACTGTTAATACCCAATCTACATAACGAAAGAAAGTTGGAGATTCAGCATTTGAAGCCCAATACTCTCTCATGTACCAATAATGAACAGCTGCAATAAAGGTAATTAAACCTGATACTAAAATTGATGTTCTCCATTTTTTATCAAAACTATTCATTGATAAAAAGAAAAAGGCAGCAGCAGCCATCATTGCCATAGATCCTACAAAAAAAGTAAAACCTACATAATCGTCGTTTGCCAATTTTGCAACCGATAAAAGATTTGTAAATAAAAACATAATGATTAAAGAATTAAGTTAGTAATAAATTGTTTAATGTATTAATAAAATACTGAAACAAATATATAAATAATTTTATTAAATTTGCAATATGAATTATATTTTTTTAAATAAATACCAAAATATCAAGATATTTTTTACTGTATTTTTACTTTGGGTTAGTATTCAGTTTGGGAAAACTATCGAAGATTCCCTTGCGTTTGTTTTAGTCATATCTATAGGAATTATGCATGGAGCAAACGATTTACTAATACTTTCCTTAAAAAAAATAAACAATACCAATCTTAAAAAGAATTTGTTCATCTATATCGGTATTGTTTTGTCTTGTGTATTTTTATTTTTATTATATCCATTTTTATCCATATTGCTATTTCTTCTTATAAGTTGTTATCATTTTGGAGAAGAACATCTAAGCGATAAAGTTTCTATAAATCATTTTTTTGATATCAGTTATTTTACAGTATATGGAATGTTGATTTTTTCGATGTTGTTTTATGCAGCATTGCCAGAGGTAAATACAATAATGAAAGAACTCTCAGCTGTAGAATTTTCTTTCAATCAAATTATGTATTCACTAATTTTTTCTTTCGTATTTTTTTTAGGGATGAATTTATTTTTGCTTTGGAAAAAGAAAATACTGCTTCCAGAGTTTTTAAAGGAATTATTTTTTTTAGTACTACTATCTTTAGTTTTTAATACCTCATCACTTATTTTAAGTTTTGCTATTTATTTTATTTTTTGGCATTCGATTCCCTCAATAATCCATCAAATTTTTTTTATTTCAGGAGATTTTACAAAAAAAACAGTGTTTTTTTATGTGAAAAAAGCACTGTTTTATTGGTTATTAAGTATTGCGGGTTTATTGTTGCTGTATTTTTTAATTCCTCAAATCAATTTATTTTCTACAGTTATTTTTGTCATTTTACTATCGGTTACAGCACCTCATATTTGGGTGATGTACCGCATGAAAAATTAACGTGTAAAAACCAATTCATTTTCTGAAGACATATTCTCCTCAAAACGATAATTTTCTTCATCAAAATGTTTCAAGTCATCAATAGTTTTTACTTGGTTATCAATGATATAACGTACCATTAAACCACGTGCTTTTTTGGCAAAAGTCATGATGGTTTTGTATTGTCCGTTTTTAAAATCTTTAAATACAGGCGTAATCATAGGTACTTTTAAAACTTTTTGATTGATCACTTTAAAATACTCTGAACTCGCCAAATTGATGAGCAATTCACCATCCAACAGTTCCTCGTTCAAGGCATTTGCAATGGAATCTCCCCAAAATTTGTACAAATTTTCTTTAGTACCCACTCTTAGTTTTGTGCCCATTTCCAAACGATAAGGTTGCATCAAATCCAAAGGTTTTAAAATTCCATACAAACCAGATAAAATTCGCAAGTTTTCCTGCAAAAATGGTAATTTTTCAACAGCTAACGAATTGATATCGATACCTCTAAATACTTCGCCTGTAAAAGCAAAAATTGCTTGTTTGGCGTTTTTTGGCGAAAAAGAAGGTTGCCAACTTTGGTTTCTTTCGTAATTCAATGCTGCTAAATCATCAGAAATAGACATTAAATCAGCTAATTTATTTTTTGAAAGTGTTTTTAATTTTTGATTCAATTTGCTTGATTGTTCTAAAAAACGGGGCATTGTGTGCAAACTAGTTGGAACTGAACTTTCAAAATCTAATGATTTTGCTGGAGAAATAATGATTTTCATAAAATGTGTTTAGTATTTTAAATCTAAATGTAAAAATACAAACGAATTTGTAAAAATTAACAGGATTTTGAAAGGTATCTCTGATATTTCTATTTGTAAAATTGATAGAATTAAAAATTTTTGATATTAAATTTTAAAAAGTTTTATTTTTTAGTGTAAACGAATTGTTTTTTATTGAATTATTATATTAAGTAAACTTTAAAAATAAATCTATTTTAGTTTACATCTTTTAGTCATTTTAAATAAGTTGGCTAATAAAACTAACTTGAAAAGTTAGTTTTAAACAATTGTGTGTAGATATTTGTTTGTTTTGTTTGCGAAAAAAAAAATTAATCTTCGTATTTTGAATGTTCAGCATACGTTCGCCATTTTTCCAAACAAGCAGTTATATCCTTAGGAATTTCGGAATCAAATTGTAAAAATTTACCTGTAATTGGATGTGTAAATCCCAATGTTTTGGCATGCAATGCTTGTCTTGGCAACACATTAAAACAATTTTGAACAAATTGTTTGTATTTGGTAAATGTGGTTCCCTTTAAAATCTCATTGCCTCCATAACGTTCGTCATTAAAAAGTGTGTGACCAATATGTTTGAAATGCGCTCTAATTTGATGTGTTCTTCCTGTTTCTAGTTTGCATTGAACCAAAGTAACATAGGTCAAACGTTCTAAAACTTTGTAATGTGTGATGGCTGGTTTTCCAAAATCTCCTTCAGGAAAAACATCCATTTGTAATCTGTTTTTAAAACTACGTCCAATATTGCCTTCAATAGTTCCTTCATCTTCTTCTATTGATCCCCAAACTATTGCATAATATACACGTTCTGTGCTTCTATCAAAAAATTGTTTGGATAAGTTTGCCATTGCAAATTCGGTTTTTGCAATCACCAACAATCCACTAGTATCTTTGTCAATTCTATGAACTAAACCTGGTCTTTCATTGGAGTTTGTGGGTAAATTTTCAATATGATGAATCAATCCATTTACCAAAGTTCCAGAATAATTACCATGTCCGGGATGCACCACCATTCCTGCAGGTTTGTTCACCACAATTACAGTTTCATCTTCAAACACAATATCCAAAGGAATATTTTCTGCAACTAACAAATTTTCTGCTGGTGGATAAGCCAATACAACTCTTACAACATCATTTGGTTTTACTTTATGGTTTGACTTTACAACAACTTCATTTACAAGAATATTTCCAGCTTTTGCTGCTTGTTGCACTTTATTTCTAGTCGCATTTTCAATAAAATTCATCAAAAATTTGTCTACTCGCAAAGGCACTTGTCCAACACTCGCTACAAATCTGTAATGTTCGTACAGATCATCATTTTCTATCTCTAAATTCTCGTTTTCTATCAAAATTATGTTTGCTACTTTCTAAAATTTAAAATTCAACATCGTCCTGAATACTATCCGTTTCTACAGAATCTTGTCCCATGCCACCATCTCCTAAAACCAAAGTAATTTCGGAGTTTTTTTGTAGTTTATCATTCGGATTTAAGATTTTTCCTTTATGACGCATTCCTCTAACCACATCCTTTCCAATGTCATTTACATACGTGAAATCTTGACTAACTATAAACCCAATAGCACGTAATTCAGAAATGGCTTGTCTTTTGGTCCGTCCATTTAAATTCGGAATCATCACATCTCTGTATCTTGACGGATTTAAAGTCAAGTAAATTTTACGTTTTTCTTTTACAAAATCTCCAGCTTCTGGATTTTGTTCAATCACTGAAAATTTTGGATAGTCAGGATTGTAACTTGCACTGTCAATTACTATATAATCTAGCTCCAATTCACTTAATTTCAAGGTTGCTTCTTCAATAGAAAGTTTACTCAAATTCGGAACTTCAATTTTTTGATTGTGATTTGTTGAAAATATCAAAACTATTTTAATTATAAAAACAAAAACAATCAATCCCACAAAAGCAATAAGAATTTGTTTGAAAAAAAGTTTGTTTTTTACGAACTGAATGATACTCATAACTTGTTTTTTTATATTTTACAAAGATATAAAAACTAAACGTCGTGAAATCTATTTATATTTTGATAAATTTGTTACATATATCGATACATAAATGAAAAAAATTATTGCCATTGTGATGGGTGGTTATTCATCCGAAGTAAACATTTCATTGAAAAGTGGAAATGTTGCTTACAAACATTTAGATACAGAAAAATATTTGCCTTTTCGGGTGCATATTTTAAAAGAAAAATGGGTTGCTTTGGATGATGAAAACAACGAATATCCAATTGATAAAAACGATTTTTCATTTTTATTGGATGGAAAATTGATAAAATTCGATGTTGTTTTCAACGCAATTCATGGAAATCCCGGTGAGAACGGTGTTTTATTAGCCTATTTTGATTTGCTAGGAATCAAATATACTTCTGCACCTTTTTATCAAATGGCATTGACATTTAACAAACGAGATACGTTGAGTGTTTTGAAACAATATGGCATAAAAACTGCAAAATCGGTTTTTTTAAACAAAGGAGACATTATCAATGTTGATGAAATTATTGCTAAAGTTGGTTTGCCTTGTTTTGTAAAACCCAACAATGCTGGATCGAGCTACGGAATTTCAAAAGTGTATGAAAAATCAGTAATGTTGGTAGCGCTTGAAAAAGCGTACAAAGAAGATACTGAAATCTTAATTGAATCATTTTTAGACGGAACAGAAGTTTCAGTTGGAGTAATTCAATATAGAAATGCGTTGAAAGTTTTGCCAATAACTGAGATTGTCTCTGAAAATGATTTTTTTGATTATGAAGCAAAATACGAAGGAAAATCTAAAGAAATTACACCAGCTAGAATTTCATCAACAGTTCAAGAAAGAGTAGAGGAAGTTGCGAAAAAAGTATATAAAGTATTGAATATGAGAGGTTTTTCGCGTTCAGAATATATTTTAGTCAATGAAGAGCCTTTTTTCTTAGAGATAAATACAGTTCCAGGAATGACTGAAGAAAGTATTTTACCCCAACAAGCTGCGGTGGCAGGAATTTCATTGAAAGAATTATTTGACAATGCCATTCAAATGGCTTTAAATTAAACATATGAATAGAGCTGTTTTCCCAGGATCTTTTGATCCAATTACGCTAGGTCATTCTGATATTATTGAACGTGGATCCAAACTTTTTGATGAACTCATTATTGCAATTGGAATCAATGCTGATAAAAAATACATGTTTTCACTCGAACAACGCAAACGGTTTATTGAGGATGCTTTTAAATACAATCCCAAAATAAAAGTGGTAACTTACTCAGGATTGACTATTGATTTTTGTAAAAATAATGAGGTTGATTATATTTTAAGAGGTTTGCGAAATCCTGCAGATTTTGAGTTTGAAAAAGCCATTGCGCATACCAATAGGCATTTATCCTCAATAGAGACTGTTTTTTTATTAACGGCTGCAAGAACCTCTTATATTTCCTCGTCAATTGTAAGAGACGTGATTCGAAATAATGGTGATTACACCAAATTAGTTCCTAAATCAGTAATAGTATCTCATAAATAATGGCCAAACTAAAAACTATTTTCTATTTTTTATTGCTGATTTTGATACTTTCTTGTGCTGGAAATAAAAATTCAACTACAGATTTTACCACACCTTTTGAAAAATCAAAAGGAACTGAAACACCTGAATACAAGGAAGTCATTGCATATTATCAACAGCTTTCCAATTCATTTGATGAAATTTCTATGTTTACCTTTGGTCAAACAGATTCTGGAGAACCTCTGCATTTGCTGGTTTACAATCAACAAGGAATTAAAAATATTGATGAAATTAAGCAATCATCAAAAAATAAAATTTTGATTAATAACGGAATTCATCCTGGCGAATCCGACGGAATTGATGCTTCCATGCTTTTTTTGAGGGATTTAGTTCAGAGTGATTCTTTGAAACAAAAATATCAAAACTCCATCATTTGCATTATTCCTGTGTATAATATTGGTGGCGCTTTGAACAGAAATTCACATTCACGCACAAATCAAAATGGACCAATAGAATATGGTTTTAGAGGAAATGCACGAAATTATGATTTGAATCGTGATTTTATCAAACAAGATACTAAAAATGCAGCTGCTTTTGCAGAAATTTTTCATACCGTAAACCCGGATATTTTTATTGATAATCATGTAAGTAATGGTGCTGATTATCAATACGCAATCACACATTTATTCACGCAACACAACAAATTAGGAGGGGGATTAGGGGCTTTTTTAGAGGAGAAAATGCGTCCAGAAATTGAAAATTCATTACTGAACAAAGGCATTGATATTACTCCTTATGTAAATGTTTGGGGCAACACTCCTGAAGCTGGATTTTCGCAATTTTTTGACTCGCCAAGATATTCTACAGGCTACACATCATTGTTTCATACTTTGGGTTTGATGGTGGAAACGCACATGTTAAAACCGTATAAAATTCGTGTAGAGCAAACCTACGAATTGCTTTTTTCTACACTTGATTTTACTGAGAAAAATTCAAAAAAAATCAAAGAATTACGATCAAAAGCAACTCATGAAATTGTTGCTAAAAGAACATATCCTATTCATTATGAGGTTGATAATGAGAAATTTAGGATATTAAATTTTAAAGGATTTGAAGGGGAACTGATGGATAGCAAAGTGACTACAGGAAAGCGTTTGTTTTACAATCAAAACAAACCTTTTGTAAAGGAGATCAAGTATTTTGATTCGTTTAAAACCACCAAAGAAATCCAAATTCCGAAAGCCTATATTTTGCAACAAGGTTGGCATGATGTGTTAGAAAGATTGAAAAATAATCGTATTGAATTCACTCGTTTTGAAAAAGACACTACTATTTTGGTTGAAGTACGTTCTATTGCCGATTTTAAAACGCAAAATTCACCTTATGAAGGTCATTATTTGCATTACAACACCTCTATTTCACAAAAAACCGAAGACTTCAATTTTAAAAAAGGAGATATTTATATTCCGACAAATCAATTTGGAGTTCGTTATTTATTAGAAACTTTGGAGGCTGAAGCCACAGATTCATTTTTTAATTGGAACTTTTTTGATACTATTTTACAACAAAAAGAAGGTTATTCTGGATATGTTTTTGAAGATATTGCTGAAAAATTATTGCTGGAAAATCCTGAATTAAAGATGAAATTAGATGAGAAACAAAAAACAGATGCAGATTTTGCAAAAAATCCAAGAGCACAATTGGATTTTGTTTTCAAAAATTCTCCTCATTATGAAAAAGTACATTTGCGTTTACCAATTTTCAAAATCTATTAATTATGAGAAAAATAGTTTTTTTTGTCATTCTTATTATTGTTTTTTCAGCGAACACAACTAAAATGGATTTAGAAAAAAGTACTACTTTTTTTGTAGGAACCTATACAAACGGGGAAAGCAAAGGAATTTATCAATATGAAATTGATAAAAATGGGTTTTTAAAAAACAACGGATTAAAAGCGATATTAGAAAATCCATCATTTTTGGCAAAAACTATTGACGGAAGAAATTTGTTGGCTGTGAATGAAGTAGCTAAAAATGAAACTGGTTTTGTCACTTCTTTTGCCATTGAAAATGATTCTTTGATTTTTAAAAGTCAGTCTAAAAGTGGAGGAGCACATCCTTGTTTTCTCTCTGTGAATGATAAAAATCAAGTAATTGTTGCCAATTATTCAGGAGGAAATATTGGTTTTTTACAACTTAATTCTGATGGGGAATTATCTAACTTATTAGATGTGCAGCAACATTTTGGCAAAGGAATAACGTCAAGACAACAAGCGCCTCATGCGCATTCAACGTGGTTTCATCCAACAAATAACGAAATCATTTCAGTTGATTTAGGAACCAATCAATTGTGGTTTTCAACCATTGACGAGCGTTCAAAAAAGTTTGTTTTTTCAGTTCAAAAAACGCTCCAAATGGAAAAAGCCGCAGGTCCAAGGCATTTGGTTTTTCATCCCAATAAAAAATGGATATATGTCTTGAACGAACTTAATAATACAATTTCCTTAGTACAAAAAATGCCAAGTCTTTATAAAATTATATCAACAGTTTCTATGATTCCTAGGGATTATACAACATATACTATAGGTGCGGATATTCATGTTTCTTCTGATGGAGAATTTTTGTATGCTTCCAATCGTGGTCACAATTCAATTGCTATTTTTAAAGTGGATAATATCGAGGGAAATTTAGAATTGGTTGGTTTTGAATCTGTTAAAGGTGAAAATCCAAGGAATTTTAGTCTAACTCCTGATAATAAATTTTTAGTAGTTGCCAATCAAGACAGCAATAATATAGTGAGTTTTAGAAGAGATTTAAAAATAGGGAAATTGACATTTGTGAGTGAGATTAAGGCTCCAAATCCAGTTTGTTTGTTGTTTTAAGGTAAAAATTCAAAGTTCAAAATCAAAATAATAAATGAAAACAAATTTATCAATAAACGGAAAAAGGTATCAAATTGACGCGCCTGAAGAGATGCCACTTTTGTGGCTAATTAGAGATGTAGTTGGAATGACAGGAACCAAATTTGGCTGTGGAGTTGGTCAATGTGGTGCTTGTTCAATTTTGGTTGATGGAACTTTGATAAAATCTTGTAGCATGCCATTTTCATTCGGAATTGGAAAAGAAATTACAACTATTGAGGGCACAACTGCAAATTTACAAATTTTGCGTGAATCTTGGCAGGAATGCAATGTGCCACAATGCGGTTATTGTCAATCAGGTCAATTGATTGCAGCTACTTTTTTGTTAGAGAACAATGCAAATCCAACAGATGAAGATATTGACAATGCCATGAGTGGAAATATCTGTAGATGTGGAACTTATACTAGAATTAGAAAAGCAATTCACATGGCTGCAGCAATTAAAAATCAAGGGTAATGAGTACTATTCAAAAAATTAATCGCAGAGATTTTGTCAAACTTTTTGGATTGACTTCCACAGGAATTATTATCGGGTGTAATATTTCTTCTGATAGGAAAGAATTCATTCCAACTTCAGATGAAAACTCATTTAGTCCCAATTTATTTATCCAAATTCATAAAAATGGAAACATCACTTTGATGGCTTCACGTTCGGAAATGGGACAAGGAATCAGAACTTCTTTGGCATCAGCCATTGCAGATGAAATGGAAGCTGATTGGAAATACATCGCTGTAAAACAAGCGATTGGGCATGAAAAATATGGAAATCAAAATACAGATGGATCTAGAAGTGTTCGTACCATTTTAGAACCAATGCGCAAAATGGGCGCAACTGCAAAAATGATGTTGATTGCTGCTGCTGCTCAAAAATGGAATATTGCAGCAAGTGATTGTAAAGCCGATAATCATTTCATTATCAATCAAAAAACAAGTGAAAAAATATTCTTTGGAGATTTGATTGATGTGGCTTCAAAAATGCCAATTCCTAATGAAAATATGGTAGTATTAAAAAAAGTTAAAGATTTCAAATACATTGGAAAAACCTTAAAAAGTGTTGATTTAAAAGACTTTACGCATGGAACTGCCAAATACGGAATGGATATTCGCATTCCGAATATGAAATTTGCTGCAATTGCAAGATGTCCTGTAACTTTTGGAACAGTAAAAAGTTTTAATAGTTCTGATGCGGAAAAAATTTCAGGTGTTGAAAAAGTGATTCGATTAGATAGAATGATACCTCCAGTTGGTCAGTTTTTTGGAGCTTTAGGAGGTATTGCGATAATTGCCAATAATAGTTGGGCTGCTTTTCAAGGAAAATTAAGTCTGGAAATTGAATGGGATTATGGCGAAAATCACTCTTTTGATTCTGAAAAATTTTCTGAAATACTGACTCAAAGAGTACATGAAACAGGCAAATTAGTCCCAGGAAGCAGAGGAAATGTAGCAAAAGCATTCACTGATGCTAAACAGACAATTGAAGCAACGTATCAGGTTCCTTTTTTGGTACATACACCTATGGAAGTTCCGAATGCAACTGCTTGGTTTCAAGGAAATAAAGTGGAGGTTTGGGCGCCAGTTCAAGATCCGCAAACAGCAAGAGCAGAAATTGCACATTTTTTTGAAATTCCAATTGAAAATATTACGGTGAATGTTACTTTTTTAGGAGGAGGTTTTGGAAGAAAATCAAAATCAGATTTTGTTGTGGAAGCTGTAGCGTTGTCCAAAAAGATTGATGCACCAGTGCAAGTTGTTTGGACACGTGAGGATGATGTGAAACACAGTTTTTATCATGCAACAAGTGTGCAATATCTCAAAGGAAGTATTGATAAAAATGGTCTAGTTACTGGTTGGTTGCAACGAGTCGCTTTGCCATCTATTGTTTCTTCTTTCAAACCATTATCTGATTATGCTTCTGGATTTGAATTGAACCAAGGTTTCACCAATAATCCCTATGATATTCAAAATTTTAGATTGGAAAATGTAAAAGCGGAAGCGCATTTGCGAATTGGTTGGATGCGTTCAGTGGTGCATATTCATAGTGGATTTGCCAACAATTCTTTTGTTGATGAATTGGCTTTTGAAGCAAAGAAAAATCCTCTTGATTTTCAATTAGCATTGATTGGGAAAAATCGAATTATTGAAGGAAAATCGGATTATCCATTCAATTCAAAACGAATGAAAAAGGTATTGGAAAATACAGCAAAAATATCAGATTTTAATAGAAAACGTCCTGAAAATCATGGAATTGGAATTGCAATTCATTATAGTTTTTATAGCTATGTTGCTACGGCAGTTGAAGTTTCAGTAATCAATGGAAACATACAAATTAAAGAAGTTTGGACAACCATAGATTGTGGTTTGGTTTTGAATAAAGACAATGTAATCAATCAATTAGAAGGCGCAGCAATTTTCGGAATTTCATTGGCGTTATTTGGTAAAATCACTGTAAAAGAAGGTGCAGTAGAGCAACATAACTTTTTTGATTATCAAATGACGCGAATGAAAGATACACCTAAAATAACCGTTGATATTATTGAGGCTATGAACCAACCAGCAACTGGAGTTGGTGAGCCTGGAGTACCCGTAATGGCTCCTGCAATTTGCAATGCGATTTTTAATGCAACTGGGAAAAGAATCAGAACATTGCCATTGTTTGAAGTTGATTTTGAAATTTAAAAAACACCAATATTTAGATAAGATTCATAAACCATTTTTATATTAGGATAGGTGTTTTTAAAAGCCATTTCAATTTCATCGTTGTTTTTAAAAGCAACTTCTGTAATTCCTTCTTCTAATTGAGGAATAAGATTGTTGGAATCATCAGAATGCATCAAAAACCAATGAGTTTCTTTTAGTTTTATGCCATCAAGAAAATAAATGTGATATGTTATGATTAATTTTTGAATAATAGTTGAATTTTCAATGCCACATTCTTCTTCAACTTCTCTAACTGCGGCACTTTCAGTACTTTCATTTTTTTCAATATGACCCTTTGGCAAATCCCAAACATTGTTTCGATAAATAAAAAGGACTTTTTTATTTGGGTTGATTACCAAACCTCCAGCAGCTTTTATTACATCAAAATTTTTTAAAAATAATTTCCAATCATTCTCTAAATCAGTTGAATATAAATTGACACCTTCAATTTCTTCGTTTTTTAACTTGTGAATAACTTCGTCAATCACAGTATTTTTAAAAAAATATACAAGAAAATTATTTTCTTTTTTTGTTGAAGATGTTATAATTATTGGCTTATCATTTATAAAAACTTTATACATTTGTGACATGATTATGAACAAAGATACCGCAAAAAAAACTGCCGAACTTTTATTGCAGATTAAAGCAATAAAATTGAATCCAAATAAACCTTTTACTTGGGCCTCTGGCTGGAAATCCCCTATTTATTGCGACAATAGATTGACCCTTTCATATCCTTCTGTAAGAGTTTTTTTAAAAGAAGAAATCGCTAGAATTGTAGAATTACAATACGGAAAACCTGATGTAATTGCAGGTGTCGCCACAGGAGCAATTGCGATAGGTGTTTTAGTTGCACAGCAATTAGGAGTTCCATTTGTATATGTGAGACCTGAGCCTAAAAAGCATGGAAGACAAAATCAGGTAGAAGGACATTTAGAAAAAGGACAAAATGTAGTCATAATTGAAGATTTGATCAGTACAGGAAATAGTAGTTTGCAAGCTGTCGAAGCCTTGAAAGATGCAGGTGCAGTTATCAAAGGAATGGTAGCTATTTTTACCTACGGATTTGATGTAGCTTCTAAAAATTTTAAAGATAAAAACGTACATTTGGTAACGTTAAGTAATTATCAATTTTTGTTAGAGCAAGCTTTGGATAGTAATTATGTTAATGAAAGTGAGTTCGTTACATTAAAAGAATGGAGTGCAAACCCAAGTGAGTGGAACCAATAAAAAGAAAAGATTATGAATATTAGTGGCAATAAAATAATTGTAAAAAAATCTCAAAAAGAATTGTTTGATTTTTTATCGGATTTAAAAAATTTTGAAAAATTAATGCCAGAATCTATTCAAAAATTTGAAGTTGAAGGCGATTCTTTTTTATTCGGATTGAAAGGAATGCCTGAAATTCGATTGGTTCTAAAAGAAAAAACCCCTTATTTTAATATTATTTTGGGAGCAGCAAGCAGCAAATTAGATTTCCATTTGGTTGCAAATATTACCGCAATTGATGCCAATTCTTGCGAAGCCCAGTTAGATTTTAATGGTGAATTCAATATGATGATGGCAATGATGGTAAAAAAACCATTGACTACTTTTATTGAAACGTTGACTGAAAATATGGAAAACCTTTAAGCAAAAGAAATTTCCTTTACACCAAATTCTTTTAGATTATCATTTTCAAGTTCAATAATGATATTTCCTGTTTCGGAAATTCCTCTTATAATTCCTAAAAATAATTGGTTTTCAGTGTCTTTAAACATCATAGGTTTATCAATTTGAAATAGCACTTTTACATAAGAATCTTCTAGAAATTGGTACTTTTTCTCTGATAATAATTGTAACTGACTCTTTAATTCCAGGCATATTTCATCAAGTAAATTATCTAAGTCAATATCTTTTTGTAACAAGTTTTTTAATGAAGTAACATTTTTTATGGTTTCAGAAAATATCTCTTGATTCACATTGACACCTATTCCAATAATCGAATTTTGAATACAATTTTTTTGAATTGAGTTTTCAATCAAAATTCCACATATTTTTTTATTTCCTGACACAATGTCATTGGGCCATTTGATAGCTAAATTTGGTATTTTTTTATGCTTTAAAGTTGTGAATATTGCTAAACTTACAGCAAAATTCAAGTACTTTTTGTCATTAATATCTAGTTGTAAATCATCTAAATAAACACTAAAAGTAAGGTTTTTATTGGGTTCAGAAAACCAAACACTTTCTTGTTGCCCTTTGCCATTTGTTTGGTTTTTAGTAATGACCACAGTAAAGTCTTCAAGAGTTGCATTTTTTGACAATTCTTTCAGAAAAGTATTAGTAGAGTTAATGGCATTAAGTTTGATTAATTTCAATCTGTTAAATTAAGTGTAAAGTAGTTCAATATTAAGTAAATTTGTCGTAAAAAAATAATAACTTTGTGCAAAATTTTAGTAAAAAATTAATGACAAAAAAACAAGTAAGCGCTGACGAATTAATCGCAGTAATTATCAAAGGAATTGATGATGTGAAAGGAGAAAATATTCAATTATTAGATCTTAGAGATATTGAAAATACAGTTTGTGATTATTTTATTATTTGTTCTGGAAACTCCAACACACAAGTAAACGCAATTTCTGGCTCTGTTCAAAAAGTAGTAAGTAAAGAAACTAAAGACAAACCCTGGCATGTTGAAGGAGAAACAAACGCTGAATGGGTGCTAATGGACTACGTAAATGTGGTGGTACATATTTTTCAAAAGCATGTAAGAGACTTTTATGATATTGAAAGTTTGTGGGGAGATGCAAAAATTACCCAAATAAATCCAGTTAAATTTAATTGATCTGAAATAGATGAGTGATTCAAATAAAGATACTAAAAACAACACGCCTAAATTTAAACTTAGTTCTTATTGGTTGTATGGCGCAGTAATCATAGCAATTATTGCTATTCAGTTTTTTAATAGTGGTGATATGGCTTCAAACACCATTTCAAAAAATAAATTTGAAGTTTTCTTAAAAGAGAATGATATCAAAGAAGTTTTTATTATCAATAAAGATATTGCTCAAATTTATTTGACACAAGAAGCTTTAAAAAAAGAAGTACATAAAAAGGCAACATCCTCAGCGTTTTACAGACCAGGATCGCCTGTTTACGAGTACAATTTTGGAGATTTAAAAAATTTCGAAGACAGTATTTCAAGAGCAAAGGATGAAGACAGTGGATTGATTGTTGACATCAGGAACAAAGAAAAAACAAGCATTTTAGATATGATCATTGGATTTTTGCCATTCATCATTTTAATCGCTGTTTGGTTGTTTTTTATGAGAAGAATGTCTGGAGCTGGAGGTGGGGCAGGAGCAGGAGGTCAAATTTTTAGCATTGGAAAATCAAAAGCTAAATTATTTGATAAAGACACCAAAGTAAAAACAACTTTCGAAAATGTAGCTGGTTTGGAAGGGGCAAAAGAGGAAGTTCAAGAAATTGTTGATTTCTTAAAAAGTCCAGAAAAATACACCTCTTTAGGTGGTAAAATTCCAAAAGGAGCATTGCTTGTTGGCCCTCCTGGAACAGGAAAAACGTTGTTAGCAAAAGCAGTTGCTGGTGAGGCTGGTGTGCCTTTTTTCTCTTTATCAGGCTCTGATTTTGTGGAAATGTTTGTTGGAGTTGGAGCCTCAAGAGTTCGTGATTTGTTCAAACAAGCGGCACAAAAATCTCCTTCCATTATTTTTATTGATGAAATTGATGCAATTGGTAGAGCTCGTGGTAAAAATAGTATGACTGGCGGAAATGACGAACGTGAAAATACCCTGAACCAATTATTAACTGAAATGGATGGTTTTGGAACGGATACAAATGTAATTGTATTGGCTGCAACCAACAGAGCTGATGTTTTAGATAAGGCGTTGATGCGTGCAGGACGTTTTGATCGTCAAATTTATGTTGATTTACCAGACATTCGTGAAAGACAAGAAATTTTCAATGTACATATCAAGCCATTAAAATTAGCGAATGATGTAAATATTGATTTTTTAGCGCAACAGACTCCAGGTTTCTCAGGTGCGGATATTGCAAATATGTGTAATGAAGCTGCATTGATAGCTGCAAGAACTGGGAAAAAAGCCATTCATCAACAAGATTTTTTAGACGCAGTTGACAGAATTGTGGGTGGATTAGAAAAGAAAAATAAAATGATTACGCCAAGAGAAAAGAAAGTCATTGCTTTTCATGAGGCTGGTCATGCAACAATTAGTTGGATGTTAGAGCATGCAGCGCCTTTAGTAAAAGTAACTATAGTTCCAAGAGGTCAATCTTTAGGAGCAGCTTGGTATTTGCCTGCAGAAAGAATGATTGTTCAAACCGAGCAAATGCTAGATGAAATGTGTGCAACCTTAGGAGGAAGAGCTGCTGAGAAAATCATTTTTGATAAAATTTCAACAGGTGCATTGAGTGATTTAGAAAAAGTTACCAAACAAGCCAGAGCTATGGTAACTGTGTATGGTTTGAATGATGAAATAGGAAATATTACGTACTATGATTCATCAGGAAATGATTCATTCGTAAAACCTTACAGTGAAGAAACTGGAAGAAAAATTGACAATGAAATTTCTAAAATGATTGAAATACAATATGTTAGAGCTTTAAAAATTTTAGAAGATAATAAAGAAAAATTAACGATATTAGCAGAATTATTATTAGAAAAGGAAGTAATATTTAAGGATGATTTACTCAAGATTTTTGGTGAAAGGCCTTTCAAATTTGAAGAGCCTATTATTAAAAAAAAGGGTTTAGATATTTCCAGTGATGAAGAAACTACGGAAGAATAATTTATTATAATGAATTTTTTAAAGAAACTTTTTAACCTCTCAAGTCAAGAAGAACCTGTTGTTGAAAAACAACCAGTAAATTTGACTATGGACGATCTGTTTGTCCATAATTTTTTAAAAAAAGGAGGAAAGTTCTTATATTGCGTAAAGAATACAGAAGTTATTGAAAATCTAAAAAAAGTACTTTTTGAAAATAATTGGAATGAGTTATTTTTACTTAATAAAAATTTAGCGACGTTTTTTACCAAAGATGAAGCTAAAATTGTAACAAAATATTCTCAAGAAACGCCTATTTTTTCTACTTGCGAACATTTAATTGCCGATAATGGAGACATTTTGTTTTCATCAAACCAAATAGGCAGTACAAGACTTCCTGATTTTCCCAAAAACTTTATTATCTATGCAACCACAAGTCAAATTGTAAAAAATTCAGGCCAAGGTTTGACAGGTATAAAAATGAATAATAAGCACATATTACCAACCAATATTTCTGCCATAAAGAATTACGATGTAAATAAATCTGATGATAATTTTTTAAATTACGGTAACAATAATTCAAAAAACTTATATTTGCTGCTTTTAGAAGATTTATGATATGAGTAACCTTTTTAAAAGGAGTTTTTCAGGAATTGTTTATGTATTGTTATTCCTTTTTTCAATTTTATTTTCTCAAGAATCATATTTGATTTTAATTACCCTTTTTGGATTGTTGTGTTTATGGGAGTTTGGAAAAATGATTCAACTGAAATCTGTAGCTCCTTATATCTTTTTTGGAGTAACTATTTTTCTAATGTTTATTAGGCAAAAAACCTTCGCAACTTCTGGAATTCTTATCATTACATTAGCATCTTCTTTGTTTTTTTCTTACCAACTTTTTACAAAAAAAACTATCAATTACAATACTGAGCGAATCAAACTAGGAATTACAATTCGATATATTATTTTTTCATTTTGTTTTTTAGTTTTATTACCATTTTCAGACGGATTATTTCATCCCTACGTAATGATAAGTATTTTATCAATTATTTGGATTAATGATTCATTTGCTTTTTTAGTTGGTAAAAATTTTGGAAAAAAGAAGCTTTTTCCATCAGTTTCTCCCAATAAAACAGTTGAAGGATTTATTGGAGGTATGTTTTTTTCTTTGTTAGCATCTTTGGTAATCAGTAAGGTTTACCCACACTTTTCATTATTTCATTGGATGATGATTGCTCTACTTGTATCAAATTTAGGAACTATTGGAGATTTATTAGTTTCAAAATTTAAAAGACAAGCCAATCTAAAAGATAGTGGGAATTTAATGCCTGGACATGGGGGTATTTTAGACAGGCTAGATAGTTTGCTGTTTGCTTCGCCATTCGTATATTTGTATATAAATTTTATAATTTAAAAATGATTCGTTTTCATAAAGAAGGTTACAAGATAATTACCATTACATTTATTATTGCAATTGCGATTATTTTAGGTGCTGAAAAAATTTTCGATACTACATTGACAATCAAAATTACGCAAGTTTTAACACTTGGTTTTGTAGTTTTAATTTTACAGTTTTTTAGAAATCCGAATAGAAGAACCACATTAAATGACGCACATATTATTGCTCCAGTTGATGGAAAAGTGGTAGTGATAGAAGAAGTGGACGAGCCTGAGTTCTTTAAAGATAAAAGAATTCAAGTTTCTATTTTTATGTCACCAATCAATGTTCACGTTACAAGATATGCTATGAGTGGAAAAATTGCTTATAGCAAATATCATCCAGGAAAATTTTTGGTTGCTTGGCATCCAAAAGCTTCTACAGAAAACGAACGCACAACTGTTGTGATAGATAATGAAACTTTTGGAAATGTTCTATACAGACAGATTGCTGGTGCATTAGCAAAAAGAATTGTGAACTACGCTAAAGAAGGAGAAATGGTAACACAGGGAGCTGATGCTGGGTTTATAAAATTTGGTTCAAGAGTTGATTTATTCTTACCTATTGGGACAAAAATAAATGTAAAATTAGGAGATAAAGTTAAAGGAGGTGTCCAAATCATTGCTGAAAAATAATACAGAAAAAGATTTAGATACTTTATATCAAGAAGCTTTTGATAAAATATCTAAGTTAAAAAAAAGAGTCGCTCCTGATGTAATGTTGCGTTTTTATGCATTTTACAAACAAGCTAATTTTGGAAATATTTTTACCTTTGACAGTGAATCAAACTTAATAAGCGGTTTCAAATTCAATGCATGGATGCAATTGAATGGAATGTCTTCAGAAGATGCCAAAAAAGGATATATCTCATTAGCAAATACTATCTTAACAGATAAAAATTAAAAAAACAAAAAGCACACTCATTTCTTCATTTTTAAAATTTATCTATTAAAAACTATTTAATGCTTTTTTAAGTGTTTCAAATTGAAAAGAAAAACCACTCTTTTCAACTTTTTTTGCCGAGATTCTACTTCCCTCCAATAGGATTATTGCCATCTCACCAAACATAATTTTCAATAAAAAACTAGGAACAGGAATTCCAACAAAAGGTTTTTGAATGCTTTTTGCCAACTCTTTTGAAAAAGAATAACTTGTATGATGTTCAGGTGCAACAGCATTGTAAATTCCAGTTATACTATTTTCGACAACTTTTAGATACATCTCACACAAATCATCTATTTGGATCCAAGGTAAATATTGTTTTCCAGAGCCTAATGGAGTAACTACAGGTGTTCTCATTTTTTCTAAAGCACCACCAGTTGATGATAAAACAACTCCTGTTCTTAAAATAGTTACAGGAATTTGCTCTTCTGCAAATTGCATTGCAGAAGCTTCCCATTTTAAACAAATTTCAGCTAAAAAATCATGCCCAGCTTTAGCAGTTTCTTCAAAAATTTCTTCAGTAGTTACGGCACCATAATACCCAATTCCGGATGCAGAAATAAATCCTTTTAAAGGGATTTGAAGTTTTTTAACTTTTTCATAAAGTAGGTTTGCGGACTCCACTCTACTATCAATTAATATTTTTTTTCTTTTTGTGGTCCAACGTTCATCAGCAATTCCAGCCCCAGCTAAATGAATAATATAATCAACATTTATTAAGGCTTTTTCATCAATAGAACCCTCTGAAATATCCCATTTAAACTCGTTTTTTTTAGAAGGTTCTCTGCTTAAAATTACAACCTCATGATTATTTTCTATCAACAACTGGGTTAGCTTGTTTCCTATCAAACCTGTACCTCCGGTAATTAAAATTTTTGCCATAGCGTAAAGATAAAAAAACCGCAATCGAAAAGATTGCGGTTTAGATAATAAATAATTATGAAATTATTTTATTTCTTTTAAAGCGTTAGTAATTAATATTTTAAGATGATTTTTGTGAGCGATAGTTGCCAAATCTCCAGTTCCATTACTTACCCAAGTTTTGATGTTATTTAAATTATGTATCGCCATAGATTGAGAAGCTACTGAAAAACGACTACTTGTGTTTCCTGTAATCATAGCAATCAACCTTTTTACGTATACTGCTTGTAAGTTTTGACGGAAAGAATTGATAGATCCTGATACATCTGGCTTGAACATCATATTATTTAAATCTGACATGAAAGTTGATAATTTATATTGATTTCCATACAATTCTGAGTCAGACAATCTTTGTAATGTATTTGGATGCATAATATGTGCTAAAACACTTGTTTGATATCCCAATACTTGGTCGTGAATTTTTGGATCTTCAGTTCCGCTTGAGAAATTATACCCTCTTCTTTGTCTTGCAATGTAATTGTAAACATCATTTGGAGTATCAAAAGCATTTGGAGCAAATATGTATTTATTTAAAGCAGTCATTGCTCTTTTTTGATCTTTTAAATTTACTGGAGTGTAAGGTTGTGTTCCTCCAGTTTGTCCAAATGTTGATCTATCAACATAAACGCCACCAATAAATCTAGAAACAACACCTCCTGCAACTGCAGTTTGATTGTGAAGCGTGTAGTAAGCTCTTCTTAAATTTTCATATGTTTCACCCTCAGTAGTAAATTGATTTTTCACCTTTTTCATCATGGTATTTACCAACTCAAATCTATTAATTGAATAAGTAATAGGGTCATTAGATAAATCACCAATCATCACTCTTGGGTCAATTGCTTTTCCCGGTGAACGCATGTCATCTGCATCATTTCCAAAAATTAATTCTGGTTGTGTAGACTTATTTAATAATACTTCCATTTCAGCTTCACTTTTGAATGGAGTATATCCAAATTGTATTGCCCAAACATCATAAGGACCAACAGCCATGTCATAATATTGTCCTTGTTTTGTTCTGTCATTGGTAATATTAATCCCTGCATAATCCATTACAGAACCCGTTAATGCTTTTCCTTTGATAAAATCTTTATCTGCTAATTGGTCAGGAGAAAATAATTGACTCGCTTTCATATTGTGATTTAATCCTAAGGTATGTCCAACTTCGTGCATAATTAAAGATTTCATTCCTTCTTTTTTAATCGCTTCCATATCTAAAACATTAGCACCTGTAGCTTGTAAAACAGTAGTTCCTAATTGCAAGTTTTCATGCATTACATGACCTAAAGAACAGTATTTAAAGTTTTCTTTAGCTAGCATTTTTTGAATTTCTAATTCTTCAGGGGTTTCTAACTTCATATTGGCTGAAGCATTGTTGTATAATTTGTCAGCAAAAACTCTGTTTGTAAAATGTACAAATTCTAACATAATATCAGCACCTAAAATTTCACCAGTTCTTGGGTTTACAAAACTAGGTCCGTAACCACCAAAAGGAGGGTTTGGAGAAGATGTCCAACGTAACACATTGTATCTTACGTCACCTGCATCCCAATTAGCATCATCAGGTTGTACTTTTACAACCATCGCATTTTTAAAGCCTGCTTTTTCAAAAGCTTCGTTCCAAGCTAAAACGCCTTCATTAATAGTTTCTCTCCATTCAATAGGAGTTGTATTTTCAATCCACCAAGTTATTGGAGTTACAGGCTCAGAAATAGCTGCATTTGGATCTTTTTTAACCAATTTCCATCTATGAATCATATCTCTATAATTGATAGTTTCAGTAGTGGTCATGTCATTAGTTTGTGTTAAAAAATAACCAACTCTTGGGTCATCCATTCTTGCAGTATAATCATCTGCAGGCATGTTCATGAATGTATGAAAAACTTTGATAGATACATTTCTTCCATCAGTAACCGCTTCAGAACCACCATTCATTACAGAAGGATTGTAGTATACATATTCTGTTTTAATATTGGTGTTTTCTGGGTAGTTTTTAATAGATTCAATTTTAGATTTTGATTTATCAAAATTACCTAAACTAAAAGCAAAAGGAGATTGCCCTGGAAATCTGGGTCTTTTAATAGTTGTAAATGTTTCAGATAAAAACAAGCCATCAGCATCAATCAAATATTCTCCTGTTTTATCATTATTAGCTAATACTTTTCCTGATGCAATTACGGCATCACTAATATTTGCATCAGCAGATTTAGATAAGGCATTGTTTTTATCAAAATAAAAAGCGGTGTTAGGTGAAACAAATTCTAATCTGTCAAAATATTGTTTTACATGAAATACAGCAGAGCCTTGATAAGAACCTCTAAAATGTCCTGCTTCTGTAACTCCATCAGCTATTTGAGCGAAATAAATAAAATCTTTATTAAGCTGGTCTTTTTTTACCAAAAGTTTTACTGAACCCGAAACTGTATCTTGAAAAATAGTAAATAAACCTTCAATTTTTTTACTGCTTTTAGTTAGTTCCTCAATTGTTTTATCCTTTTTTGAAGGTGGAGTTGGTTTAGGAGTGACCGTTTCTTTTTCATCTTTTTTCTTTTTTCTTTGCGCATTCGTTTCTTGAATACCAATGATAGATATCGCTAGCAAAAAAAGCCAAAGGATTCTCATATTTTTTGGGTGGTTTGTTTTCATAATTTGATTTAGATTTATCGTATGAGCGGTTAAATTAGTTTTTGTTAAGGTATTCTACTGTTAATTTTTTTATAAATTTAACAATCGTAATCATTATCAAATATTTGTTAAAATATCCAAATCGTTTTTAATCCTGTAACTTTTCATTTTAGAATGTTGTAATTTTACCCTAATGAAAAACAGCAACAAAAAAGGATTTGTTTTTACTCCTTTTCAATCAGAAAATCAATCACCCTTTGAGAAACTTTTTGAGATTTTTAAAGAGTTAATTACTTATACTTCAGGGGATTTTGAGGAAGCAATTGATTGGCTTCGATCTTTGGATAAGGAATATAAATTGACGGATGAACATTATTCTATTGATGATTTTGTAGAGGATTTAAAAAAGAAAGGCTACATTAAAGAAAATATTGATGCAAATGGAGTTGGAGGCACTAAAATAACTCCAAAAACAGAGCGTGCTATTCGACAACAAGCACTCAAACACATTTTTGGAAAAATTAAAAAGAGTGGCTCAGGAACTCATAAAAGTAAATCTTCAGGGATGGGAGATGAACATACTGGAGATTTTAGAGAGTATCAATTTGGAGATAATTTAGACAAAGTTTCCATCACTGAAAGTTTGAAAAATGCACAAATCAATCAAGGAGTTCAGGATTTTACACTTTCAGAGAATGATTTGGTTGTAGAGGAAACGATGCACAAATCGCAAATGAGTACCGTGTTGATGATTGATATCAGTCATTCCATGATTTTATATGGAGAAGACAGAATTACGCCTGCTAAAAAAGTGGCAATGGCGTTTGCAGAATTGATCACAACACGCTATCCAAAAGATACTCTAGATATTATTGTTTTTGGAAATGATGCTTGGACAATTGACATCAAAGAATTGCCTTATTTGCAGGTTGGTCCTTATCATACAAATACGGTTGCAGGTTTGCAATTGGCTATGGATTTGTTGAGAAGAAAGCGAAATACCAACAAACAAATATTTATGATTACTGATGGAAAACCAAGTTGTTTGCGTTTGCCTGATGGGCAATATTATAAAAACAGCAACGGTTTGGACAAATACATTGTCAATAAATGTTATGCAATGGCACAACAAGCTCGAAAATTGCACATTCCAATAACTACTTTTATGATTGCTCAAGATCCTTATTTGATGAAGTTTGTGAGTGCTTTTACCAATGCTAATCAAGGAAAAGCATTTTACACAGGATTAAAAGGTTTGGGTGAAATGATTTTTGAAGATTACGAAAACAATCGAAAAAAGAGAATTAGAGGGTGAGAAATGTCTTTTTAACTCTTAGAAAAAAACAGTATAAATGTAAAATAGTCATTAGCAAAAAGCTAAAGGTAAAAAGCTAAAAAATGAATTTAGAAAATATAAAAACATTTGGAGATTTAAAAAAATCAGGATATCAATCAAAATCGATTAAAGACGAATTGAGAGAAAATCTCATCAGTAAAATCATGAATAAGGAAACCGTTTTTAAAGGTGTTCATGGCTATGAAAATACGGTAATTCCAGAATTAGAAAGAGCTATTTTGAGTAAGCACAACATTAATTTATTAGGTTTACGAGGTCAAGCAAAAACACGATTGGCAAGACTGATGGTCGAACTTTTAGATGAATATATTCCTGTAGTAGAGGGCTCAGAGATCAATGATGATCCTTTTTGTCCAATTTCAAGATATGCGAAAGAATTGATTAAAGATAAAGGTGATGATACCCCTATTTTTTGGTTGCACAGAAGCGAACGTTTTGCAGAGAAATTAGCAACTCCTGATGTAACTGTTGCTGATATTATAGGTGATGTTGACCCGATTAAAGCTGCGAATTTAAAATTGAGTTATGCCGATGATAGAGTGATTCACTTTGGGATGATTCCACGTGCAAATAGATGTATTTTTGTGATCAATGAATTGCCTGATTTACAAGCGAGAATTCAAGTTGCTTTGTTCAATATTCTACAAGAAGGAGACATTCAGATTCGTGGTTTTAAAATGCGTTTGCCTTTAGATATGCAGTTTGTTTTTACTGCAAATCCTGAGGATTATACTAATAGAGGAAGTATTGTTACGCCTCTAAAAGACAGAATTGGTTCGCAAATTTTAACCCATTACCCACAAGATATTGAAACTGCAAAAACCATTACGCAACAAGAAGCACAAAAAGTAAGTGCTCAAAAAGAATTTATCAAAGTGCCAGAATTGGCTAAAGATTTATTGGAGCAAGTGGTTTTTGAAGCGCGTGAAAGCGAATTTATCGATGCAAAAAGTGGGGTTAGTGCACGTTTAAGTATTTCTGCTTATGAAAATTTATTGAGTACCGCAGAGAGAAGAGCATTGATTTCTGGTGATTCAAATACCATGATTCGGTTGAGTGATTTTGATGGAATTATTCCTGCAATTACTGGAAAAGTTGAATTGGTGTATGAAGGTGAGCAGGAAGGTGCGCATGTTGTTGCTGAAAATTTAATTAAAAAAGCTATAATTTCACTATTCCCAATCTATTTTCCTGAAATTAAAAAATTAGAAAAACAACATGAAGAAACTCCCTATGATGAGATTGTTTCTTGGTTTTTCAATGCAGATGAAGATTTTGAATTATTGGATGATTTTACTGAAATTCAATATCAAAATGAATTAGATAAAATAACTGTTATAGACGATTTTTTGAGAAAACATCAACCAAATATGATTGTCGAAGATCGTTATTTTGTGAAAGAATTTTTGCTTTGGGGATTAGTAGAGTTTAAAAAATTGAGCAAACACAGATTCGCTGAAGGAACACAATTTAAAGATCCATATGGCAATTTTATGAGTGGTTTGTAAAATAATAAAGGCATCTAATCCTAGATTAGATGCCTAATTAATCAACCAAAAATAACAATTCACTTAAATGAAAAAGTTATGAGTTAAAAATTTACGGCCAGTATATTTAAGCTTGTATTCAATGTTTCTTAAACATCAGTTTTTAATAATTTATTTAAATATGGAATAATATTATATCCGATTTGTATACTACTAGAATTATCCAACTTATATGTGATCAATAGTTTCTTTTTTAAATTCGAGAGATTTCTATAAATTTCAATATTTCTGTCACCATAGTTTTTTTCATCATTTAAAACTATTTCTTGTAGTTTATCTTCTTCAATAAATAATTTTACAATTACTTTTTCTATGAATTCTTCATTCATTTCAATAAAAAAACTTTCATTGTAAGAGGTGCTTTTTTCTTCTATTAATTTTTTTTGAATTGTTTCACCAACGAGTGTATTTGTCTTTTCCTTGAATAAAAACTTTTTCTCAGCGATCGGATATTTTTTCAAATCATCAGAAATTTTTATTTCTTCAAATAACTGAAGATTTAATTTCTGAGGAATGTGTTGAACAAAAAAATGATTTTCTTCGACTTTTACAGTTTGAAAAACATCATCAAAACCTTTTTTCAATTCATTTTGTGAAAATGTATGAAGTGAAATTATAATAATCACTGATGTTAGTATATTCTTCATAGTTAAAAGTTTACATTACAAATGTAATAGTAATACTTTTGATAATGAAATCAAAATATATTTTTTAACAATTGTTTAACTATGCTGGATTTTTATGTGCAATTTTGAAGTTTAAATTAAAAATTCTTTAATAAATTTCAATAAAAAAGCGCTTTAAAAAATAAATTTTTAAAGCACTTTTTTAAAAGAAGATAAATTAATGAGGAGTTAATTTTTTATTTTAATAACAATAATAAGGGAATATGATTGATTTTAAGAGGCAAAATATTTTTATCTCATTATTTTATTAGGAAAAATCACCACACTTTCATGACCATTTGCGCCAACAGCAGCCACACCAAAAAAGAAATTATCAATCACAATTCCCTCTAAAGTAAATTCAGTTGTTTCAACATATCTTGAATGATCCCAAGTAGGAGAAGTAGTATCTCTCCAATATATTTTGTAACCCTTTGCACCATCAACTTTATTCCATTTTAATTTTACTGAAGCTTCTACAATTCCGCCAATAGCAACTTCTGATGGGGAAGGAGGTGCCCAAGCCAAACTTGCTAAATTGATGGCATTTACAGCAGTTAATTTTTTCACGTACCCAAAGTTTACATGCTCAAAAGTATCTCCGTAATTGATGCCATTTTCTGTTCTAATATCTTGATGTTGTTGGGTGTAATTTTCATGCGCTTCCATAATTCTGATTCCAGCAAACCCCAAATCATTAAAGGGTCTGTGATGTCCACCACGTCCAAATCTATCCAATCTATACACCATCATTGGATTCATTTCTGGCATATAAGTTTTGGTGGTTTTGTGAACATATCTTGCTAATTGTCTTGAAATCCCATCTACTTCACCTCCATAAAAACGACGCATATTTCGCTCTCTTTCAGTTTCTGTAGGCAGAACAGGTTCTGAGAATATTCGGAAAGCTCTGTTGTCAATTACACCATCAACTCCAGTTATATTTCCAATCATGTCATTATTTAAAACACCAATAATTTCCCAACCTTTTTCTTTGGCGTATTTTGCAAATCCTGCACCACCAAAAAGCCCTTGTTCCTCACCTGACAAACCTAAATACACAATGCTATTTTCGTATTTATATTTACTCAAAACTCTAGCAGCTTCGATAGTTCCAGCCATGCCTGAGGCATTGTCATTAGCACCTGGAGCATCTTTTGTGAAATCAGATCCATCACTATTTCTGGAGTCAATATCTCCCGTCATGATAATATACCTGTTCGGATATTTTGTCCCTTTTTGGATGGCAGCAACGTTCACAATCCAAGTATCTTTTGGCACTCTGTTGCTCATTTTTGTAGTAACAAAATCCCTTTGATAAAAAGTAGTCAAACAATTTTCACATTCTTTTGAAATATTATCAAATTCATTTTTAATCCAACGTCTTGCAGCGCCAATTCCACGGGTTTCAGAAATTGTATCAGAAAAAGTATTTCTTGTGCCAAAATCTGCTAAAGTTTTTACGTCATTTTTCAATCTTTCTTCAGAAATAGTATTGATAATATCGTAGATTTTCTGATCTGTTTGCGCAACAATTATTGAGGTAAAAATGAAGAATAAAAGTGTTATTTTTTTCATTGGTAAAATGGTATTTGATTTATTTTTGGTTGGGTAAAAATAGTTTTTAAAGATACAGTGCTTTTTATCAATAAAAAAACACTTCAAAATATGAAGTGGTTTTCTTGAAAAATCACTTTGATAAAAAATTTCAATAAGGTGCTATGAATCCGTTTTTAGCTTTATGTTTTTATTAAAAGGAATCTTAAATTGATACACTATATCTTGATCAGTGGAATCATCTAATAAATCCAAACCATATTGTATTTTTTTTGGATCATCGTGTGTTAAGGTTCCAAAAATACGGTCCCAAAAAGAAAAAATATTTCCAAAATTAGTATCTGTCCAAGGTAATTGATAATGATGATGAAATTTGTGCATGTTTGGTGTTATAAAAATGTAACTGAATGCTTTGTCAATTTTATGAGGGACGTAAAAGTTAGCATGCGTTAAATAGCCAAAAAAGACAGTTGCCATTCTGTAAAAAAGATAATATGCTAAAGGAATTCCGAAAATGACAATCATAATTAACGCAAAAATTTCTCGAAAAGCATAATCGCCAGGATGATGTCTTGTGGCACTTGTAGCATCAACGTTGGTGTCACTATGATGAATCATGTGAAAACGCCACATAAAGGGTACTTTGTGCAACAAATAATGTACTAAATATTGAGCTGCAAAATCTAATGCCAATACTGCAATTGCTAATTCAACCCAAATAGGCAATTCTAATAAATATAATAACCCAAATTGATTAGTTGAAAGCCAAGAAAAAACGCCAACAGTAAAGATGCCAAATAGTAAATTTAAACTCACATCCGAAGCTAAAAAAACCATATTTACCCCTGCATGTTTTACTTTTTTATAGCTGAATTTTACTAACGGGATTAGTAATTCAATTATCCAATTTGCTGAAATACAAATAAATATCCAAACTAATTTTTGCCACGAAGGCATATTTTCAAAGAAGTTTAAAAAATTTTCCATTTTTAAAAATGATTTTAGTGACGGAAAGATACTAAAAATCAAGTAATTTTTTAAGCAATCTAAAAATGTAAAAACATCACATGATTTGGATTAGAATGAGTTGCAGAAATTTGATAATCTGATTTTCCGACAATTTCAAAACCCATTTTTTTATAGAAACTGATAGCTCTTAGATTTTCAACCCAAACATTTAACCAAATTCCTGATTGCTGATTTTCATTACAAAGTGATTTGATGAAATCAAACAATTGCTTTCCTAAACCCAAACCATAATATGCTTCTAATAAATAAATTCTACTTAGATATGCGCAATTTTTAAAAGGAATCTGAGCGTTTTTTAAATTGAAAATAACCAACATATATCCCACAATAACTTCATTGTATTTTACCAAAAAAAAATGATTTTTTTCTTCAGACAATTCGTTGAAAAATACATTTTCAGTAAAGTTTTTTGTCATGTACTCTTCAATATCTTTTTTTGGTGCACTATGACCATGAGCTGATTTGAAAGAATAAAATCCTACTTCTGATAGGATTTTAGCATCGTTAATGGTTGCTTTTTGGATGTGAATCATTTGAAATAAAGAATGATTTTACAAATAAGGATTGTAATTTTTGTTAGATTAATACCAGCGTTTTTTATTTTTTTTTGAGGCTTCTGATTTTCTGCCTTTTTTATTTTTGCTCAACACATTTGGTTGCGGTTTTTTATTTTTTGGTTTGGCAATTGGATAAGGATGTTCGTCAATAACTTTAATGGGTCTTTCAATCAAGGTTTCTATGGTTTTGATGTACTCATTTTCATCTGGTGAACAAAAAGAAAATGCAATTCCCGATTTTCCTGCTCTTCCAGTTCTTCCAATTCGATGTACATAAGTTTCTGGAATATTTGGAATATCAAAATTTATAATGGCATCCACATTGGTAATATCAATTCCTCTTGAAGCAACATCAGTAGCAATTAAAATAGCTGTTTTTTTATTTTTGAAATCTTCAATGGCTTTATTTCGAATGATTTGTGTTTTATCTCCATGAATGCTGCTTACTTTATATCCGTTTTTTAACAAGGATTCTTCTAGTTTATCAACCCCAAATTTAGTGCGTCTAAAAATGATAATTTGCCCATTAATCGTATTTCTTAATAAATGCAAACACAAATCAGTTTTGTTCTTTTTTGGTAAATAATACAATAATTGACCAATGTTTTTTGCTGTAGTTTCTTCAGGATTGATGGCAATTTTTACGGCATTTTTTAGGATTGATTTTGCTAGTTCGTCAATCTTATTGGGAATGGTAGCTGAGAATAATAAAGTCTGCTTTTTTCTTGGACATAATTGTTCGATTTTTTCAATATCGTTGATAAAACCCATGTCTAGCATTAAATCTGCTTCATCCAAAACAAAAATTTCAACACCAGTCACATCAATATTTCCTTGCATTTGTAGGTCAATAAATCTTCCAGGAGTTGCAATTAAAATATCTACACCTTTAGTCAGAATATCTTTTTGAGGTTCTAACGAAACACCTCCGTAAACGGCTGTTGTTCTAAGATTTGAATATTTGCTAAAACTTTTAAAATTTTCAAAAATTTGAATTGCCAATTCACGAGTTGGAGTAATTACTAATGCTTTTAGTTTCTTTTCTCCCTTTTCTACATCTTGTTTCTGTAATAACAAATCAATGATTGGGAGTGCAAAAGCAGCCGTTTTTCCCGTGCCAGTTTGTGCTGCTACAATGACATTTTTTTTTTCTAAAACTAACGGAATTACTTTTTGTTGTACTAAAGTAGCCGTATGAAAACGCGCATCAGCAACTGCTTTTAAAGTAGATTTTTGAAGAGATAATTCAGAAAATTGCATGAATTTTTTTGTGTAAAGATAGTTGAAAATGAATATTTTTTTGAAAAATTTTGTAGCTCTTTTTGTAAGAAATTTCTATTATTATTCAATTCCTATAAAACTAATTTTTGTTTTTTGTTTTTCTGTAAGAGAGAATACCACCAATAATGATTAAAATTATTGAAGGATAAAAATTAAAAATGCTACTATTCCTAGACCTACAGCATTTCCAATATCGATGAATCCTAATCCACTAATGAGAAATAAAATTAATAAAGGTCCAGTTCCTAAGATTAATAAAATTATTTCAATTTTTAATGTCAAATGAAATTTACTCCAAGCTGAACAAATTATGATTAATTTTGAAATAAGGTATTTTTATTTTTTTTTAAGGTTTTGAAATTCTTTATCATTAAAGTAGTTTATTTATCCTGTTATATTTAAAAAAAACCTCTCTGCTTTCACAAAGAGGTTTTAAAATTATGATTTTTGATGAAACTATTTTATCAATTCATAAGAACGTTTGATAAAGTTTGTCAATTCTTCACCATGCAATAAGTTTTGAGACAATTTAGCCAAATCAAATGCTTGTGAAATTAAGTGTTTTTGTTCAGTTTCGTCAGCAGTATTCAAAATTGTAGAAACCAATTCGTGGTTGGTATTTACCACTAAATTATACATATCTGGCAAGTTCCCCATACCAAACATGCCACCACCTGTTGCGCTCATTTCTTTCATCCTACGCATAAATTCAGGTACTGTAATCATGAATGGTAATGAATTTGAATCCAAAGATTCCAATTGAACTGTGTACGTTTGTGATGGAACAGTAGCCTCAATAATTGGTTTTAACTTTTCTTTTTCTTCATTAGATAATTTAGAGATAACAGTGTCATCTTTCTTAATTAAATTATCAATATGATCTGCATCAACTCTCGAAAATTTCACTTTTCCATCACCTGAAGTCTCTAACTTTTGCATCAAATGCGAAATGATTGGAGAATCTAAAATCAATACTTCATAGCCTTTTGCTTTTGCAGCTTCAATATAGCTGTGTTGCGCATTTTTGTTGGCAGCATACAACAAAATATGATTTCCGTCTTTATCTGTTTGAGAATCTTTTGTATTTTCAATCAATTCATCAAACGTAAAATAGGAATTATCA
>Ga0102830_1000047_pt1 | contig 54477 bp, 54 predicted proteins | sample ColrivemetaGS703_FD_84511 | JGI IMG/M metagenome (GOLD analysis project Ga0102830, IMG submission 84511) | Estuarine microbial communities from the Columbia River estuary - Freshwater metaG S.703 | ecosystem: Environmental > Aquatic > Marine > Intertidal zone > Estuary | place: USA: Columbia...
AATTTCTTCTAATTTATCAGAAATCTTAATTGAAGAATTTTCACCAAAATACACTTCGTAGCCAGGACTTAATTTATCTAAAATATAATAATCGGAGGGTTTTTTGCCAAAATCTGCAAAAAAACGCTCAAAAACATCTGGCATCCAATACCAAGATGGTCCTAAATCGAATGTAAAACCGTCTTTTTTATATTGTCTTGCTCTACCACCTAACGTGTCGTTTTTTTCTAAAACAACTACTTCAAATCCTTCTTTAGATAAATAGCAAGATGCCGCCAAAGCAGAAAAACCGGATCCTATAATGTATATTCTTTTTTTCATGGTTTACTTGTTTAACATATATAAGTGTTAATTAAACGATTTCGTTGATATTATGGAAAATTATAAGACTTTTAACAAATCACTCATCGATTCATACAAATGAATTTGTTTTCCTAAAGGAAGGTGCTTAATTCTTTGAACCTTGTGGCCAATAGCAATGAATTTGTGATTTGTTTCTAACATTAAGTCGTTAATTTCATTAAAATAATCTTCTATTTTATCATTATACGGTTGAATTGTTAACGAAGTGATGAAACAAACTTCTTTGTCGTTTTCTAAAAAGTAATTTAAATTATTTAAGGGCAAACTTTGTCCTAAATAAATGGTGTGAAAACCTCTTAACGCCAACTCATAATTCAAATACAACAAGCCCAATTCGTGTATTTCGTTTTCTGGTAAAAACAAAACATAGGTCTTATTGGTGTTGGTAATATTGTATTGTAATTTCTCGGTATTGGAAAGAATTTTTTGAGAAATTAAATTAGACATAAAATGCTCATGTGCAGGCAATAAAGTATCAGTATGCCACAACATTCCTATTTGTTCTAAAAAGGGAATGAATACGTTTTTAAAAATTTCTCTGAATGTTTTTTTTTGTAATAAGGTATTGTACGTGTTGTTAAATAACACCTTATCAAATTGATACATAGAGAGTTTCAATGAATTTATTGCCTCATCACTCACAGCATTGCTAAACGCTAATTCTCTAGATTTTAACAAAATTTCATCATCAGTCATAGCAGCGATTTTCGAAATTTTGAAATCATTATTATTTAACAAAACAATATTTAAGAGTTTTGTTAGGTTTTCTGGCGAGTAGTATCTAATATTAGTATCTGTTCTATTAGGTTTCAACAGATTGTACCTTTTTTCCCATATACGTATCGTGTGCGCTTTGATTCCTGAAATATTTTCTAAATCTTTGATCGTGAAATCTTGCTTAATACTGTTCAATTTATTTTGTTTTTAAGTAAACAAAGTTATACATTTTTTTTATGAAAAGAATAGTTAAAAATAAATCTGTAACATTTTCTAATTTTACACTACTAATACTCAAAACGAACCAATTAGAGTGCAAAAAGATTTAGAAGCTGAATTTTTGTCAGATTTTGAAAAAAATCAAAATATTGCTCATAAAATCTGTAGAATGTATACTACAGACAAAGAAGCACATAATGATTTGTTTCAAGAAATCACCATCCAACTTTGGAAAAATTATTCCAAGTTTCGTGGTGATGCTAAATTTAGTACTTGGATGTATAGAGTGGCGTTGAATACGGCAATTTCATTGTATAGAAAATCAACTAAAAGCATAAAAACAGATCATTTTAGCGATGTGGCATTCAGAATTTCATCAACAGAATATGATGATACTGAAGAAAAACAATTAGAGGCCTTATACAAAGCCATCCATCAGTTGAATGATATTGACAAAGCATTGATTTTCTTGTATTTAGAGGATAAAAATTTCCATGAAATTGCAGAAACATTGGGAATTTCAAACGTAAATGCTCGTGTTAAAATGAACAGAGCAAAGGAAAAATTAAAAAGTATTTTAAACCCATAAAAATGGATTTGTTAAATAAATATAAAGAAACTTGGAGCAAACAAATAGAGATGCCCTATAAATTCTCTACACAAGAGATTTACAAAATGGCTCATGCCAAATCTTCTTCTATTGTGAAATGGATTTTTGTAATTGGAATTTTGGAGTTTATTTTTATGAACTCATTATACTTCTTTATGGACATGGAAGAGGCCTACAAACAATATGAGGAATTGGGTTTACAAAGCTTTGTGTTCTATTCTCAAATTGTAGCTTATGCAATCTTAATTTACTTTTTGGTACAATTTTATCAAAATTATGTAAAGATCTCATCAGTAGCATCAACCAGATTATTGATGAAAAAAATCTTACAGACTCGTAAAACAGTGCGCAATTATGTGTTTTTCAATCTCAGCTACTTAGCTCTAACCATGATTGTAGTAACTATAGCTAGCATCAACATTAACATAGAGGATTTGAGCAACAAACAAATTTTGTTAGTGGTTTTCTTAATGTTGATTGCAACCCTTATTATTCTTGGGCTTTTCTGGTTATTCTATCAATTATTGTATGGCATCCTGTTGAAAAAACTCAACAGAAACTATAAAGAATTGGCAAAATTAGAATCGGAAATGTAATGCTCCTTTTTACTGAAAATTTCGCAATGCATCCAATAGGATAGCATGCATTTCGTTTGTATAATCCAAGTGCGTTACAATTCTGATTTTTCCTTCCCCCATGGGTGTTAGTAAGATTTTTTGATCTTTCATTCGTTTGATAAAATTGTCATCACCAATGGCGGTATCCACATAAAATATCACAATATTGGTTTCAATAGTTTCCACTTTGGTGACATACGAAACAGTTTTTAGTACAGCTCCTATTTCCTTAGCTTTTTGATGATCTTCTGCCAATCTTTCCACATGATGATTCAAAGCATAGTCACAGGCTGATGCTAAAAACCCCACTTGCCTCATCCCTCCTCCATACAATTTTCGGATTCGCAGAGCTTTGTGAATGTGTTCTTTTGATCCCAACAACATTGAGCCTACAGGCGCTCCCAATCCTTTAGAGAAGCAAATAGAAATGGTATCAAACAGCTGTCCATATTGCTGGGGTGTTTCGTTTTTGGCAACCAATGCATTGAACAATCGTGCACCATCTAGATGAAAAGCCAAGTTCTTTTCTCTGGTTATTTTTTCTATTTTTTCCAGTTCCGAAAAATCCCAACACGCTCCTCCACCTTTGTTGGTAGTGTTTTCAATACACACCAATCTGGCATAGGGCAAATAAATTTGCGGACTTCCTGAAGATGCTTCTTCTAATTGAGCTGCAGAAAACATTCCCCTTGAGCCGTCAATCAATCTACAAGTCACGCCCGAGTGAAAAGCAGCTCCACCACTTTCGTAATTGTATACATGGGCATATTTATCACAAAACAATAAATCTCCAGGTTGGGTATGTATTTTTATAGCCGCCTGATTCGCCATGGTTCCTGAAGGGAAAAACAGGGCATCTTCCATGCCAAACATCGCTGCCACTTTTTTTTGTAGTGCATTGACTGTTGGATCCATACTAAAAACATCATCTCCAACTTGTGCGTGCATCATGGCTTGCAACATGCCAGGCGTAGGTTTGGTTACGGTATCTGAAATTAAATCGATAATCATTTGTTGTCTTTTTTAGTGAGATGTGCCTATTGGCGAACCATCTGGAATTTTTGGCGCATCTGATTTTTTAAAAACAGTAGGGTTTTTCTCAAAATCGTTTATCATTTTTATAAAGGATTGTTCCATCATTTCTTGTGCCTTTTTGGCTGAGGAATTCAGTAGTAATTGCTTAATTTCTTCTAATTTGGCAGCAACAATAGCATTGACCTGCGGATATTGATTTTTATTTGATGACAAATACATCAATTGCTCTAAAAATTCAAGGTTAATGATGTTTTGCAATTCTTGGTAATAGCTGTCTTTGTGTGTCGTTTTAAAGGTGATTGCAATCAAAGAATCCAACAGTTCTTCCAAGCCTAATTGGGATTCATCCAAACTTTTATGGGCGATCAATCTGGAGAGTCTTTGTGGGTGCAACAGCAACTCTAAAGTCATTTCTGAGGATGTCTCTACAGCTGAAAACGGATCAAAAGCAACGCCCAATTTGCTATTAAACGATTCTCTTGATCGATCATAGCCATAAGCTCTGGGCGGAAAAAGTGCGAGTTTCTCTTTCGGAATGGCTATTTCTTCTACTGCCAATGTTTTTAAAATGGCTTGCAATGCTAAGCGTTCTTCTTTACCTGCAATGCGTTGTACAATGGTTTGATTTCCTCCTTTTACTGCATAGGTGTAGTCCAAACCACCAATAATTTTAGAAGTAGCTTCAGTTTGATAGCGATGTAAAAAGTACAAGGGCACAAAAACATCTTCCAACACAGAATATGGTTCGCCTGTTTTGATATTGTCTTCTGAAAAAGCGGCAATGGCTTTTTTTCTGATGTCAAGTAGCTTGTGTAATTCGTCATACACCGTAGTACCATTGTCCCACAAATGTGCATAGGCACTAGCACTGCCTGTTGGCCTTGCATCTTGATCAGATAAATAACGTAATCCATTAGCAAAGGCTTTTTCCAAAATATCATTGAGGGCTGTTTCTTCGTTAATATCTTCTTGAAAATCTTGATACGAATATGCTACAGTCACTTTATCCCAAGCACCTATTTTGTCATCATAGGCTTGAGAAAAATCAATCTTACCGTCTTTCATCACCAACTTTGGGTGTGGATAATCCATCACAGAAGTCCTGCCTACGGTACTTGCTGCAAAATTGTGCGCAAATCCCAACGTATGTCCTATTTCATGAGCTGACAATTGTCTTATTCTCGCAATCGCTAATTGCATCGCAAAATCATCATCCACAGCATTATTTTTATAAGGTGCTTGCAGCGCTTGGGCAATTAAAAAATCTTGACGAATGCGCAAACTTCCCAAACTTACATGTCCTTTGATAATTTCGCCCGTTCTTGGGTCAGAAATATTAGCCCCATAACTCCAACCTCTTGTTGATCTGTGCACCCATTGTACCACATTGTAACGTGCATCCAACATGTCTGCGCCTTCGGGCAGCATTTTTATTTGAAATGCATCTTTGTAACCTGCTGCTTCAAAGGCTTGATTCCACCAACGACCACCTTCTAACAATGCTGTTCTAACAGGCTCAGGTGTGCCTCTGTCTAAATAATACACAATCGGTTCTAGAGCCTCTGAAGTGGCTGCTTTCGGATTTTTCTTCTCCAAACGATGTCTGTAAATAAAGCGTTTGGTAATATTTTCATTTACGGGCGTTGCATAATCCATATAGGTCATTTGCCATGAACCCGAACGTGGATCGTATTTTCTGGGTTTGTAGTTATTGTCTGGCAATTCCACAAACGAATGATGTTGATGCACGGTTACTGCACTTGCATCAGGAGTTACACTGCGAATGTTGTAGCCTTTGGGTGTGCCACTAAAAGTCAACATCACATCAAATTCTACGTTTTTAGGGAATGCTTTGGTGCGCTCTAGATAAAAAGCACTTTTGCTTTTATCCAAACTGTAATTGCCTTGGTTGTTGTTTGCCAAAGTAGCTGCCACACCATGGGCATCTCGCATCAAAAAATCAGTAGCATCTAACAAATAGACCCCTTTTTTTTCTTCTTTGATGGCAAATCCATGCAACACCGATTTAGCAAAAGCTTCTTTTACGGATTCTTTTTCCTCTGTATTATTGGTAATAGCTCTAAAATTTTGATTGGGTTGTATCAATAAAATCTTATTTCCCGCTTTTTTAAAAAGCACCACTACCCCACCACCCAATTGTCCTCTATCCAAACCAATATCATTTGAACCAATTCCTTGTGAAAGTGCGTTGACATATAATAACTCTTGGTCGAGTTTGGCAATTTCCAGGTAGATTTTATCAGTCGTTTCATCATGATAAAAGTTAACAAACCCTTCGTATTTGGCAATCCCTTTTCGCAACTTACCCCCTGTTTTATCAGTAAAAAACTGAGAAAAACCAGGAATGCTCATCCATAGTAGGGCTAAAAAAACGGTTATTCTTTGCATTGGATATAAATTTTGATAAAACTACAAATAACTCGTCTTGTTTTCAAGTTGAAATCTTAAAAAATCAGTTATTTTTGCAGTACTTATGATTACACTAGAACACTTAAAGGATATTACTGTCAGAATTGAGAAGCTACATTCGTATTTAGAAATCGATAAAAAGCTGATTCAGATAGCCAATGAAGAAGAAAAAACTGCGAATCCCGACTTTTGGAATCATCCAAAAGAGGCCGAAGTTTTGTTGAGAGAGCTCCGTTTTAAAAAGAAATGGGTGGCTGACTATCAAGAGGTAAAATCAATGAACGATGATTTGAATGTATTGTTCGAATTTTACAAAGAAGGCGAAGTGGATGAGGCTGAATTAGAAGAACAGTTTCAAAAAACACGCTCCTTTTTAGAGGATATTGAGTTTAAAAACATGCTATCGGAAGAAGGAGATTCTTTGTCAGCAGTCATCCAAATTACAGCAGGTGCTGGAGGCACAGAAAGTTGCGATTGGACAGAAATGCTTTTCAGAATGTACACTATGTGGGCAGAAAAACAAGGTTTTAAACTAAAAACACTAAACTATCAAGAAGGTGATGCAGCGGGTATTAAAACTGTAACTATCGAAATTGAAGGCGATTACGCCTTTGGTTGGCTCAAAGGCGAAAATGGGGTACACAGATTGGTGCGTATTTCTCCGTTTGATAGCAATGCCAAGCGTCATACCAGTTTTTCATCGGTATATGTATATCCTGTGGCAGATGATTCTATTGAAATTGATATCAACCCTGCTGATATTGAGATTACCACTGCACGCTCTAGTGGTGCTGGAGGGCAAAATGTAAACAAAGTAGAAACCAAAGTGCAATTGACGCACAAACCAACAGGTATTCAAATTCAGTGTTCCAATTCGCGTTCACAACATGATAACAGAGCCACTGCGTTGCAAATGTTGAAATCGCAATTGTATGAAATAGAACTAAAAAAACAACAAGCAGCCAGAGACGATATTGAAGCCAACAAGATGAAAAACGAATGGGGAAGCCAAATTCGAAATTATGTAATGCATCCATACAAGCTAGTAAAAGATGTTCGGACAGGTCATGAAACTGGTAATGTAGATGCCGTAATGGATGGCAATATTGGCGAATTTCTAAAGGCTTTTTTAATGCTTAATGGTCAGAAAGAGTAGATGGTCGAGGGTCGGTTTTAGATTTTAGATATTCGATGCGTGAAGATTGAAAGATTATTAGATTGCTAGATTTTTACGTTATATAAACTATCATGTACAATTATTTTATTTGATAGTAGAATATATCATTATCGTGACGAATCCAAAATTATTGAAAATGATTGGATGAAAGATCAAATTTATCTCTTGTTTGAATGAATAAAAGTCTTTATTAATTTATGAACAAAAATTAATATTGATACACTCTTAAAACGTTGGAGTTAGTGGTGAAATCACTGTTTTCTTTGATTTTACTTAGAAATTATGATACATTCCCAAAAACTACTATTCCAAAAAGAAAACCGTCTTTACTCATGATATGGGAGCTTTTAATTATTTACCAAGAACACCATTTAACAAACCAATTTATTCATGAAAAAACCGTGAGTCCTATTTTTAAAAAAATACGAAAACAAATGATTTAGATTGCTGGTTTAGAAATAAATAAAAAAGTAATTGTTTTTATGTTTACATTTGAGATATAATTTTTTCACATGGTGTTTAAGAAATATTCCGAGTTGTTTTATAAGAAGTTTTTATCTGATGATACTCTTAAAAAGACCGAAAAAATCATCTTAATCATTTCTATCGCTAGTTTTTTTATCCATTTATTGATTATTTTCTTAGTCGATTTTGGATTAATTGCACTCGCTGAACCTTCAGATTTATTGACAAATCCTATTTCTGCAATTTACACTCCTTTTTCATTTATACTTATTTATGAAGTGTATTTATTGATTTATTATCTCCCAAAATCATTTACTATATATATTAGTAAACAATACGAAATCATCTCACTTATTATCATCAGACGAATTTTCAAAGACCTTTCAAACTTATCTCTCTCCTCTGATTGGTTTACTATAAAGTATGATTTGCAGTTTACTTATGACATTATTGCATCATTATTGCTTTTTTTTCTGATTTATCAATTCTTTATTCAAAGCAAAAAAAGATACAATTATGAAAATGATGAGCTAAAAAATGAAGGAATTGCAAGGTTTGTTAAATTCAAACAAATATTGGCAACTTTATTAGTACCTGTAGTTTTTTTTGTAACCATTTACTCATTTACCAATTGGATTTCCTCTTCAATTAGCTTACATACTGATTCAAATATTTCATTTAAAAATATTAATAATATCTTTTTTGAACAGTTTTTTTCAATCTTAATAATTACTGATGTAATTTTATTATTGTTTTCATTTTTTCATACAGATGAATTTCATAAAGTTTTTAGAAACTCAGGATTTATCATTTCTACCATTTTGTTGCGAATTTCGTTTTCAGTAACTGGAATTCTAAACACTATTTTAATAATTGCAGCGATAATTTTTGGTCTTATAATACTCATCATTTACAATAAATTTGAAAAAAATATTGCAATAGAAAAAAGTAGAAAAATGATTCAGAATAAATAAAACAAACAAATTACACATTATAAATTTTTCACAAACTCCAAATGTTCATTTTATAATCCTTATGTATCGCCGATAGCATAGATTTAAGGTTCAAATCCGAGCTATCGGAATAAGAGAACAGTGTGCTTTTTTCTTTAAATCAATGACACTACACCCACGCTAACCTAAAATTTTAATAAATAGGATTTCCTTCCTAGTTTTGCAAAGACAATAAACAAGCTTATAACTACCCTATGTGCTTCCACGTAAAACAAACCAGCACTGCCAAAGCCATGTCAAAGCGATTTGATGCAGAAATAACATCGGATTTCTTGTTTGCACCTCAAGATCAGATAAATGGGTTTCGTTTTCCGCTGTTGCCTGTCATTACCCAACAAGCACCTACCTTGATTCAGCCTTTTGCTTGGGGATTGATACCAGCTTGGGCAAAAAACGAAGAAATCAGAAAAATGACCTTGAATGCCAAAATAGAGACCCTCCAAGAAAAACCTGCTTTTAAAGAAGTCGTTTCCCAACGTTGTTTGGTCATCGCGAATGGTTTTTACGAATGGCAATGGTTGGATAGTAAAGGTAAAAAAAAGCTAAAATATGAAATCGGCTTTGAAAAAGAAGCTCTATTTGCTTTTGCCGGTTTATACTCGCATTGGATTGATGGGCATACAGGTAATTTAAAAAGCACGTGTACCCTGATTACCACAGTAGCCAATGAATTAATGTCGAGCATTCACAACATCAAAAAAAGAATGCCGGTTATTTTACAACAAAAAGACGAGCAATCTTGGCTAAACCAAGCCCCTATTACCAACTTTGCTTATCCGTATCAAGTACCGCTTATTGCCAAAGAAATTAGCGAAAATTACCGTTTGTTTTGATTACAAGAGTTTTGCCATAGCAGCTTTAATGATGGCAATATTTTTTTCGCTGTTTGACTTGTTTAATCGTTGTTGCTCTTGAATCATGGTACGCATTAAGTTGATGACTACTTTGTCAAAACTAAATTGTTGGTACTGCTTGCCTTTCACAACCATATCATCCACTACATTCTGAATAGCTTCGGTATTATTGCTTTCGGTGATTTGTTTAAAGGCTTTTTGAAACAGGTTTTTTGTAGTATCATCTCCCGTTAAAAACATACCAGATAACACATTTTTAGCCACAAAAGGCAGTTCAGATTTGTCATTTTCTTCAATAAAAATGCGCGTTAAGGGCGTAGCTAAAATCTGACGAACTTCGTCTGGTAATTGTTTAGATTTGGCAATGGCTGCGGGTTTATCAACATAATACATAGACACCAAGGCTTTGCCCAAAACCGAATACGACTTGCTTTCTAAGGCTTTTAAAAAGATTGGTTTTAGATCGGGGTCAGTCAATTTGCCTAAGGTATGAATCGCTTCTGCTTGCACCAGGGTTTTAGAGTCGTTATTTGCCATTTTCATGATTTTTTGGATGGCATCCTTTTTGGCAAATTTGTTGATCAAATCGATTTTTTGCAAAGCTAAAATTCGGATTTTATACGCCTCATCATCCAAGGCATTGACGATGGCATCAAACGCATTTTTGTCTTCTTGTCTTTTGGCAACTTCCAACAAAGCGTCTCTTCGGTGTTCAAAATTATCGGCTTTGCGTAGCTGAAAGATATAATCACTCAAAACTTTGTTTTCATTAATATCGCACAACAATACTCCATCCGAATTTACCTGAATCAAGTTGGGTTGTATTTGATACGGAAAGGTAAAAGAAGCATCTTTACCGTTTACAAACACCTGATGTCTTTTACGGGCATTGCCTTCAAAAATATCAATAGCAAAGGGAAACTGAAAGGTGTCTGTTTGCAACTGCACTAAGTTTATAGTGACTGTTTTGCGCAAAGTATTGTAATCATACGAAATTTCTAAACTAGGGTGTGCTGCCCCAAAATACCATTGATTGAAAAACCAATTAAGGTCTTTACCTGTAATTTTCTCGAAAATCAATCGCAATTGATGTACCTCAGCAGCTTGATATTGATACTCGTTTAAATAGGTTTGCAACCCTAAGAAAAAAGCATCATCACCAACATATTTACGCAACATGTGTAAAATTGCACCTCCTTTATTATAGCTGATTTCATCAAACATGTCTTCTTTATCTGCATAGTCAAAACGCACCAATTTTTTATCAACATTTTGTCCGTTTTTATAAGCACTAACTTGCTCGTAAAGATGTATCTCTGCATCGGTCTTTCCGTATTTGTATTCGCGCCACAAATATTCACTATAATTTGCAAACGATTCGTTGAGGGTAAGATTACTCCAACTTTCTGAGGTTACCAAATTCCCAAACCAATGATGAAACAATTCGTGTGCAATGGTATTTTCATGGATATTTTCATCAATCAATTGCCCTGGTTTTTGGTAGGCTTGGTCACCATGCACTACTGCGGTAGTGTTTTCCATAGCTCCCGAAACATAATCTCTCACCACCATTTGGCTGTATTTTACCCACGGATACTTCACCCCTAATTTGCTTTCGAAAAATCCCATCATTTCTGGTGTCAGTCCAAAAATTGCTTTGGCATGTGGTGCATATTCTTTTTCAACATAATAATCTACAGAGATATTCTTATAAGCATCTTTGATGATTTCAAACTCACCAATTCCCATAAAAAATAGGTATGGCGCATGCTTTTGATCCATTTTCCAATAATCCGTACGCAGGTTCCCTTTTTTAGTTTGATTTAGCAAAATTCCGTTGGAAAGCGTTACATATTCATTTGGTACTGTAATGTAGATTTCTTGGGTAGTTTTTTGGTTGGGTGCATCAATCGTAGGAAACCAACAACTGCTTGCTTCTGTTTCACCTTGTGTCCAGATTTGTTTGGGTTTGGATTTGATCAATCCGTCAGGATTTATAAAATACAACCCTTTGGCATCTGTAATGGCATTACTGCCTTTTTGATATACTTTTTCAGGTTGTGCAGTGTATTTGATGTATAACGTAAATTCTTCGTCCTTTTGATAGATTTTGGGGAGTTGAATCGTCAATTTTAAATTGTCATCATACGAAAATAATAAGGGTTTTTGGTTCATTTTTACCTCGTGAATAAGCATGGCTTTGGCATCTAACATGATACTTTTGCTGCTGTAAAAATGAGGTCTTGCAGTAATCCAAGCTTCGCCATTCATCGTTTTAGCTACAAAATTGAAATCGACATTCAGTTTAGTATGCACTAAATTGTGAATTTTTTCTCTTTCAGGTTGATAGGTAGAGTTTTGAGCGCTTATAATTTGTTGGACACAAAGCAGCACCACAAAAAAGATGTTATAAAACTTCATAAGTCATTTTATTATTCTGGGGTCAAAAATAACAAAATACATGCCAGTTGCTGTTAATGCGTCGTTAAATATCATTGGAATTGTGAGTGCAATAAAGTTTTACAAACTTTCGGGAAGAAAAAAACCAAGTATGATTAATGAGACTTGGCTTTTGCATATCGTAAATACTAGAATTTTATGTGCTTACTTTTAAAACATACTGCTAATGTTTTTTACGTTGCTTTCATCTATGGTAATGTTTTGTAACATTTCTAACATTTTTACAGGATTCATATTTTCGCCCAATAATCTTGCGACACCAACACCCACTTCATTGCTATATCCAAAGGCAATGACTTCGCCCAAAGAATCTGTTTCACCAGTATAATATACACTGATATTCATACCTTGCGCTTTCATCTTACCTAAGCTTTTGTAGTCTTTGTTGGTGAAAATATTCTTCAAGGTATTTTTTTCAGCTTCATAAATGGTTTGATTTTTAGCAGTTTTAGCCAAGAATACAACGTTTATTTTTTTTACACTTTTGATGGTTTCTTTGATTTCGTCGGAAACGTCTGATTTGGCTGAAATAAGAGAACTTACAGGAATATCGCCTGTTATAAACCCCTCTTTGCCGCTGGTTTCTACCAAGTATTTTTGAAGCGATTTGTCGTTGTTGCAAGAAGTAGCCAAAAAAGCAACAAACAATAACGAGATGATGGTGCTAGATTTGATCATGGTGTTGAAGTTTTAATAGTTGAAACAAGTAGTTGAATTGATAAAAATCAAATACCTGTATTTTAAGTTATTATTTATTTTTATCGTTTAAGAACGTATCTGCTAAACTCGACATTTTATTGATATCGATATTACCAGTCAACGAGACCACCATAGACTCTGAGGCTTTGTTGGTTTGCTTGTTTATGCCTTTGATGAACATCAATACTTCGCTTACAAAATCTTTGTTGTTAGACGCTTTTACATAAATTTTGATTCGAGAATCATCTTCTTTGATACGCATCAATTGGGTTAAATTTTGCTTTTTAATGGCGGTTTCAACCATGGTCTCCATTTTGTTTGCTGCCGCTGTTTGATTGGTAGAGAACATTTTAAATTCTTTCAAATCTTTGATCATTTGAAATACTTTCATACCTTCATTGTCATCAATTTTTACATTTTTAAACTTCGAAATCAATTCGAAAGCATCTTTGGTAACAACAACCATATCTACCCCTTCCATGTCTTCTAAAGAATCAAAAAACGTTTGTGCATTACTAACGATTGGTGCAAATGCTAATGCGATGAATAAGAATATTTTTTTCATAATTACGATATTTACTTGGTTTTACTTTTTACTTGGTTTAACGTTTACTTGGTTTATTTTTTATTCGGTTATTTTTTGAACGGCTTTTTCGTAGGTGTATAAAGTAGCAACTGCTTGCTCTCCTTTTTGTAGATTGGTTGATAATAATCGCAATCCTTTTGACAGCTCTGCAAATAGGCGTTCGACTTCTTGCTGTTGTTGGTATTCATCGTATTGTTGCTTGCCAACAAACATACAAGTCAATAGTGCAATGGAGGCTACTATAGACATCCAATAGCGATTTTTACGTTGCGATTGCTTGGGTATTAGCTGAATGGATTTGGTATAACTTTCCTCTTGTGCAGTAGCAAAATAGCTGAAAAGCAGCTGATACTCTTGCAAATGAGGAGCAACATTTCCTAATGTAAAATAGGTCTTAAGGATGACTTCTTCTTGTAAGGTAGTGGTGCCTTCAAAATATTTCTCTACGATTTTTTCTATGTTAACTGATTCCATAGTTGTGTTTTTTAATGAGTTCTTCACGAATTGTTTTTCTTGCTCTAGACAATGCTACTCTAACTGCAGTGGGTTTCATATCCACCATTTTACCTATTTCTTCTAAGTCATACTGTTCTACATCTCGTAATTGAATGATGATTTTTTGTTGATCAGGCAATTGTTCAATGAGTTTGTATACTTGGTTTACACTATCTTGGTATTCTATTTTTTTGTCTAAGGACGTTTCTTTTGCTTCGTAATTGCTGTGTACCAAGGTAAGGTTGGTAGCCTGCTTTGATTTTAATCTGTCGAAACAATAATTTTTAGTCATAGTCATGGCAAATGCCTCAACATTTTTATAATCAGCGATTTTATCTTTACTTTTCCAAAGTTTAAAGAACAGCTCTTGCGTGGCATCTTCAGCTTCTTCTCTAGAAACAAGTAGTCGTTTTGCCAAACGAAATACTTTGTCTTTAAACGGTAACACTACTTTTAAAAAGTCTGATTGGTTCATTGGTTGTTTTGTTTACTGCTATTTTTTCATCTTCTATAACAGTTGGACAGTATCATGACGAGGGGGAATTTATTTTGTTACAATGAAAATAAAAAAAATAACTTATAACATTAAACAAAACTGATTTTGTAACATTTCCTATTGTTAAATTTTGCTTACAAATTGTATTTCTTTTTATTTAAAAAACACCTTTAATTTCTCATCAAAGATTAAAAAAATAGTACAATTAAATTTATAGCAATTTGAAAAAAAATCAATATTACTATCGAATACAATTATTATACCCAGAATGCAAGCAACTTTTAACTTAGATCGATGATATTTTGTGAGACAAGGAAACCTTACAGAGTTTTCAAAACAAAAAGATGTGTTTAAAAACAAATCTCTGGGTATCCTTTACAGGTTTTACAGAGCGAATTGAAACACCCCTTTTTTAGCTTTAAAATGGTTACTTAATTTTTAATAAAGCGATTCATTACCAAACCTTTATCAGTAGTTAATTTTATCAAATAAACTCCTTTAGACAGTGATTCGATATTTATTTGAGAGCTTTATAGGTTGTTTTTACCAAGGAACCTAATGCAGTGTATACGTCTACTTTTAAAATTTCGGCAGTATTGGATTGAATATGTACTTGATTTGTTGCAGGATTTGGATACAACATGATTTCAGTTTGAAATAATACTACTCAAACTTAGTATCGAATTTGATATAGTCTAAAAACTCTCTTTTAGTTTCTTTCTCTTTGAATTTTCCACCAAATTCTGCAGTTATAGTACTGCTTTCAATATCTTTTATACCTCTTGAATTGACACAAAGATGTTTGGCATCAATTACACAAGCCACATCTTTGGTACCCAAAGCTTCTTGCATTGCTTGTACCACTTGCATTGTTAAACGCTCTTGTACTTGTGGTCTTTTAGCAAAATATTCTACAATTCGATTCATTTTTGATAAACCAATCACTTTGCCATTAGAAATATAGGCCACATGTGCACGTCCAATAATGGGCAATAAATGATGTTCGCAAGTTGAGTACACTATAATGTTTTTTTCCACCAACATTTCACCGTAATTGTAGTTGTTTAGAAATGTAGAAGGTTTGGGTTTGTTTTTAGGATTTAACCCCATAAATATCTCATTTACAAAGGCTTTTGCTACTCTTTTTGGAGTTCCTTGCAAGCTATCATCAGTCAAATCCATGCCTAAAGTGAGTAAAATATCTTTTACACTTTCTTGAATTCGTTCTATTTTTTCTTGGTCAGAAAGTACAAAGGCATCTGCTCTTAGTGGAGTTGTTGCTGAAGTGCCAATGTGGTTTTCTCCTATTTCGTTGATGGTATCGTCGTTCATGTTGGTTTGTAATTCAAACATTGTATTCCTTATTAATTTGCAAATTTACTGCTTTATTTGTTTTCTACAGCATCAAATAATTCAGACAATTTGAGCATTGTTTGTTCTCCAGAAAACATATTCTTTACAGTATAGGTTTGTTGCTGTAATTCTTCTGAACCTACAATGACCACAAACGGGATTTCGCGTTTGTCAGCATAATTGAATTGTTTCTTGATTTTTGCTACATCCGGATACAACTCTGCTTTGATATTTTTTGCTCTTAATAAATTAATGGCTTTTAAAGAATATAAAGCTTCTGGTTCTCCTAAATTCACAAACAAAACGGTTGGTTTTGGTAAAGCAACTTTTTGAAATAAATTCAGTTCTTCTAGCACCAAATAAATACGATCTAAACCAAAGGAAATTCCAACTCCAGAAACCTCTTTTAAACCAAAAATGCTAGTTAAATCATCATACCTTCCTCCTCCACCAATAGAACCCATGCTCACTTTTTTGGGAGCTGCCACTTCAAAAATAGCGCCTGTGTAATAATTGAGACCTCTTGCTAAGGTAACATCTATCTCTAAAATAGTAGATTGTAAGCCTAATTGTTGAGTGTGATCAATGATAAAACGCAATTCAGTAACGCCTTTTTTCCCTACTTCAGAATTTGTTAAAAGTGCTTCCAACGAATTTAATTTCTGCAAATTATCTCCTGAAAAATGAAATAAAGGCTGTGCTTTTTCAATGGCTTCTTTGGTAATTCCTTTGGATAACATTTCATTTTCAACACCCTCTTTACCAATTTTATCCAATTTATCCAAAGCCACTGTAAAATCAATCAATTTGTCTGAGGCTCCAATTACTTTAGCAATTCCTGATAAAATTTTTCGATTGTTGATTTTGATAGTTGTTTCTTGCAATCCTAATTTGGTGAAAACAGCATCATACAACTGAATAAACTCCACTTCTTGCCACAAAGAATCACTACCAACAACATCTGCATCACATTGATAAAACTCTCTAAAACGTCCTTTCTGTGGACGATCTGCTCTCCAAACTGGCTGAATTTGATAGCGTTTGAAAGGAAATATAATGTCATTTTGGTGTTGTACCACATATCTTGCAAATGGCACTGTTAAATCGTAACGTAAAGCTTTATCGGATATTTGGGAAGTTAATAAATTGCTATTTCTGTTTGACAAGAATTGCTCATTTACTTTTTCTAAATAATCTCCAGAATTCAAAATCTTAAAAATCAATCTATCTCCTTCCTCACCATATTTCCCCATCAATGTTGAAGAATTTTCAAAACTAGGTGTTTCAATAGGTTGAAAACCAAAGTTTTCAAAAACTGTTTTAATCGTGTTAATGATATAAGTTCTATTTGCTACTTCTGTAGGTGAAAAATCTCTGGTTCCTTTTGGAATACTTGGTTTCATTGGAGAATTTTTAGTCTTTAGTTTTAAGTTGGTATTAATTATAATAAACTCAAAAATTAATAAATCTTTATTATATTTTTTTTATTCATTGCTTCTTTAATCCTGGCAAATATCGTTAAAACATCCTATTTTTTGAACGCTTTTAGCGAAATATTTCTTCTTTTTAGTGAATATAAAGAAGCATTCAATTCAAAACCTAACAACAAAATGATGGCATTTAGCCAAACAAATAACATCAATATTAAAAGTGTTCCAATAGAGCCATATAATTGATTGTACTGTGCAAATTTTTCGACATAAATTCCGAATAAATAAAAGGTAAATAACGAAACTACAGTTGTTAAAATAGCCCCTGCAGAGAAGAATTTCACATCTTTTCCTTGCTTGGTTCCGTACCGAAAAAGCAGTGAAACAATCGTAAAAATCATGATTAAAAAAAGTGCGTTCTTACCAATAAAAAATAGGTTTAAATCAGAGGTATTTAACCACCCTTTTTCATGAATTTTAACCAAAGCCACTTGATAAAATATTGTGAGCGTTACCGTTATGATTAAAAAAAGTGAGAGAATTAAAGATACTCCTAAAGACACAAAATATGTTCTAAAAACATTGCGAAATTCTTTGACATGATACGAATATTCAAAACCACCAAAAATAGCATTGATACCATTCGTCATTAAAAAAATGGATAATACAAATCCGAAAGACAACAAACCCCCATACTGATTATTGAGAATGTCCATCAAGACCATATTTACAGAATCGAAGGTTTTTGGAGGTAAAATATCTTTGATAAAATTAAATAACCCTTCTTGAAAACCATCAATTGGGATGTACGAAATCAGTGTTAAAATGAAAAGTAAAAACGGAAAAATAGCCATAAAAAAACTAAACGCAATCCCGCCTGCTCTTGAAGTTAACGCACCTTTGATGATGCCAATTCCATACATTTCAAGTACATCATACATAGACATTCCTTCCAATCCAGGAATTTTTATTTTTTGCAGAAAAAACACCAATTGTTTGATGATTGGTATTTTGAGTAAATTATCTTCTATTTCTTTGCTCATAAGCGATTAATACTTAGAATTTTCTATTCAATAGTAATTTTAAATTCTGTTAAAAGTCCTTCAATTGAATCTCTATTAAATTTTGCATTTTTTAATTTATTTTGATTTGGCTGAATGATAAAATTAAAAGCCGTCCTAAAATCTGAGTTTTCAAGATTTGTTTGATCAAAAACTGCATTTTTCAAATCACAATTTTCGAAAACCGCATTGCTAATTTGTGCTTCAGTAAAATCTACTTCCTCTAAATTACAATTATTAAATTTTGTATTTAGAATTTTTAATTGATAAAAAGATGAAAAATTTAGAAGACAATCTTTAAATGAAAACTGTAATAAAAATGGGTTGCATTCATTAAACTTTACTCCTATCATTTTACAATTTTTAAAAGTAACGTCTTTAAAAGAAGTATTTTTTAGAATGGTATTGCTAAAATTACATTCGGTAAATTCACACTCAACAAACTGTATATTAGAGGCGTGAATACTATCAAAATTACAATTTAAAAAAGTACAATTGTCATATTCTCCTTTTTTGATGTTCGTTTTTGTGAAATCAATTTTTAAATATTCTTTACTATCAAAATAATTATCTTGCATTACTCTATCGCTTTCAAACTCAAATCCATATTATAAACTGAGTGAGTTAATGCACCAGATGAAATATAATCAACGCCACAATCTGCATATTTCCTGATGGTATTTTCATTGATTCCTCCTGAAGATTCTGTCAAACATTTTCCGTTAATCAAAGCCACTGCTTTTTTAGTATCCTCAAATGAAAAGTTGTCGATTAAGATTCTATAAATACTCTCGTTTTCTAGAATTTCTGAAATCTCCTCCAAATTTCTTGCTTCCACAATGATTTTTAAATCGAGATTATTTTCTTGTAAATAGGCTTTTGTTTTATTGATTGCAGCAGTAATTCCGCCAGCAAAATCTATGTGATTGTCTTTAATCATAATCATGTCATACAAAGCAAACCGGTGATTTTCTCCTCCTCCAATTTTTACAGCCCATTTTTCTAAAGCACGAAAACCTGGTGTAGTTTTTCTAGTATCTAAAATTTTGGTTTTAGTACCTTCTAATAAACCTACAAAAAAAGCTGTTTTTGTCGCAATAGCACTCATTCGTTGCATGGCATTCAACACCAAACGTTCGGCTTTTAAAATGGATTGCGAGCTTCCAGCAACATGAAAAACAACATCGCCAAAAATTACTTTTTCTCCATCATCGATAAAAGTGGTTACTTTTAAATCAGCATCAATGAACTCAAAAACCCTTTTTGCAAAATCCACTCCTGCAATAATTCCTGAATCTTTTACCAATAGTTTTGCGGCACCTTTAGCTTCTTTCGGAATACAAGATAATGAACTATGATCGCCTTCACCTACATCTTCTCTGATGGCATTTTCAATAATCAATTGAATTTCTTTTTCAAATTGTGCTTTTGAAATCATGATTTTTTATTTATTGAGGTAAAAATACAAATTCAATTGCCATAATTTGTAATTTTGAGTTATGAAAATCAAACTTCTTGCCATCGGAAAAACGGACAACAAAGCATTACAATCTTTGATGGTTGAATATCAACAACGTTTAAAACATTATATCAAATTTGAATTTGAAATTATTCCTGATATTAAAAATGCTAAGAATTTAAGTGAATATCAACAAAAAGAAAAAGAAGGTGAACTCATTTTAAGCAAAATACAACCTACTGACGAATTGATGTTGTTGGATGAAAATGGTTTGGAATTTACCTCAGTAGCTTTTTCAAATTATCTTCAAAAGAAAATGAATGCAGGCACTAAACAACTCGTTTTAGTAATTGGAGGTCCTTATGGTTTTTCTGATGATGTATATGCAAAATCGCTCGGAAAAATATCACTTTCTAAGATGACATTTTCGCATCAAATGATTCGCGTTTTTGTGATAGAACAATTGTATAGAGCCTTTACTATTTTAAAAAATGAGCCATATCATCATCAATGAGATAATGAGGTAATGAGTTAATATACCAATGAGTTGATGTAGTAATGGACTAAACAAACAATTCAAACAATTGAAACTACAAAAACCCTTAAAATTTTGATTAGTTTTGCTTTTTTAAAATTCGCCTATGAAACTGGTTTTTGCTACCAACAATAGTCACAAGTTAAAAGAAGTACAAGAAATGCTTCCAAATTCCATACAATTGGTGAGTTTGAAAGACATCAATTGTACAGAAGATGTTGCTGAAACTGAAACCACTTTGCAAGGAAATGCCGCATTAAAAGCGAATTTTATCACCCAGAATTTTCAGTTAGATAGTTTTGCAGATGATACTGGTTTAGAAGTTGCTTGCTTGAACGGAAAACCTGGAGTTTATTCTGCACGTTTTGCTGGAGAACCTTCAAATGCTGAAAAAAACATGGAAAAATTATTGAATAAAATGACCAATTTTTCTGATAGATCAGCTCAATTTAGAACGGTAATCTGTTTGAATTTGGACGGAAATCAATATTTTTTTGAAGGAATTTGCAAAGGAAGTATTTTAACTGAAAAACATGGAATAGAAGGTTTTGGTTACGATCCTATTTTTCAACCTGAAGGTTTTCAACAATCATTTGCTGAAATGAATTCTGAAGAAAAAAACAAAATTTCACACAGAGGTTTGGCGATTGAAAAATTAGTGGCCTTTTTAACCAATTATGTTTATTGAAAAATAAAAAACCGAATTTAATTTATTGATTCATACCATTTAATGAACCTACCAATATACAAAAAACACTTTTTACTGTTGTCAGTTTTACTGATAATGCTGTTTTTTGTAAACATCAGTTTGGGGTCAGTTGCGATTCCTTTTCAAGATATTTTTAGTGTTTTAGTAGGGGGAAATAGTTCAAAAGAAAGTTGGGAAATCATCATTCTGAATTTTCGAATTCCAAAAGCAATTACGGCTATTTTGGTTGGCTCAGGTTTATCAGTTAGTGGTTTGTTAATGCAAACTTTATTTCGAAATCCATTAGCGGGACCGTTTGTTCTGGGAATTTCTTCAGGAGCAAGTTTGGGAGTTGCTTTGTTGTTGATAGGGTCAAGTCTTTTTGGTGGAGTCTTACTTTCGGAAACATTCACACATTGGACGTTGCCAATTGCAGCAAGTTTGGGAGCTTTTTTAGTATTATCAGCTGTGATTATTACTGCAAATAGTGTGCGAAATACCATGTCAATATTAATTATTGGTTTGATGTTTGGTAGTTTCGCCTCTGCTATTATTAGTGTATTGTCTTATTTTAGTGAGGCAACAAAATTGCAACAATTTCTTTTTTGGAGTTTTGGAAGTTTAGGAAATTTAAGTTGGAATGAATTGCTTGTTCTGGGTGTATTTTATGTAATTGCCATGTGCGGAATTTTTCCAATTTTAAAATCATTAAATAGCTTACTTTTAGGGGAAAACTATGCGAAAAGCTTAGGGATTTCGATTCAAAAAAGCAGAAATATCATTTTAGTAATCACAAGTTTACTGACAGGAATTATTACTGCATTTTCAGGTCCAATTGCTTTTGTCGGCTTGGCTGTACCTCACTTAGCACGCATGTTTTTCACCACATCTAATCACAAAATATTAGTACCCGCAAGTGCAATCATTGGCGCAATCGTTTTACTCATTTGCGATAGCATTGCTCAATTACCAACTAGCGATTATACGCTTCCAATTAATGCTATCACCTCAATTTTTGGGGCTCCTGTAGTGATTTGGTTACTCATCAGAAAAAAGAAACTTTTTGTGTAAGATGCAACAACAAGAAAGCCAACATATTCTAGCTACTGAAGATTTATCAATAGGATATAGCTCAAAAAAAACTATAAAAATCGTAGCTGAAAAAATTCAATTACAATTAAAAAAAGGAACGTTTGTATCATTATTAGGAAAAAATGGCATTGGAAAATCGACCTTACTAAGAACTTTATCAAACGTTCAAAAACCATTACAAGGCAATATCTACATTAATCAAAAAAACGTAAAACAATTTAACAGTAATCAATTGGCAACTTGCATCAGTTTGGTGCTTACAGAACGTTTACCTGAAAGTCAATTAAGTGTTTTTGAGTTAGTTGCACTTGGCAGACAACCTTATACTAATTGGGTTGATCATTTAACTACTTTTGATATCGAAAAGATTAATACTGCAATGAAATTAACAGAAATTACTCATTTAGCATCACAGCGCTATTATGAATTGAGTGATGGACAATTTCAGCGTGTCTTAATTGCAAGAGCACTTGCACAAGATACCTCTTTGATTATTTTAGATGAACCTACGGCACATTTAGATTTGCATCATACCCTACAAATATTTAGAGTTTTAAAAAAGTTGGTTACCGAAACTTCAAAAACTATTTTAATATCTACACACGAAGTCAATTTAGCCATTAAATTTTCTGATGAAATAGCTTTGATGAATGAAAATTCATTTTATAAAGACACGTCTGATAAACTGATAGAGAACAATCTTTTTGATTCACTTTTTTTAGATGAGATGATTCATTTTGATAAAAATTTACGGCAATTTATAATTAAATAAGGATAGGTCATCTTTAGGAAAATTACTTTTAAAAATAATCTTTATAAACTCATTTTTTAACAGAAAATAACGTTAATATCTCATGGTTTTTTTAATTTTTATGAAAATCAGTTACTTAGATAAAATTTCTATAAATTAATTATCAAGGAATTACTAAAAATCATAAAATATCAAAAATTATTTATATTCAATGTTCGTTTTTATTACATATAAATCATTATAAATACATTTTTATTAATTTTTATTATTACATTCTCAATTTTAAAATAAATATTGAGATATATTAGTAATATTTTAACAAATTAAAATAAATTAGTTTTTTATTTTTGATGATGAAAAGTAAGCCAACTAAAGCACTATAGATATGAGAAAATTAGGAATTATTTGTTTGATTTTTTTTACAGGAAGCACCTTTGCTCAGCAACGTATAACTGGGCCTGAGGCTAAAAACACAACCGTGTGGAAATTAAAAAAAACGGCTACAGTTCTAAGTATGAAAGGTGTTACAACCCCTCTGATTAAATCTCCAGAACTTAAAAATTTAAGTATTTGGCAGATAGGAACAACATCCGATGTAAAAGTTTCTATAGGAAACCGTAAAATGCATGATTTGCAAGGCCCAAAAAGAAAAAACTTTAATACTTGGCAGAAATAAGATCTAAAAGAGTTGCGAAAGCAGCTTTTTTTAAAAAAAAAAGTTATTAGAAAAATGCATTGATCGTCTAATGTTACACATCAGTAATTAATAAATTTTGTGATAGAAAAATTGAAACTACAGAACATTTAAACAATAGAAACTTTTTTCCTACATTTGAAAAATAATAAAAAATTTATAAAAATTTCATTTATGAAAAAAATACTCTTTCTTGCTGGCGCCTTAGCAATTTATGCCTGCGGAGCCAACAAAAACACTGCTGAGGACAGCAACATAGATCAAGCTGTCAAGTATGCATCAACTATTACTGCTAAAGAATTAGGAACCCACCTTTTTACCTACGCTTCAGACGATTTTGAAGGAAGAAACACTGGTGAACCTGGACAAAAAAAGGCAGTTGAATACCTAAAAAACTTTTATGTAAGTCAAGGAATTCCCTCACCTATTTCAAGTGATGATTATTTCCAAGAAGTTCCTGCAGATTTTTTAAACAAACGAAAAAGACAAGTTTCTTTAAAAGACTCAGAAAATGTGGTTGCTTTTATCAAAGGTTCTGAAAAACCAGATGAAATTATTGTTATCTCAGCTCATCTAGATCATGAAGGCATAAAAGATGGTGAAATTTACAATGGCGCAGATGATGATGGCTCAGGGACTGTAGCTTTGTTAGAAATTGCGCAAGCATTTCAAATGGCTGTAAAAGCAGGCAAAGGCCCTAAGCGTTCTGTTCTATTTTTACACGTTACTGGTGAAGAAAAAGGCTTGTTAGGATCTCAATATTATACTGATAATCCAATTTTCCCATTAGCAAATACGGTGTGTAATTTAAATATTGATATGGTAGGGCGTATTGATGATCGTCATAAATCAGATCCAAATTATGTTTATTTAATTGGTTCAGACAAATTAAGCACTGAATTGCATACTTTATCGGAAGATATCAATAAAAAATACACAAAAATTAATTTGGATTATAAATACAATGACGAAAACGATCCGAACCGTTTTTACTATCGTTCTGATCATTATAACTTTGCAAAACACAATATTCCAATTATTTTTTACTTTAACGGTACCCATGAAGATTATCACAGACCAACAGATACTCCTGACAAAATCAATTATGAATTGTTAGAAAATAGAGCACGATTGGTATTTCATACTGCATGGGAGGTTGCCAATAAAGAAACCAGAATTATTGCAGATAAAGCAGTTAAAAAATAGATGTAAATTTTTTCAGACTTTCTTTAATACATTAAAAAAACCGAGTATTTACTCGGTTTTTTTATTTAAATATTTAGTCTTCTTTTGATTCTTTCATCTTACCAAAAAGACGGTTAATTTTTCCGTAAATAAACTGATTGGTTTTTACATAATTCAATGCAATTACACAAACAACCAACCAAAATGATAAAGCCCCAATAACAGCCTCCCAAGGCTGAAGTGTTTTGCCTATCAATCTATTCAACCCTAAGCCCGTAAAACTTCCATAGATTATTATGAAATGAATTACATAAATTGAAAGTGTTTTTTGTCCAATTTTTAAAATTAAAGAATGTTTTAAATAGGCTTCTAGTAGATAAAAAAGGGCAAATAACATAAAAACATCTCCCAATCTTTTAAACAAATAATTAAAACCTGCACTTAACTTAATAATTTCTAAATCAGTAATTCTATGTAAAAAATATAAAAACGAAGTAGAATGGTTAATTAAAAAAAATCCGATGATAAACAAACTTGTTATAACCGTCTTTTTAAAAGTATTACGCTCTAAATATTTGTAAAATATAGTAGCTAAAAATCCACCATAAGCTACATAACCAAACCAAGGTAAAATCGTAAAAACAGATTTGTTGGTTTTGGTCATATAATTGGCAATGGCAATTGGTAAATTATTGATTTCCAAATTTCGATACCAAGGCTCGGTAATAAAAATAACTGTTCCAAGAATAAACAAAAGTATTGAAAATATCAGTGTTTTTTTAAAAGTAAAGACATACAATAAAACAACCATGATTAAAGACAAACCTATACACTGCAATACATCTACTGCCAACCAAGCTGTACCCAAATCACCGTAAAATATTTGAAATAATGGAATTCTTAGTAAATATCCAATGCCAATAAGCATAAATCCTCTGATTATTCCTTTTTTTATTCGGTAATTTAATTCGCCTTTTTGTTTGGCTTTAAGCATTAAATAAGTAAATATTAAACCTGAAATAGTAAAAAAAGTTGGAGCTGTGATTCCTCTAAAATAAGACCATATTCTAAAAGCAGTATAATCATCATTTCTAAATTGAGGATCTAATAATGTATCTACAAAATGACCTTGCAGCATCATTAAAATAGCAATAGCGCGAACGATATCAATAAAATAAAGGCGAGTTTGTTTCAAAGTTTATATTGTTGTTTGTTGCGAAAATAAGAGATATTTTTTTAAATTAGTTATAGCAAGCCATATTTTCAATCAAATTCAAATCAAACTAATTTTTAGTAACTTTAATTTGATTGTACATTATTGTATTTTTTTTAAATGTTTTTACTTAAAAACTTTGCCATGATTAAGTTTCTAAATATGGTAAAAAATCATTTTGCCAATTACCATAGTCAGTATTTTTAGCATTTTATTCCTTATGATCTTAACAGAAGCTTTATACATGAAATATAAATAACACAATTTATTTAGCAGTTTTTATATTTCTATAGTAGCTTCTGTAGCTATTGGCATTTGGATTTTTTTTAGTAATAGTTTACTTCAAAAAATTACATATAAAAATTGTTTTACTCTCGAAAATTGGAATAGTATTCCTATTGTTTTAAAATTTTTCATATCAAAATTCAAAAACTATAATCCAATTTGAAACAAATAATCCTTTTGTATTAGGGAGGCTTATTTATCTAATGAACCCATACTCAATCTCATTAAAAAAAAGGGATTTTTTAGTGAAAAAGTGTTTGTTAAATATACCAAATCATATTCATTTTATCTCTTCTTACAAATGTAAGAAAATGATATAAAATAGAAATTAGTCAGTATTGAATACAAACTACCACAGAGACAAGCACTAGAATGTAATGCAAAAAAATAGGGTATTTTTATAATAAGCATCAAGCTACCTAAAAATTTACTTATCAACAGTAAAGGTATATTGAAAGTTTACTTCATATACATCTTGTAAAATATAGATTATCAGTGGTTTAAAAAAATATTAAATTATTCGTATTGCGCCATTTCATCATCATAAAACTGAGATGCTTGCTCAATTAATGATGGTAATTCGTTGGCAATATCTTCTTCATTTTCTTCTGATAAATCTTCGAACCATTCTATTTCATCATCTTTCAAATTGATTACAAAACGTGGGAATTCTGTGTGCAACACAAAAATATCTTCTGGAAATTGACTGTTGTCAGCCAATAAAAATTTAGGTAAGTTCATATTTCTTTGCGATAAGTTTTAAAGTTAAAGAATTAAATCTAATGAATAATAAAATAGAGGCTGTTGTCAATCCCGCTAATAACCCTAGCCAAATACCTAAACTTCCTAAAGCAGCCTCTTTTCCAAGAAAATACGAAATTGGAAAACCAACAATCCAATAAGAAATAAATGTTATTAGTGTAGGGATTTTTACATCTTGTAAACCGCGTAAAGCTCCTAATATCATTACTTGCGCACTATCTGAAATTTGAAAAATAGCAGCTATCAAAAGTAATTTTGAGGCTATAGTTACAACTTCTAAATTATCTTGATAATTAACTGCATCTTCAAAATCTACATATATTTTTGGCAAACTTTGGTGGAATATAAAGAAAAAAATTGCGAAAATACTTGCGATCATCAATCCTAAAAATAGAATAGAAAAGGTAATTCTTCTTAACTCAACAAAATTCTGTAATCCTTTTTGATTGCCGACACGAATCATGGCAGCTGCACTAAAACCAATCGCAACCATAAATGTCATTGATGCTAGATTGAGTGCAATTTGATTGGCTGCTTGAGGATTTTTACCCAATAAGCCACTCAACCAAACAGCCGTTGTAAAAATAGCTACTTCAAAAAACATTTGCATTGCAGTTAATGTACCTAATGAAATAATTTTTTTAAACATGGCGTTTTCTACGAAAAGTATTTTAATATCTTTCAAATACTTTCTTGAGCGCTTATTTTTGCGTAAAATATACCATAAATATGCAACCATTACAATTCTAGAAATTAATGTACCATAGGCAGCACCAACAATACCCATCTCAGGAAATCCTAATTTGCCAAAAATGAGTACATAATTAAAAAAAATGTTTATGATATTTGCCCATAAAGTGGCATACATTGGATATTTTGTTAGAGACAATCCGTCACTAAATTGTTTGATTCCCTGAAATATAATCAAAGGTATCAATGAAAATGCCACCAAATCTAGATAAGGAAGAGTCAATGCGACCACCTCATCAGGTTGTTGCATAGAGTGTAAGATAGGTTTTGAAAAAAACAAAACTAAAAAGAGTAAAATTCCTAAAACGGAACATAGAATTAATCCGTGCTTGTATGACGATTTTACCAAAGAAATGTTTTTAGCAGCATCTGCCTCAGCTACTAAAGGTGTAATTGCCGTTGAAAAACCAATTCCAATAGACATCGCTACAAACATAAAACTATTGCCTAATGAAACAGCTGCCAACTCTGCCGTACCAAGTTGACCAACCATTATATTGTCTATAAAACCAACGAAAGTATGACCTAACATTCCTAAAATTACAGGAGCAGCTAAATACCAGTTTTTCTTAAATTCAGATGTGTATTGCGAAATATTCAATATTCTAATTTTGAGTTCGTGAAGATACATAATCTGCATAAATTAAAAAGATGCAGAAGTTATAAACCTTTTAACAAAAATATAGATAAATTTAAGTATTTTTGGATTTTTAAAAATTTAAAATAGCAATGGCAACAATTACATTAAAAGGAACCTCAATAGAAACCATAGGTAACCTACCTAAAATAGGAAGTAAAGCTCCAAATTTTTCACTAGTAGCTTCAGATTTATCTCACAAGACTTTGGCAGATTATTCAGGCAAAAAAGTAATTTTAAATATATTTCCAAGTATAGATACAAGCACTTGTGCAACCTCCGTAAGAACCTTTAATAAAAAAGCAGCTACCATTGAAAACACTATAGTTATTTGTGTATCAAGAGATTTACCTTTTGCTCAAACTCGCTTTTGTGGTGCTGAAGGCATTGAAAACGTTCAAGTTTTATCCGATTTTGCCACAGGAAATTTTGGTAAAGAATATGGATTAGAAATTACAACTGGACCTCTTGCGCATTTGCATTCAAGAGCAGTAGTTTTAATTGATGAGCAAGGAAATGTAAGTTATACTGAACAAGTTTCGGATATTGTTGATGAACCTAATTACGAGGCTGCTCTTAAAGCTATTTAAATAATGATTGATACTAATGATAATTTTTTAGTTGGAAGACTTAAAAGTATAAAATATGCTTTAAGAGGCACCTGGATTTTAATTACCACTGAGGATAGTGTAAAAGTGCAAATGTCTTTTGGAGTCTTAGTAACAATTTTAGGCTTTTATTTTGGAATTTCAGCTACAGAATGGATGATGCAAACTTTAGTAATCGGGCTAATTTTAGTAGCTGAGTCTGCCAATACTGCTATTGAAAAAATCGCAGATTTTGTAAATCCAGATTACCATAAACAAATAGAAGTTATCAAAGACGTTGCTGCTGGAGCACCAAGTTTTGCTGCTTTCACAGCAATTGTAATAAGTGGAATCATTTACATTCCAAGAATCATCTCTATATTTTAAGCAAATAGCAATTTTTTATTTTTAGATTAACTTTCAATGGCTAAAGAGAAAACGGGTATACAAAAAACAGCTGCAAACATTCAAAAAAAATCAGTATTTGCATTTTTAAAATCAAGGCAAACAATCACAATGCTTGCTATTTTTTTTATCTTATTGGCCGTTTTTTTAATTTCTTCATTCATTTCTTTCTTTTTTCATTGGCAGGAAGACCAAAGTACTTTACAACAATTTTTTAATAGAGAAGTTATTGCTAAAAACTTGTTAGGTAAAGTTGGCGCAAACCTGAGCCATTTTTTTATATATCAAGGTCTTGGTGTTGCCGCTTTTACAATTACCTACAAATTATTATACACAGGATATGCAATCCTTTTAAAGAAACCACTTTCAAAGGTGATTATTTCTTGGAATTGGGGATTGATTTCTATGATTTGGATTTCAGTTATTTTGGGTTTTTTACCTGATGATTTTGCTATTTTATCTGGAATTGTAGGAGTTGAAATCAATGAATATTTACAAACGTTTATTGGAAAAACTGGTCTTATTATTGCCCTTATTTTCTTATTTATAAGCTATTTAATTGTTCGATATAAAGTTTCATTTGATGATTATATAGAAAATTTAAAAATAAAATATCAAGAGCGTAGACTTCAAAAAGAGGCTGCACTTGAAAAGCACGCTTTTGAAACATCTATACAAGAACCAATAAAACAAGAAACTCCTGTTTCAAATACAATTATTTTTGATAACGAAGAAAAATCAACTTTTGAGCGACCTTTAGAAAATTTAAAACCTACAATTTCTAGTTTTTCAGATTTTTCAAAAAAAAATGATTCTGAGATTTCAGTAACTCTAGATGAAGATGAAGATGATGTTAACATTGACATTGAATCTTCCTTAACTTCTAATGACGTTGCTATTGATATAGAAAAAGTGGAAGAAGAAGAACATGAAGTAGAAAATTTATCAAACAAACTTTTAAAAGATTTTGGTGAATTTGATCCAACATTAGAGTTGTCTAACTTTCGTTTTCCAACGTTCAACTTACTAAAACAATATAACGAAAGTATTTCGATTGACCCTGATGAATTAGATGCCAACAAAAATAATATTGTTGAAACGCTTAAAAATTACGGAATTGGAATTTCCGAAATAAAAGCTACAGTTGGTCCAACCATTACTTTATATGAAATTGTACCAGATGCGGGAATTAGAATTTCAAAAATCAAAAATTTAGAAGATGATATTGCGCTTTCGTTAGCTGCATTAGGAATCCGTATAATTGCTCCAATACCTGGAAAAGGAACTATTGGTATAGAAGTTCCTAATAAAAGACCCACTGTTGTCTCTATGCTCTCTGCGATTTCATCCAAAAAATTCCAAGAATCACAAATGGAATTGCCAATTGCTTTGGGAAAAACAATTTCTAATGAAACCTTTGTCGTTGATTTAGCAAAAATGCCTCACTTGTTGATGGCAGGTGCCACAGGACAAGGAAAATCTGTAGGATTGAATGCAGTATTGACATCCCTTTTATATAAAAAACATCCAGCAGAAGTAAAATTTGTATTGGTAGATCCTAAAAAAGTAGAACTTACCTTGTTCAATAAAATTGAACGTCATTATTTGGCCAAATTGCCAGACACTGAAGAAGCAATTATTACTGATACTCATAAGGTTATCAATACGTTAAATTCGTTGTGTATTGAAATGGACAATCGGTATGATTTGTTAAAAGCTGCTATGGTGCGCAACATCAAAGAATACAATGAAAAGTTTAAAAAACGTAAATTAAATCCGAATGAAGGACATCAATTTTTACCATACATTGTATTGGTGATTGATGAATTTGCGGATTTGATTATGACTGCAGGAAAAGAGGTTGAAACGCCTATTGCTCGTTTAGCACAGTTGGCAAGAGCTATTGGAATTCACTTGATTGTTGCCACACAAAGACCCTCAGTAAATGTAATAACAGGGATTATAAAAGCGAACTTTCCATCAAGAATTGCCTTTAGAGTAACTTCAAAAATAGATTCAAGAACCATTTTAGATGCACCAGGTGCTGATCAATTAATTGGACGTGGAGATATGTTGTATTCTGCTGGAAATGAATTAATTAGAATTCAATGTGCATTTGTTGATACACCAGAAGTTGAAAAAATAACAGATTATATTGGCTCTCAAAAAGCTTATGCACAAGCTTATCAATTACCCGAATTTATTGGAGAAGAAGGTGGCACAGGTCTTGATAATAATATCGAAGACAGAGATAAATTATTTAGAGAAGCAGCAGAAATTATCATTACTGCTCAACAAGGCTCAGCTTCTTTATTACAAAGAAAATTAAAGTTAGGGTATAATAGAGCTGGTAGATTGATTGATCAATTAGAAGCTGCAGGAATTGTTGGTCCTTTTGAAGGTAGCAAAGCTAGACAGGTATTAATCTCCGATTTCACGAGTTTAGAACAATTATTAGAAAACGAAAGAAATGAATAGTAAGATTAAAGTAGGGATGCTTTGCATCCTTTTAATAACAGGTAATGTTGTATTTTCTCAAAATTCAAAAGAAGCAAAAGCATTGCTGGATGAAGTTTCTACAAAAATGACAGCTTATAAAAATATGTTTATTGACTTTAGCCAGACATTGGTTAACGAAGATGCAGGTATAAAATACGGAGATGAACCACCAATAAGAGGAGAAATTGTCATTGCTGGAGAAAAATATCAATTAGAATATTTAGGGAATACTTTTTTATTTGATGGTAAAAATTTGCATGTCATCAATCATGATGAGAATGAAATTGCCATCACTAAAGGAGATTTAGATGCAGATGACGGATTTATTTATCCATCAAAATTATTTACATTTTACAAAGAAGGTTACCAATTTAAAATGGGTAAATTGCAAAATATCAATGGGAGAAATATTCAATTTGTTACCCTTTTCCCTATGGATAGTTCATCAGAAATTGTAAAAGTTGAATTGGGTATTGACGCTAAAACAAAACATATTTACAATCTTATCCAAACAGGATCAAACGGATCTAAAACAACGTTCACCATCACGAAATTTAAAAGTAATGAAATACTGAGCGATTCATTTTTTATTTTTGATAAACAAAAATACTTAGCTAAAAAATATTCCATTGATTAGTTGTTTTCAATTAACTGTTAATTAATAGCAATCTATCAATAAAGAAACTATTTTTGTCCTCGATGAAAATTTTAGACAGATACATTCTTAAGAGTTTCTTAGTTCCTTTTATAGCGACTTTTCTCATCGTGCTTTTTGTTTTGGTAATGCAATTGCTATGGCAAGCTTTTGAAAATATTGCAGGTAAAGGCGTAAGTATTGGCTTTATCCTAAAGTTTTTATACTACACAACTTTAATGATCATTCCACAAGCTTTACCAATTGGTGTACTCCTCTCTTCTATTATGGCGATGGGAAATTTGGGAGAGAATTATGAATTTGCAGCTGCAAAATCGGCAGGAATTTCATTACAACGTTTGGTAAGACCTATTGCAATTCTTGCTTTTTTACTAAGCATTGCCAACTTCTTTTTCTTAAACAACGTTTTTCCATATGCAAAGTTAAAACAAGCAAATTTGTACCTTAATATCAAAATGAAAAAGCCTGCCATGTCTTTAATTCCTGGCAGTTTTAATGCTGATATTCCTGGATATCAAATAAAATTTGATGAAAAATATGGTGAAGAAGAAAATTTGTTAAAAAACGTTTTGATTTATGATTTAAGAGGAGGCAGAGGAAATCAAAAAGTAATCACTGCTGAAAAAGGAAAAGTACTTTCTGAAGAAGGTAGCAGATACATTACACTAGTTTTGAACAACGGAAACTTTTATGAAGAGCATGTAAAGTCAGCAAGAACTCCCGCCAAAAGAAGTAAAATGGCTGCTTCAAGTGCCACTTTTAAGGAGTACGAATTTAATATTGATGTAGGTGATATCTTTGATGACGGAAAGTTAGATTCCATCAACAGCACAGGTAGTCCTATGATGTTTCGTTTAGAAGAATTGAAAGATACAGTTCCTAAATTGAAATATACCTATGATGAAGATATGCAACTAAGAGCGAATAATATTTTTGCTTCCACAGATGCCAAAGAATTGACACAAATTCCTGATTCTTTACAAAATCAAAAATTATCAAAAGTGATATTAGATAATTTTGAATTGAATGAAAAAATTGTAATTCTAAATGCTTCAGTTGCCAAAACCAATCGTTTGTTAAGTACAATCACCAATAATACTGAGATCTTAAAATTTAAAAGAAAAGTTTTAAACCTCTATGAAACAGAATATTACAACAGAGTAGCATTGTCTTTATCATGTGTTATTTTGTTTTTTATTGGGGCGCCATTAGGTTCAATAGTACGAAAAGGCGGCTTTGGAATGCCCATGATTCTAGCCATAGCTGTTTATGTAATCTACCATTTTTCAAATACCTTTGGAAAAGGATTGGCAGAAAACAGTTCGATTACCGCTTTTTTAGGTTCGTGGATTGCTGCAATCATGATGATTCCGATTGCTATTTTATTAACTAATAGAGCGACTAAAGACAAAGGTATATTTAATATCGACACTTTTTTTAAACCCATTACAGAATTTTTTAAAAAATTTATCCCTTCAAAAAAGTAATAATGACACCAAAACATAATACAAAAACGAGCCAACTACACAGCATTGAAGAAGCAATCAATGACATTAGAGATGGAAAAGTAATTATTGTTGTTGATGATGAAAATCGCGAAAATGAAGGAGACTTTTTAGCTGCTGCTGAAAAAGTAACTCCAAAAATGATCAACTTTATGGCGACTTATGGAAGAGGATTGATTTGTGCGCCTTTAACTGAAAATCGTTGTAATGAATTGGAATTGGGCATGATGGTTAGTAACAATACAGATCCTTTAGAAACAGCTTTTACCATTTCTGTTGATTTGCGTGGAAAAGGAGTAACAACCGGAATTTCTGCATCTGACAGAGCATTGACAATCCAAGCATTGATTGATAAAGATACCAAACCTTTTGATTTGGCAAGACCTGGACATATTTTCCCATTACGCGCTAAAGAGGGTGGCGTTTTAAGAAGAACCGGACACACAGAAGCTGCTATTGATTTTGCACGTTTGGCAGGTTTGCAACCTGCAGGTGTTATCGTAGAGATTATGAATGAGGATGGCACTATGGCACGTTTACCGCAGTTGCTAGAAGTGGCTAAAAAGTTCGATATCAAAATTGTTTCGATTGAGGATTTGGTGGCTTACAGAATGGAACACGATTCCTTGATTGAAAAGAAAGAAGATTTTGAATTTAAAACTCGTTTTGGGAACTTTCGTTTGCGAGCTTACGAGCAGACTACCAATCAACAAATTCATTTGGCTTTGACTAAAGGTTCATGGAAGGCAGATGAAGCGGTATTAACAAGAATCAATTCTACCCTAGTAAACAATGATATATTAGGAACACTCACTAATGATGCTGATAAAAAATTAGACAAAATGTTTCAGGTAATTAATGATGCTGAAAAAGGAGCTATTTTATTTATCAATCAACAAAACCAATCTACCAATTTATTGAAAAGATTAGGAATCGTAAAAGAAAATCAATCAAAAGGCGAACTGAAAGCGCCTGCAATTGCCATGGATCAAAGAGACTTTGGAATTGGTGCACAAATATTGCATGATTTAAACATTAGCAAACTAAAACTGATTTCCAATTCTCCTCAAACCAAAAGAGTAGGTATGATTGGATATGGTTTGGAAATTGTTGAGTATGTAGGATTTGAATAGAATTTTTGTATAAAATTCACCTCTCTCCCACTTTATATTTTTTTTAAAATAGAAACGCTCCTTACAAAATTTTAAGATACGTTTCGCTGAACTAAAACCAATCAGACAGTGATTTATTTTTTATATGTTAAAAATGATAAACTACAGATAGTTTTGCGAAAATGATGTCCTTGGCGAAAAATGAATTTCCGCTACAGAATTGACTTCATTTTGTAATCTTGATTCTGCGGAAAATTATGTTTCGTTCCAAGCAATATCAAAAATATTTTCTACGGCAACTCCAAAAGTGATTTTTTTAAGATGATAATTTATGTTGATGTCACTCATAAAGTATCCTTTTGCAACGATGCTATTGTCTTCATTGGCTTGTCGAGATTGCCACTTCCGATTTTGTTACTGATACTTATGAGAGAATTGAAGATCCTGTTTTAAAAAAGTTGATTTTTTTAAAACCCTTGTAAATACAGAGAAAATGAATAGAAAAAAATTAATGTCATAAAATATTTGTAGTATTGCAATACGAATTTTTATACATTTTGAAAAAAACTGAGCTAAAAAAAGACTGGAAAATACGGCTTCATGAAATTATTTATGAAGCGGAAACCAAAGAAGGAAAACTTTTTGACGTGATTCTATTGATTTTTATTCTTTTAAGTGTTTTTTTAGTAATGCTGGAAAGTGTAGAATCTATAAACGAGAAATATTATGCCCTTTTAAATATTTCAGAATGGATCATTACCATACTTTTTTCAATAGAATATATTCTTAGAATTGTATCTGTAAAGAAACCTCTTTCCTATATATTTAGTTTTTACGGAATCATAGATTTACTCTCAACTATTCCCAAATATTTATCATTCATTATGGTAGGTTCGCACAATTTAATTGCTCTAAGGGCTTTACGATTATTGCGTGTTTTTAGAATTTTAAAACTTACACGTTACATTGGTGCTTCTAACAATTTAGTTTTAGCAATGAAAGCAAGCAAAACTAAAATTGCCGTTTTTTTATATTTTGTGATTATACTTTGTGTTATTTTAGGAACCATCATGTACATTATTGAAGGTGCTGATAATGGTTTTACCAATATTCCCAAAAGTATTTATTGGGCAATTGTAACCTTAACCACAGTTGGTTTTGGCGATATTACTCCTCAAACCCCTTTTGGGCAATTTATCGCAAGCATTATCATGATTTTAGGATATGCCATCATTGCAATTCCTACTGGAATTGTAAGTTCGGAAATGACAAAAAAGAATCAAATTTTAGAAGAAAATACCGAAGTTTGTCCAAATTGTGCCATAGAACATCACAAAGAAAACGCAAAATATTGTTATAGATGCGGTAGTAAATTACATTCATGAATACTCAAAAAACGAATACACTTATTACAATTGTTGGTCCTACTGCCATTGGTAAAACTGCTTTGAGTATCGAATTGGCAAATCATTTCAATACTGAAATCATCTCATGTGATTCACGTCAATTTTATAAAGAGATGACAATTGGTACTGCTGTTCCTGATTCAGAAGAATTGGCTGCAGCAACGCATCATTTCATCCAAAATAAATCGATTTTTGAAGAGTATAATGTAGGACAATTTGAAAGAGATACTTTAGAAAATTTAGAGGTGCTTTTTTCAAAAAACCCAATTCAACTTATGGTTGGGGGCAGTGGATTGTATGTGAATGCAGTGTTAAATGGTTTGGACGATTTTCCAGATGTTGATCCATCTATTCGCGAAAAACTCAAACAAGATTTGCAAGACAATGGCATTGAATATTTGCAATCACAACTCAAAATACTTGATAATGAAAGCTTTGAAACCATTGCTATAGACAATCCTCACAGAATTATGAGGGCTTTAGAAATTTGTTTGGGCACTCAAAAACCATATTCGTCCTTTAAAAATAAGCAAAAACAAGCAAGAGATTTCAATACTATTCTGATTGGTTTAACTGCGGAAAGAAGTGAAATTTACAACAGAATAAATAAGCGTGTTGAAAGTATGATTCAAAAAGGATTGATAGAAGAAGCTAAAAAATTATATCCTTACAAAGATTTAAACGCACTACAAACAGTTGGTTACCGGGAATTGTTTGATTATTTTAATGGAAACATTTCACTAGATTTTGCCATCGATGAAATCAAAAAAAATACACGCAGGTTTGCCAAAAGACAATTAACGTGGTTCAGAAAAGATGAGCGAATTTTGTGGTTTGATTATAAAACTGATTGCAATCAAATTATCAATGCTATTTCTGATAGAATGGTTACTTTTTAATCAAGAATCCTTTTGTAGTTCTCTCACTTTTATATCTTTGCGAATCAAAATAAAAATCATGAAATCAAAATTAGTTTTATTAGGAGCGCTTTTAATGGCAAGTATTGCTTTCGCTCAAACCAAATTAGGTACCATTGATAATGACTACATTATCAATCTAATGCCTGAAGCCAAAATTGTGGTAAAAATGTCTCAAGAATATGGTCAAAAATTGGATTCTTCTTTTTCTATAAAAATGAAAGAATATCAAGACAAAGTAGATGATTATAAGAAAAATGAAAAAGAATATGGCGAATTGATGAAAAAAACAATGATAACAGAAATCCAAACTATGGAGCAAGAAATTCAGAAATACCAGGAAAATGGTTCAAAATTAATGCAATTGAAGCAAAACGAATTGATGCGTCCTTTGTATAAAAAACTGAATGATGCCATTGAATTGGTTGCTAAAGAAAATAAGTTTACTCAAATATTAACCGTTCAAGGAAACCAATTTGCTTATATTGATGAGAAATTCGATATTACTAAATTAGTTATGAATAAATTAGGTTTGAAAGAACCTGAAATAAAGGACTAGTTGCTTTTCAAAACTAAAAAAACCTCACAAATTGTGAGGTTTTTTTTTACTGTTTTTCATATTCCTTCAACAACTCTGGAAACTTCTTTTTAAAACGATTCAATCTTGGAATAGAAACTGCTTTTACATACGGTTGATTCGGGTTACGTTTTTCAAAATCTTGATGATATTCTTCTGCCTTATAAAATTTGGTGAATTTTTGTACTTTAGTAGCAATTTTTCCATTGTATACTTCTTTATTGAGCTTTGCAATCATCGAATTGATAATTCTTTTTTCTTGTTCATTGTTATAAAAAACAATGGAACGATATTGACTACCATAATCAGGATGTTGTCCATTTACCGTTGTTGGATTGTGCGAACCATAATAAACTTTTACCAAAGTTTCAAACGAAACAATTTTCGGATTGTAATATACAGCAACTGCTTCTGCAGGTCCTGTATCTCCTCTTCCTGGTGATTCATACGTTGGATTTTTAGTATGACCTCCTGCATATCCAGAAACTGCCTCCTCTACTCCTTTTAAACTTTCAAAAATAGCTTCTACACACCAAAAACAGCCACTTGCAAAGTACGCAACTTTGGTTTCTTGCGAAGGTTTGTACATTTTTGTAGAGTTAATTTCTTCTTTTTTAGTTGCTCCTAAACAGGACATAAATATGAATACTGTGATTGTAGATAAAATTTTCATTTTGTATTATTTTAATATTTAGGTATTGTAATCTCTGCAATAAACTCTAAAACTTTGCATATCTGCAATTCTTAAAATCCGTAACTCTCACTGAGTCGTAACAAAATTAAACTATTTACAATTTGTTTACAACTTTCACAATTTGTTAAGAATCCATCTTGTAAAACACAGCTTAGATATGTATTTTTGTTAACCAATTAAAAAATATGGAGCCTTTTATCGTTTCCGCGCGCAAATATCGTCCTCAAAATTTTGAGGATGTTGTTGGGCAACAAGCAATTACAAATACGCTAGAAAACGCCATTAAAAGTAATCACTTAGCACAAGCATTGCTTTTTACAGGGCCAAGAGGTGTTGGAAAAACTTCTTGTGCAAGAATTTTAGCTAAGAAAATCAATCTGCAAGGAACTTCAATTACGGAAAACGAAGATTTTGCTTTCAATATTTTTGAATTGGATGCTGCTTCTAACAATTCAGTAGATGATATCCGAAGTCTGACAGATCAAGTGCGCATTCCACCACAAACCGGAAAATATAAAGTATATATTATTGATGAGGTGCACATGCTGTCTCAATCTGCTTTCAACGCTTTTTTAAAAACCTTAGAGGAGCCTCCTGCACACGCTATTTTTATTTTAGCGACTACTGAAAAGCATAAAATAATTCCTACAATTTTATCTCGTTGTCAAATTTTTGATTTTAAAAGAATTGGGGTTTTAGATGCAAAAAATTATTTAAAAACCATTTGTAACAACGAAGGAATCACTGCTGATGATGATGCATTGCACATCATTGCTCAAAAAGCAGATGGTGCCATGCGTGATGCGTTGTCAATTTTTGATAGAGTTGTAAGTTTTTCAGGAAAAAATCTTACGAGAGAAGCTGTTGCTGAAAACCTAAATGTATTGGATTATGACACATACTTTTCAATGACAGATTTATTATTAGCAAACAATATTCCAGGGGTGTTGAATGATTTTAATGTCATTTTATCAAAAGGATTTGAAGGACATCATTTTATCAATGGTTTAGCAAGTCATTTCAGAGATTTGTTGGTGGCAAAAGATAAAATAACCATTGATTTATTAGAAGTTGGTGACACAGCTAAGCAAAAATACTTGTCACAAGCAACCAAAGCAAATGTTTCTTTTTTGATGGAAGCAATCAATAAAGCCAATAATTGTGATTTGAATTATAAAACTAGTAAAAATCAACGATTACTGGTGGAATTGACCTTAATGCAAATTGCCTCTATCACTTTTGATGGTGAAAAAAAAAAACCAGCTAACTTCATAATTCCCGCTACTTTTTTTCAAGCTCTGATGCCTGTAAAAAAAGAAAATGTAAAGGAAACTCTTCAAAAACCTGTTGAAAGTTCTAAAATTGTTGCAGAAACAATAACAGAATCTGTTGTTGAAACTAAAAAACCAATTTTAGAAAAATTTCAAAAAAGAGAATCTTCGCTATCTTTAAAAAGTGTATTTCAACCCAAAGAGGTTGAAAAAACAATGGTTGAAGAGAATTATGATGACTATCCTAAAACAGTCTTTACTCTAAAACAATTGGAATTGTATTGGAATGAATATAGCCTGTTATTAGAAAAAAAAGGTGAACAAAGTATGGCTGCCATTTTAAGTATTGGAAAACCTACTTTTGGTGAAAATTTTCATATTTCATTCACGCTTTCTAATTCGTTAATGCAAGATCAATTTTTAAAAGGAAGACCGAATTTACTGCATTTTCTTAGAGAAAAACTCAATAATTACGGAATTGATATTACTGTAATCTTAGATGAAACCATCTCAAAAAAGTTTGCCTACACACCTCAGGAAAAGTTCAATAAAATGAAAGAAAAAAATCCAATAATTGAAAAATTACGCCAAACCTTTGAGTTGGATTTGTAACTCATCAAACGATTTTTTTACCTAAATATGATAAAATTAAGTCTTTTTTAGGTAATTGATCCCTCTCGTATTCCGTTATTAAGTACAATTCTGTACCTTTTTCAATAAACAACGGAATTGATTTTTCTTCGTTATATAACATATTCAAAACCTCTTTGTATTGCTTTTCATCAGCTATTTTTACCTGATGAATTACTGGGTTTTCTCTGTAAGATTCACTTAAATTGATATAATCATCTTTTGGCGTAAAAAAATGTAATTTTTCTTCAGCTGTAGCGTCAATAATTTCAGTTGATGATGCAATTTTAAAGGAACCATGTTCACCAAAAACTTGAGAAAAGTTTTCTAAAGCTTGCTTATTTACGGTATCATTAGCAGTTAATGCAATTAAATAACCCACATCATTTAACTCGATATTATCTGTCAATTCATCATCATAAATATTTACATTCAATGCTTCTAAATTGTCTTCCAAAGCCTGCTCAATAAAATGTTTATTGGAATCAATAATAACAATTCTTTTTCCTTTATCACGCAAATAACTTGCTATCAATCTTGCAGGATTTGAAGCGCCAACAATTAAAATTCCATTTGATTTTTTTAAAAAAACGCCTACAATTCTGGCAAAAAAACGAGCGGTTGTTGCATTTAAAAGCACAGTACCAAGTACAATCATAAAAACCAAAGGTGTGATGTATTCTGCACCTTCTACACCCTGTTTTAACAATTTACTTCCGAATAAAGAGGCAATTCCTGCTGCCACAATTCCTCTCGGTCCTACCCAACTTATAAAGATTTTTTCATTAAATTTTAACTTTGAATTGATGGTACTTGCAAAAACAGCCAACGGACGAATTACAAAAACGACTATTGCAAATAAAGCAACTGTTTTCCATGAATATAAGAGCATTAGTGCTTCAATATTCATATTTGCGGCTAATAAAATGAACAAAATTGATATCAATAAAACACTCAAAGATTCTTTAAAATACAACAATTCTTTGATATTTTTCAATTTGCCATTTCCTAAAACCATTCCCATGACAACTACTGCCAATAAACCAGATTCGTGTGCAAAAATCTCAGATTCAACAAATACTAAAAGCACTGTTGAAAGCGATGCAACATTCAATAAATAATGTGGAATCATTTTTTTATTGATGAGATACGCCAATGCATGAGCAAATGTAAATCCAAAAGTAGTCCCGAATAATAAAATTTTTCCAAATTCAATAAAAGCTGTTTTTGTAAACCCACTTTCTCCACCAACAGTGATAAATTCAAAAACTAAAACCGCTACTAATGCCCCAATAGGATCTATCAAAATTCCCTCCCATTTTAAAACAGTTGAGATGTCTTTTTTTAAAGGAATATTTCTTAAAATCGGCGTAATTACTGTAGGTCCTGTAACAATAATCAACCCTGAAAACAAAAATGAAAGTTCCCAGCTTAAGTTGAAAATTTTATGAGCTACAAATCCCGCGCCAAAAAAAGTAATTGTAGCGCCTAGGGTAATTAATTTGGTGATGACTGGACCTACGTTTTTAATCTCATCTCTTTTTAAAGTGAGGCCACCTTCAAATAAAATAATACTGATGGCTAATGACACAAAATTGTACAGGTAATCCCCTGGAAATAAACCTTTTTCGCCATTCCAAATGGGTTCAATCCATTTTGATCCGTCTTCAGTAATATATGCTGCAGCGATTGGACCAACCATTAATCCTATTAAAATTAACGGAAGAATTGCAGGAATTTTAAATTTCCATGCAACCCATTGTGCCAATATTCCTAGAATGATGATTCCTGCTAATTCTATCATAGAGTTTAGGGACTAATTATTTGTAAAAATAAGAATGTTTGTGACTGATAAAAATTAAAACATCACATTTTTTAAAAAATTCATGGAAAATCAATCAGAATTTTAAGAATCAACCTAAATTTGCAGTAAAAGTCTAAAAAACACAAATCATGTTAGGTTTACAATTCGAAACTACTACTTCATGGGCAGATATTGCCAAAGATAATTTAGAACAAATACTTACAGATCATGCTTTTTTAGAACAAAAAGCAGCTTCAAATGCGGTTTCTATCATCATCAATTATTCTGAAGAAACAGAACTTGTAAAAGAAATGAGCAATATTGCCATAGAAGAAATGCAACATTTTAAAATGGTACATTTATTAATGGTAAAAAGAGGCATGGTTTTAGGGAGGGAACAAAAAAACGATTATGCTGTGCAATTGCAAAAATTTTTTCCAAAAACCAAAGACAGAACAGATGCATTAATCCAGCGTTTGTTGGTTGCGGCATTGATTGAAGCCCGCAGTTGCGAACGTTTTAAAGTGTTTTCTGAAAATATGGAAGATGAAGAATTGAAGAAGTTTTATAAAAACTTGATGATTTCAGAAGCAAATCATTATACTACCTTTTTACAGTTTGCTCGCGAATATCAAGATCGAGATATTGTAGATAAAAAATGGCATGCGTTGTTGAAGTATGAGGCCGAAATGATGAAAGTTAGAGGAACGACGGCTAAAATTCACGGTTAAATTTTTATTTTTTTTAGATATTATACATTTGTTATGATCACAATTATAAACATAACTATCTTTTTTGCATTTACTCTCGTTTGGAATAGCTTAGTATTGTCAAGATTAGTGAACACGTTGACTATTCTTAAAATTAGCGATGAAAGAAACATCGTTTCAACTAGTTTTTTCTTGGATAACGAAAAAGATATTCTAAAAATTGCAAATTACTTTTACTATATTTTAGCACTTTTTGTTTCAATATTGAATTTTATAGCTTAAAAAAATAATGTATTCAAAGGAAGAAGCAGCACTTTTACGAAAGGAATTTTGGACAAGTTTTGGAAAGTCTTTTCCTAGGAAATGGTTGTTATATAACACAAAAATCAAAGGAGTAGCACTCAAATTTGTAGCCGACAAAAAAGAAGCTATGATCTGTTTGGATTTAGAACATCCTGATGAATTGATGAATTTATTGTACTATGATCAATTGCTTTCCCTAAAATCTTTGTTAGAAGCTGAACTTCCTGAAGTAATTTATGATACTACCTGTGAATTGGAAAATGGAAAAATCATACACCGAATTTATGTCCCATTTGAAGAGAAATTCAATATTCACAACAAAAATACCTGGAGGGCTTGTTATGAATTCTTTGTGGAAAAAATGTCAATACTCGAGGCTTTCTTTTATGAATACGAAGATGTTATCAAAAATGTATAATTTTAAAAACTATTTTATAAATTGAATAGATAAAGGATAATGAATCATTTCACCATTATTCGCTTTTACAGCATTGATTATAGGATAAATTAAATAAATAATTCCTAAAACAATCAGTCCAATAAATCCGAGGCCAAAGAAAATAACAAAAGGAATACAAATTAAAACATACAAAAACATTGAAATACGGAAATTTAAAATAGCTTTTCCGTGAAAATCCATTCCTAAAACCTTTTCTTTTTTAAGAATCCATAAAATTAGAGGTGCTACAAATCCCCCAATTCCAGTTACAAAATCCAATAATTGACTTAAATGTGTAAGCATCAAAAGTTGTCTATCTTCTCTCATATTTAATTTATTTATTGTGAATGCTTGACAAATATGAATAAAAATATTTTTAAAATCTTATAAATCATCTCATAAATACAAATTACTCATTCAAATTCTGAATAATCTTTGTGTATTTTTGCAACATGATTCAAAATGACACTATCATTGCGTTGGCAACACCATCAGGAATTGGTGCAATCGCTGTAATTCGACTTTCAGGAGAAAAAGCAATTGACATTGTAGATGTTTTTTTTACTTCAATACGAAAAAACAAATTGCTTAAAAATCAAAAAACGCATAGCATTCACTTGGGGTATATTGTTAATAAAGAACATATTATTGATGAAGTTTTAGTATCTATTTTTAAAAATCCCAATTCCTATACTGGCGAAAATGTAGTGGAAATTTCTTGTCATGGATCAACTTTTATACAGCAAGAAATAATTCAATTATTTCTTAAAAATGGTTGCAGATTGGCTGATGCTGGCGAATTTACACTACGCGCTTTTCTAAATGGAAAAATGGATTTGTCGCAAGCTGAAGCTGTTGCTGATTTGATTGCATCCAATTCTGCAGCAAGTCATCAAATGGCAATGCAACAAATGCGAGGTGGTATTACCAATGAATTGAAAGATTTACGTGCCAAATTACTTGATTTTGCAGCCTTGATTGAATTAGAGCTTGATTTTTCTGGAGAAGATGTGGAGTTTGCAGATCGAACAAAATTCCGAGAATTAGTTGCTAAAATCACGATTGTTTTAAAGCGTTTGATTGATTCATTTTCAGTCGGAAATGCACTTAAAAATGGAATTCCTGTAGCAATTATTGGCGAACCAAATGTAGGAAAATCAACGCTTTTGAATACTCTTTTAAATGAAGAAAGAGCTATAGTTTCGGAAATTGCAGGGACAACAAGAGACGCTATTGAAGACGAAATCATCATTGATGGTGTGGCTTTTCGATTTATTGATACTGCTGGAATTCGCGAAACTACAGATGTTGTAGAAACAATAGGAATCAAAAAAGCGTATGAAAAAGCAGAAAATGCACAATTGATTATTTCATTGATAAACTCGGAGAAATTCAAAGTGCAAAATTCAAAATTTAAAGTTGAAATTGAGGAGATCAAAAAACGTTTCCAGCATAAAAAAGTCTTGTTTATTGTCAATAAAATAGACACCCTTTCTGTTGAAGAAATTGCATTACTACAATCAGAAATTGAAGATGTGATGTTAATTTCTGCAAAAAATAAAACAGGTATTGAAGATCTCAAAAAAGAATTGACATCCTTAGTGAATTTGGGTGCTTTGAGTAATAACGAAACGATTGTAACGAATTCACGCCATTTTGAAGCCTTGAACAATGCATTACAAGCCATTATTTCTGTTCAAATAGGAATTGATATGGAGATTACTACAGATTTATTTTCGATTGATATCCGCGAATGTTTACGTCATTTAGGCACCATTACTGGAGAATATGATGTGGATAAAGATATTTTAGGTCATATTTTTTCGAACTTTTGTATCGGAAAGTAAAATAATTGACTTTACTTGATTTTAACTCTATATATCATCACTTTGTATAGAGTTGTTTTGATTCTTTTTTTGCACATATTTGTTACCATAATTGGTTAATAGTAACAAAAATATTCTTTTTTTCTTTCAATACGGGGATATCATTTTTTAGCAATCGTTTCATTTTTTTTGTGGGTTGGTAATTGATATGAAACTTTTTAATGCGCTGTGACGATTTCAATTGACTTCGGTCAGATGCTACTTGGTATTTAAAGATCATTTAAAACTTCCAATAGTATCCAACTCTACAACCTAATTGTTGCAAATAAAATTGTTAATAATGTATTGTAATGCAAAAAAAAGATATAATGGATAGTAAAACATAGCAATTACTCAATAAGTCAATAGCAAAGACTCACTAGACAAATCTATTAAGTCATAAAGCGGTAGCAAATTAGTACTAAACGGATTAAAATAGTATTAGCCTTGAGATTCTTTGTTAAAAATATCAATTTACAAACTGTATTTATTTTAATGTTTTACAAAATGGCATTTATTAAAAAAAATAAAAACCTCCACTGAAAAATCAATGAAGGTTTTTGGAGGAAAAAGTTGGTTAATTAATCCAAATCCAAACGAATTCCCATAGAAATATTGCGTGTGTTGGTATCTTGAAACAACGGATTCAAATCGTATTTTACATACAGACTGGTTGATTTATATCCTATGTACGAACTGATTCCGTAATTGACCGTATTCATGTTAAAGTTGTTTTTTTGCAACTCTGTAATAGCAACTCCGTTATTGTCTTTATATTCTAAATACTGTCTTGTACCCAATTTAAAGCCTACAAAACCTCCAAAACCGATTCTAAAAGATTCGTTTCGTCTGTCTAAAACGTTGCCTTCTTTGTTCGTTTTGTTTTTAGACAAATCCCACTCCACATGCATTGGAAAATTCATTTGTACATGACGTAATCTGCTTTCTGACAATTGATTAGGGTAAGTTACAATGTTTGTGATGTCGCCATTTTTTTCATGAATTTGATTGTCTACTAAGCGTAAATTATTCCATAAAAAGGATACTCCATATTTGAAATACAATGGCGAAGGTTCTTTTGAGAAACGTGTTTTCCACGTCCAGCCCAATTCATAAAAACGAGAACGCCAAAATTCGTAATCTGAATCGTTTAACGAACTTAATTGATTGTTTTCCAAAATATTATTGACTCCCATAGCAAACACAAATTGGGTTGATGTTCTTCTGCTACTGCGATTTTTATAGTTCCTTTTTCTTTCATTCCTTCTATTTCTGTCATTATCATCATCAGAAACATTGAAACGAAACGTTGTATTTCCTATGGAAAACGTACTGTAATCTTCGTTTTCAGCAAAGAAATCATCACTACTTGCTATTTTACCATTGGTTTTATCTTGTACCAATAATTGCAATAAACGCTCCTGCTCACTTACTAATGCTTCAATTTGTTTGGCATGATATTCCGCAGCTTCTTTTTTAAGGATGTTGGCATCTTCATCCGTAATTTCGACATTTTCCAATTGTTTGTCAATTGCAACTACTTTTGTTCTTAAGGAATCTTTTTGTTGTTTGGTAATTGTTTCGATTCTTTTCGAGATTTTTGCCACTTCATTTTCAAAGGTTTTTTCTTGAGATTGGACAATAGTTGTGATTAACAACACTAGTGTTAGCAGTATTTTTTTCATGATGTTGGTTTTTTAAATAATTGTTATAGTAAATTTATTGTGTTGTTTTATTCATTTCTGCTGGCAATGGCAGTGGCAATATCTACCACTCTTTTTTTGAGAAATTGCATAAAATTATTTTTAAAATCGTCCTCATCAATGGTTTTTTCAACCTCTGCTAAAATGGTTTCAGGATTGAGTTTGATGTTGGACTGTTTGAATTCGTTTTTGATGATTCGCATCACATCTCCCCTATTTAATTGGTATTTTGCATAATAGGTTTGCACTTCTTTTGGGGATTGTGTTACTGCAAATAACAAATATTCGCTATTAATTTTGATGGATATTGCTGTTTGATGAGTCACAATCTTTTCCGATTTTTCCGTTTCATTCTGAACCGTTTCAATTCCGTTTTTTATCGAATCAAAAACAAGATTATCTGCTGTAAGATGTTCAACAATTTGACCTTTTTGAACCTCTTTTTTATAGGTACCTTTTGGAGCTGTATTTTTGATATCAGTTTGCTGAACTAGCATTGTTTTTGGTTTATTTTTATCGATTTTTGTATCAATAGTATTATTTAGATTAGATGAATCAATTGGTTGAATTACAACTTCTTGATTCGGTTTTATTGCTGAATCATTTGATAAAATAAAATTCACACTCAAAGAAGCCAATAGTAAAAACCCTGCTGCAATACTGCTGTAAAAAACCCATGTTTTTTTTGCTTTTTTAGGTTGCTCATCCAATTGAACTGCCAAACGATCCCAAGCTGAATCTGATGGTTGCAAGGTTCTGTTTTGCAACCTTTCGCGAATTGTATTGTCTATATTAGATATTTTCATTTGATAACATTATATTTTTTAGCGGTCACAAATGCAAACGGCTTTTTATTCATTTGTGTTTGCTTGCGCAAACTATCTGTTAATGCCGATTTCATGCGCTGTTTTATTCGTTTTATAATAATTTTCTTGCAAAAGTTTTCGAGCTTTGAACAATTGCGATTTAGAGGTACTTTCTGTAATTCCTAATTTTTCGGCAATTTCCGAATGTTTAAAACCTTCAATTGCATACAAATTAAACACCACTTTATAGCCATCAGGTAACAAATCAATCAATTTTTGAAGATCTTCAATAGTAGTATTTTCAAGGTTTTCTGTAGTTTCGGTTTGATAAAAATCTGTTTCATCATAAAAATCTAACTCGTTCTTTTTTCGTAAAAAAGAAATACAAGTATTCACCATGATTTTACGAATCCAACCTTCAAAACTTCCTTTGTTTTCAAAACTTTTAAGATTGGTAAAAACTTTTAAAAATCCTTGGAGCATTAAATCTTCTGCATGAAAAATGTCTTTTACATATTGCCTACAAACACCCAACATTTTGGGTGAAAAACGCTCAAACATTTCTTTTTGCGCTTCTCTGTTGTTGTCCATTGCTTTTTTAATCAGCAATTTTTCTTGGGTATGCAACGTAATTATATTCAATCTTTTTGTTTTTTTGATGCCCTACAATTGTAAAGACGACACAAGTTGCAAAAAGGTTGCCTGAAAAAAAAATAATTTAATAAAAAGAGAAAATGAAGTTGTACTAATGACAACTTTTTACAGCTTCAACTACTGATGTTAGGACAGGTTCTGGAGGCGAAATAAAAAGAATCCCCAATCCTAAAACTCGTAAAATAAATAAAACACCCATAAAAACTACCACAATTGGAATGGCTTTTTGGATAAATGTTTTAAAATTTCCCTTGGCAAAAATCCCAAGATATACGGCAACTGTTTTTAAAGGAATAGATCCTAAACCAAATAAAAACATATAAAAAGGACTCAAAATTGAAATTGATGTTGACTTAGTTAATACGCCTAAAATTGCCATATACACTATACCACAAGGCAACAAATCCGTCCAAAAAACTCAATACAAAAAAAGTGTCGTTACTTTTCTTTTTCAACTCATTGCATTAGAAACTTTTTTCCATCTCTATAAATTCCAGTATCATTAAAAGATTCTCCACAATGATAACATTGTGTTGTATTCATATTTCTTCATTAGCCAAATGCAAATTTCTAATAACTATTACAATAATTATATGATGTTTGTCAGTTTTCCTGTATCTTTGAGAAAGTACAAAAAAATCTAAATGTCATGAGCAAATGTGAACAATGTATTGTACGTCAGTTTAATTCTTTGAAATATCTTTCCAAAGACGATATTGTAAGAATATCTAATTGTAAAACTTCAAAATTTATAAAAAAAGGTGAGCCCATCTTTGAAGAAGGAGACTATTTAAATGGTGTGTATTGTATTAAAGATGGTGTTTGCAAGGTTTCCAAAAGGAGTGAAAATGGAAAAAACCAAATCGTAAATTTGGTTAAAAGAGGTGATTTATTGGGGGAAAGAAGTTTGATTTCAGAGGAGGTTTCTAATTTAAATGCGATCGCTTTAGAGGACATGGAAGTATGTTTTATCCCCAAAGAAGAAATATTTAGAGATTTAGAAAAAAATGCTAGTTTTACCATGGATGTTTTAAAAAACATGGCATTTTCTCTTAAAAATTCTGATAATTTGATTGTTGATATGGCGCAAAAAAGTGTAAAACAACGATTGGCAGAAACAATCATAAAACTTCAAACAAAGTTTGGTGTAAATGATTCAGGAGCTATTAATTTGCAACTTTCTAGAGAAGATATAGGCAATATCATTGGAACTGCCACTGAATCATGTATCCGATTGTTATCGGAATTTAAAAAATGTAGATACATAGATTTTCAAGGAAAAAACATCATTATCACAAATAAAAACGATTTAGAAAAAATTGCAAAAGGATTTTAAAATTCTAGCTTTTCTAAGGTTTTTTTTCGTTGTATTTTACCAGATGTAGTTTCTGTAAAATATTCTAAAAAATAAATTTCTTTCGGAATTTGAAATTTTGAAAGAGTTTTTAAGGTTTTTATTTTTGAAATTAGTGCCAATTTTGAAAAAGTTTCATCTTTAATTTTTAGAGAAGATTCTATCAATAAAATTAGCTTTTCCCCTAACTTCTCATCAGGAATACCAGCAACAAAAAAACGATTTTCAACTACCTTTGCTAGTTTTTCTTCAATCATTTCAGGATGTAATTTGATGCCACCAGAATTGATTACATTATCTAAACGACCCAACCAATCAAACTTTTTAGGAGATATTAATTGTACAACATCATTGGTAAACAATACTTTATCAACAATATTTTTAGCTTCAATTACCAAACAATTTCGTTCGTCTTTATAAATAGTAATATTTGGCAAAACCTCATAAAAATTCGGAAATTGATGAACGTGATTTAGTTTTTTAACTGCAATATGAGTAATGGTTTCTGTCATTCCGTAAGTTGCAAAAATTTGACAATCAATTTTTTGCAATTTTTCTTGCAATTGATTAGAAACAACTCCCCCACCAACAATTAGTTTTTTTATACTATCTATTTTATCTAAAGAATTTTCTAATTGTAAAGGCACCATTGCTGAAAAATCATAGCTTTTTGTAACATTTTTTAATGGATGTAAAGTTGACTCCACAATATCTAAATGCCAACCCAAATTGATGGCTCGAATCAACATCATTTTTCCTGCAATGTAAGTTATTGGCAAGCAAAGTAATGCACTTGTTTTTGAGGGTAAATCAAAATAGTGAGCTGTTGCAAAAGCGCTATTAATCATGAAATCTTTTCGCAATTCTATTGGTTTTGGTTTTCCTGTAGAACCAGATGTATTCACTGATAATGTTTCTCTATTAGAAAACCAATCTTGTAAAAAAGTTTGAATTTCTGGAGAAATCGTTGATGTTACGTTTAAAATTTCTTGAACAGTAGCAAAGGATATTCCATTGATTTGAAAGTTTTTATGAAATCTATTTGTCATCAACATTAAAACCAATAAAATTATTTATCTTCTAGAATGACTGGTTTTTCAATTTTCCCAGTGAGTTTTTCTTTCCAATTTGTCCAGCCATATTTTTTTGAAAAAATAAATACTAAAACTGGAAAAACAACAAAAACAGGAAGGTAAACATCTGCACCTAATTTTGGCATTGAAACATCAATCAAAATAGAATTTGTTTGAAAAGCGGTCCAATTAGCAGTTACCAATAAAGCAGTAATTAAATTATTTGCGGCATGAAAACCCAAAGCCAATTCCAATCCTTCATCCATCAGGGTAATTATCCCTAGAAAAAATCCAGTACCTATGTAATAGACTAAAATTCCATACCCTAATTTTTCTACTTCCGGATTTGCAATGTGTAATAATCCAAAAATAAGCGAGGTAATAATTAAAGGAAACCATCTATTTTTACTTGCAACGCCTAACCCTTGCATCAAATAACCTCTAAAAAAATATTCTTCGAAACTTGTTTGCAAAGGAATCAGTAAAACAGCAATCAACAACAAATATAAAAAAGGTTCTAATTGAAAATTAAAAATATAATCCTCAGGATAAACTTGATAATCTATAAAAATAAACGTCGCTGTAATGAATCCCCAAACTGAAAAAGCAAAGAAAACACGCTTCCAATCTACTTTTTTACGAGAAGTTGTCAAGGTTCTAATACGCTGATTATGAACATATTTTACCCAAAAAAATACGCCACCTAAACCAATTGCAAAAGGAATTAAATTTTCATATAACACTTGATTTGATCCTTTTTGAACAATTTGATCTTTCATGATTTGATCCATATCAAAATCTAATAAAAAAATTGCCATCAAATTCAATCCCATAAATCCGAAGAAAAAAACAGAAACCACTACGTATTTCCACATACCTAATTTTCCGGTAAAAGCCTGTTGTATGTAATTCATTTTTAAAGTATAAAATTCCAGTTTTTAGTATTATTGTAATGTAATTTTCCGTTATTGATTTCTAGCGGACTTTCAAAATTATTAGTAAATAAACTACCTGTTCCTAAACCTTGTGGCAATGAATTTTTTAAATGATAGGTAAATTGCGCAATTGCATTTAACCCAACATTGCTCTCTAAAGCAGAGGTTATCCACCAACCACAATCGTTTTGTGTTGCTAAAGTAATCCATTCTAAACTATTTACAAAACCTCCTAATAAACTTGGTTTTAAAATGATGAATTGAGGTTGAATTGTGGCCAACAATTGTTGTCTTTCTTCGGATGAAAAAATCCCAATCAATTCTTCATCCAACGCAATAGGAACTGAAGTTTTTGCGCACAAATCAGCCATTGCCTCTATCTGTCCTTGTTGAATAGGTTGTTCAATAGAATGAATGTCAAATTTTGCTAATTTTTCTAGTTTTTCAAGAGCTTCATCAGGCTTAAAAGCCCCATTTGCATCTACTCTTAAGACAACTTCATTAGAAGAAAATTCTTTTCTGATCGATTTTAATAAAGATAATTCTGTCTCAAAATCAATTGCACCGATTTTCATTTTTATACATGAAAATCCAGCTACTAATTTTTCTTTGATTTGTGATTTCATAAAGTCTTTATCTCCCATCCAAATCAAACCATTAATATTTATAGCCTCTTTTCCTTGTGTGAATTTTGTTGGAAATAACTCAAAAGACGTTTGACTTTTAAGAGATAAAAAAGCTTGTTCCAATCCAAATTGAATGGATGGAAACGTTGTTAATTCTTGCAATAAAACATCCAAACCTAAATGTATATTTTCACAAACCCAGTGTAACTTTTCTTCGTAATTTGGGACATCATCACAACTCAAACCTCTAAAAAGTCCGGTTTCACCAATGCCAATTTTATCATTTAGTTGTAAAATGATAAACCAAGTTTCTTTAGTTTTTAAAATTCCACGGGAAGTGCCACTTGGGCTTTTAAAATTGAGGATGTATTTTATATAACGTGCTGTGATGGACATTGAAAAGTTATTGCTCTACAAAAGTTTTAAAATTAGTTAAATATGAGAAGTCTTGATTTTTAAAAGTGCCTTTAAAATAAGGAAATAAGCACGACAAGATATAGGAATCACTTCTACAAGTTGCTTGTAACATAATGTTTGTCAAACCATTAGACTCTGAGAAGATATAATCATTGGTTTTCAACATATTTTCGGAATTGTAGAAAAGTGTCACTTTTTCATTGGGAACGTAAGCCATAATTTTTTCGGAAATCAACATTTTTTGATCTTGGTTTTGAATCATTAATTGATATTCACTTCCGGTTTTTCCAACATTTTCATTGACAACTTCAACCGATTTTAATTCAGGAATCCAATATTTTTTATTATTTAGAGTATTAAAAGCTTCAAAAACTTGTTCAATTGGCTTATCAATTTGAACTTGAACAATATAACTTGTTTCTTTTATAAGGGCTCCAGTAGCAAAAAATACGAGCACCATTACAGAGATAATTCCTAAAATAATTTTAATTCTTTTCATTTTGTAAGTTTTATATGACGCCATTTTTTGAATAAAAAATAACTAAATGGAATAATAATAACGAATGGCCAAACCGTTAAAATAAACAGTAAGAATGATTTTAAATTTTCAAAACCATTATTAAAACGCTCTCCTATCTTTCCTAAAAAAGAGGTTTCATTGGCAACCTTCTTGTAGAAAGAAACAGACAATGTAGAGAAAGAAACTTGGTTGGAAAGGTAATTCAATCTTCCTTCAGTTGCCTCGATTTCTTCACGTAATTTACCTAATTCGCGTTCAATATTCAAAATATCCTCCACACTTTTAGATTGTTGCAAAATTTCTAAATACCTTTTTTCAAGTTCTTTTTTATTTTTTAAACGTGATTCAATGTCTAGAAATTCTTCAGTAACATCAGAAATAGTAATTTCTTTAGCATCAAATTTTGAAATTTGAATAGAAATTTCTTTTAAAATTGAATCAAAGTATTGTGATGGAATTCTGATGTTTAAATAATAATTTACTTTGTTATCATATTCATTAGCATAATCTGAAGAAATATATCCATCAAATTTTTGAACTAAATTTTCAATATTCAATTTCATTTTTTCTAAATCAGCAGTTTCAAAAACGACATTCCCATTTTTGAGTAACTTTCTAGAAATAGACTCTTTTAAAGCTGTATTATTTGATGTTTCATTCGAAGAAAATCCTTTTTTGGTTTGTAAAGAATTTGTCAAATTTATTTTTGAATCCGAAATTGCAGAGAATTCCAAGGGATTGGAATCTGAATTTTTACAGGAGACTAACAAAATTCCAAATAGAAAAAACAAGGTTAGATTTTTCATTTTTTTGATTATAATGAGTTTACAATTCCAAAAATAATCGCAAACAAAAAAGTACTTAACGCTACTTTTTTCA
>Ga0102830_1000049_pt1 | contig 53811 bp, 33 predicted proteins | sample ColrivemetaGS703_FD_84511 | JGI IMG/M metagenome (GOLD analysis project Ga0102830, IMG submission 84511) | Estuarine microbial communities from the Columbia River estuary - Freshwater metaG S.703 | ecosystem: Environmental > Aquatic > Marine > Intertidal zone > Estuary | place: USA: Columbia...
GTTTCTTCAGTTGTTTCTTCAGTTGTTTCTTCTGCAGTTTCTTCTACAGCTACCTCAGCTTCAGCAACTTCTTCTACTTTATTTGCAGCAGCAACTCTTGCTTCGTTAACTGCTTTTTCTGCTGCTAACGCTTTTGCTTTAGCATCAGCTTGTGCTTTTGTCAATCCTTCAGACTTTGAAGTGACTTTAGCATCTTTTTCCTCTAACCAAGCGTTGAATTTTTCAGCAGCTTGCTCTTCAGTTAAAGCACCTTTTCGAACTCCACCTGCTAAATGATTTTTCAATAATGCTCCTTTATATGATAAAATTGCTTTTGCAGTATCAGTAGGTTGTGCACCATTTTGTAACCATTTTACAGCTCCATCAACATCTAAATCAATAGTTGCAGGATTTGTGTTTGGATTGTACGTTCCTAGTTTTTCTAAGTAACGACCATCTCTTGGTGAACGTGCGTCAGCAGCAACAATCCAAAAGAAAGGTTTGTTCTTTTTTCCGTGTCTTTGTAATCTAATTTTTACAGACATAATGTATTCATTTTGTGAGGTTCTCGACCTCGATTAATACTAATTTTTATCAACTCGTGATAAGTGGGCGCAAATATACAACTATTTTTATTTCTATCAATGTAAAATAAAGATTTTAAAATTCAATTCTAAAATGTTCATTTTGTTGATAAATCTCATTGAAAATAGGTGCTTTTTTATAATGTGATTTTGTACTTTTAAAATTCCAAAATCATCAAAAAATAACAAACCATGTACTTAATTTTTGACACCGAAACTACTGGATTGCCAAAGAGTTGGAACGCCCCTATTACGGATACGGACAATTGGCCAAGGTGTATTCAAATTGCATGGCAATTGCATGATGCTCTTGGAAATCTGATAGAACATCGTGATTTTTTGTTACAACCTGAAGGATTTAATATTCCTTTTGATGCGGAAAGAATTCACGGAATTTCAACAGAATTGGCTCAAGATCAAGGAATCCCTTTAGAAAAGGGGCTTGCATTGTTCAATGAAGTATTGAAAAAAACAATGTTTATTGTCGGACAAAATGTAAGTTTCGATATCAATATTATGGGATGTGAATTTCACAGACTTGGCATTGAAAATAATTTTACAAAGCTTCCTGTTTTAGATACTTGTACTGAAAAAACAGCTTCTTTATGTAAACTTTCAGGAGGTCGTGGAGGAAAATTCAAACTTCCTACATTAACAGAATTGCACAAGCATCTATTTAATGTAGATTTTAAAGAAGCTCACAACGCAACTGCCGATGTTGAAGCAACTACTCGTTGTTTTTTTGAATTGATTCGAATTGGTGAATTCAGCAAAGAAGAATTGAAGGTTGAAGAAAACTACTTTCAACAATTCAAAGAAAAAAACCCAACAACCATACAAACTATTGGTTTACAACATATAAACTTAAAAAAAGAAAGTGCTAAAATCCAAAAAAGGCTTGACAAACTCAAAGACGATGTTACATCAAAAACAACATCTGAAGGCTTGCATGAACTTAAGGAATTTCATTTCAGTCATTTACACAACCATACGCAATTTTCGGTTTTACAATCTACCATTCAAATTGATGCGCTTGTAAAAGGGGCTGCAGCCGACAAAATGCCTGCAGTTGCCATGACTGATACTGGAAATATGATGGCTGCTTTTCATTTTGTAAGCACGGTTTTAAATCATAATAAAGTTGCCGAACATCAAATAAAACCCATTGTTGGTTGCGAATTTAATATTTGTGATGACCATAAAAATAAATCCATCAAAGACAATGGATTTCAGGTTGTTATGCTCGCAAAAAACAAAAAAGGCTATCACAATTTGGCAAAAATGTCATCCATCGCATTTATTGATGGATTTTATTATGTGCCAAGAATAGACAAAGAAATCGTCAAAAAATATAAAGAAGACATCATTGTATTGTCTGGAAATTTATATGGAGAAATTCCGAGTAAAATTTTAAATCTGGGTGAATTACAAGCGGAAGATGCTTTACTTTGGTGGAAACAAGAGTTTAAAGATGATTTTTATTTGGAGTTGATGCGCCACAATCAGCAAGATGAAAATATTGTAAATGAAACTTTGTTGAAGTTTTCTAAAAAACATGATATCAAAATTGTTGCAACAAACAACACCTTTTACTTAGACAAAAAAGATGCCAATGCGCATGATATCTTATTGTGTGTAAAAGATGGTGAAAAACAAGCCACTCCTATTGGAAAAGGGCGTGGTTATAGATATGGTTTGCCCAATGAAGAATATTATTTCAAATCAACAGAAGAAATGAAAAAACTTTTTGCTGATATTCCTGAAGCAATTAGTAATGTGCAAGAAGTTGTTGATAAAGTCGAAATTTTTTCATTAGCAAGAGAGGTTTTGTTACCAGCTTTTGATATTCCAAAAGAATTTCACTCTCCAGAAGATTTATTGGATGCAGGAAAAAGAGGCGAAAACAACTATTTAAAACACTTAACCTATAAAGGTGCTCAAAAAAGATATGGTGAACTGACTGATTCATTGAAAGAACGCCTTGATTTTGAACTAGAAGTAATCCAAAAAACTGGATATCCAGGGTACTTTTTGATTGTTGAGGATTTCATCAGAGAAGCTAGAAAAATGGGAGTTGCTGTTGGCCCTGGACGTGGTTCTGCAGCAGGCTCAGTAGTTGCTTATTGTTTGTGGATTACAAACATTGATCCTATCAAATACGATTTACTTTTTGAGCGTTTCTTAAATCCTGAACGTGTTTCAATGCCAGATATTGATATCGATTTTGATGATGAAGGACGAAGTAAAGTTATGGATTATGTGATTCAAAAATACGGTTCCAATCAAGTTGCCCAGATTATAACGTATGGAACTATGGCAGCAAAGTCATCTATCAGAGACACTGCTAGAGTGTTGGATTTACCATTATTTGAAGCGGATAGAATTGCGAAATTGATTCCAAATGTCATCAAACTTCAGAATATTTTTAGTAGTGACGAGCGAAATAAATCAAAAATTAATGGACTTCGCGCAGAAGACAAACTCTTAATTGAAGAATTAAGACAACTTTCTGGCGGTTCAAATTTAGCTTCAGAGACGGTCAATAAGGCCACTATTTTAGAAGGTTCTGTAAGAAATACAGGAACGCATGCTTGTGGCGTCATCATTACTCCTGGAGATATCACCAATTATGTTCCTGTCGCGCTGGCCAAGGATTCTGATATGTATGTAACTCAATTTGACAATGCTGTTGTAGAATCAGCTGGATTGTTAAAAATGGATTTTTTAGGATTAAAAACGCTGACATTAATCAAGGATACTGTAAAAATTGTCAAAGCCAGACATGGTGTTGATTTAGACCCTGATGCGTTTCCTTTAGATGATGAAAAAACCTACGAATTATTCCAAAAAGGAGAAACTGTTGGTATTTTTCAATATGAATCTCCTGGAATGCAAAAACACATGCGCTCATTAAAACCAACAGTTTTCGGAGATTTAATTGCCATGAATGCTTTATACAGACCAGGGCCAATGGAATATATTCCCTCTTTCATCAACCGAAAACATGGTACTGAAGAAATTGAATACGACTTGCCAGATATGGAAGAATATTTGGCTGAAACTTACGGAATTACAGTGTATCAAGAGCAAGTGATGTTGCTTTCACAAAAATTGGCAAATTTTTCTAAAGGGGAAGCTGACGTTTTGCGAAAAGCCATGGGAAAAAAACAAGCGGCTGTTTTGGATAAAATGAAACCAAAATTTATCGAACAAGCCGCTACAAATGGTCATGAAGCCAACAAATTAGAGAAAATTTGGAAAGATTGGGAAGCTTTTGCAAGCTATGCATTCAACAAAAGTCACTCCACATGTTACGCTTATATTGCCTATCAAACAGCCTATTTGAAAGCGCATTATCCTGCTGAATACATGGCTTCTGTGCTGTCTAATAATATGAATGACATCAAGCAAGTCTCCTTTTTTATGGAAGAATGCAAACGAATGGGATTGCAAGTTTTAGGACCTGACATCAACGAATCATACTTGAAGTTTTCTGTAAATAAGCAAGGAGCCGTGCGTTTTGGAATGGCTGCCATTAAAGGTGTTGGAGCGCATGCAGTAAAATCGATTATTGATGAACGCAAAGAAAATGGTTCGTATACTTCAATTTTTGATTTGGCAAAACGCGCAGATTTGCGAGTTGCCAACAAAAAGGCGTTTGATAGTTTGGTCAAAGCTGGTGCTTTTGACTCGTTTACTGACACTCACAGAGCACAATATTTTGCGTTGGATGAAAAAGGAAGCACTTTTTTAGAACGTGCCATGAAATACGGTAGTAAATTTCAAGAAAACAAAAATTCAACACAGGTTTCATTATTTGGAGAAGCTTCAACCATTCAATTTCCAGAACCTGAAATTCCGAATTGCGAAACTTGGGGAACTATGGAGCTTTTAAGTCAAGAAAAAGAGGTCATTGGCATGTATATTTCTGCACATCCTTTAGATGATTTTAGAAACGAAATGGCTTTTTGTAACACCAATTTGTCTATTTTCAAAGAAGATGTAAAGGAATTTGCAGGAAAAAATATTTCATTTGCAGGAATTATTACAGATGTGCAACACAGAGTTTCTAAAACTGGAAATCCTTGGGCATCTTTTGTTTTGGAGGATTATAATGACAATTATGAATTCCGAATTTTTAAAGAAGATTATCTAAAGTTCAAACATTTTTTGTCTTTGAATAATTTTGTCTATGTCAAAGCAACTTTTAAGAAGAATTTTTACAATGATGAGGTAAGTATTTCTTTCAATGATTTTAAATTATTGACGGAGGTTTTAGACACCTATTGTGAAAAACTCACCATCAACATTCCTATTGAAAATTTAAAAGAAGACACGATTTTAAATTTGGAAACTATCCTTAAAAATAATCCTGGAAAAAAATCTTTAAAGTTTACAATATGGGATGAAATTGAAAATATTGAAGTAAATCTACCCAGTAGAAATACAAAAATAGATGTTTCAAGTTCGTTGTTGGATATTTTGCAAAAACAGCAGATAAATTATAAATTGAATTGATGGTGAACTAATTAAACTGAAGTTGTTTCTCTAAAAATCGATTCTAAACTTTTCCCTTGTAAGTTTTTTATAGATTCATTTAACAATAATGTTCCTTTGTTGATAATCAACACGCGATCGCAAACAGCTTCTACTTCTTGCAAAATGTGTGTAGAAAACAAGACTGTTTTGTCTTTTCCTAATTCTTTGATCAAAGCTCTAATCTCTACTAACTGATTTGGATCTAATCCTGTGGTTGGTTCGTCTAAAATCAATACTGATGGATTGTGTAAAATAGCAGCAGCAATGCCCACTCGTTGTTGATATCCTTTAGATAATTGATGAATTTTTTTGTGAGCCTCTGATTGTAACCCTACTTTTTCAATACAAATTTCAATTTGTTTTTTTACAGAAACATTTGTTGAGTTCGAAATTTTGTAAATAGTTGCACAAAAATTCAAATATTCTCGCACATACATATCAGTGTATAAGGCATTGTGTTCTGGCAAATACCCAATTATTTTTTGAGCTTCTAACGGATTTTTCAACACATCAATTTCATCAATAAAAACTGCGCCTTCATCAGGTTTTAAATATCCTGTCAAGATTTTCATCATGGTTGATTTTCCCGCGCCATTAGGACCTAAAAAACCAATAATTTGAGCGTTTTTTGCATCAAATGAAATATCATTCAATACTTTTTGGGTATCATAATTTTTTGAAACAGCAGAAACTTTTATAGACATTTTTTGATGTTAATTTGAGAATTGTAATCTAATTTTTCGAATGTTTTTCATCCGTTTCCAAGCCAATTGATGACGTTTTTTATACACCCAAAGCGTGCCCAAATCTAATAAAAAATAAAAGAAACTAATGCCACTTGGCGGATTATAACTGGGTAAAAAATCAAAAATTCCCCAAGCTGTTGTTGGCCAATACCAACATTTATAATACGTTCCTACCAATTCTAAAACAACCACAGTGATATACATGGTCAAATAAAAAAGGCGCTCTCTAGGTTTTTTTCGAAGAACCAATAACGTGGCTATTGTCATGACAAATCCAAAAACGTCATTTTCAAAAATCAAAAAAATAGAAGCGTAAATCAAGATAAAAATGGTAAAAAATCGTTCTAAAAATTTGTGGTGTAGTTTTATAGAAGCAGCTTTTGAAAAACACAAAACAGCAATATATACAAAAGCATGCCCAAAAGGAATGTAATGTGGCACGTTTTCCAATCTGTAGGTGTACATTCCCATCAAAATGGAGAATAAATATTCGCCAAAATAGGCAATTAAAACAGCTGCCAACATTTGTTCTTTAAGTCGTTTATTCACTCTAAAAAAAGTGATGATAAACATGATAATCATCAGAGTATTGGCATAAGACTGGGCATTTTCACTAATTTTTACCATGTAAAAACTATCTAGAAACAAGCCAACTATAAAAAACAAATACAATAATATAAGGGTTTTGTATGTTGTGTAAAAATACGATTTTGAAGCAACTACACTCATGCCACGAAAATAAGGAAACTAAACAAAAATGGCTCAAAAAAATTGAGCCATTTGTTTAGAATTTTAAAGTGAAATTATAATTGATAACGAACTCTGAAACTCACAAACCTTGGTAAAATGAAACGTTCGTTAATACTAAATGCAATAATACTTTGATTTACAGAAACATTTGAGCCAGTTGCTAATAAGTTACTTCCAACCAATTCGTATTCCCATTTGGCATCTTTGTCTTTTCTATAGGCAAATGAAGCATTTAAAATATTGAAAGAATTTACCACATTGTCATTCTGCTTTACTTCTGTAAAAGAAAAGTCAGATTTTAAAGTCAAAGAATTCCAAATGTAAGCATCAAAATCGATTCCTGTAGATTGCGTCAAACCTTTAACTGTTTGATTTCTTGCAGTGTTTTTTTGATCACTAAAATTAGCATTATACGTTAAATTAACATTCGGGGCCTTCGTGAAATTAGTACCTATTCTAGTATTAAAACCTCTTGAAATATTTTCGTTGGTGTTTTCTAGAGAGTTGATAAATTGGTAGCTTTTGTTGTAATTAAAATTACCACCTAATCTTCCAGTAATTTTTTTGATGGTTTTACTCACACTACCAAAGGCTGAAAAATTCTCATTATCCAAAGGAGAATTGATGGATGTACTACTAGAAACTACAGAGCCTGGTTCAAATATAGTGTTACTATTTACTTGATTGATTGTTTTTCTATAGTTCAATCTTGCAAAAACATTGCTATTATTGAATAAATTAAAACTTCTATAGTTTAATGTAAGATTATGAAAACTAGCATTGATTAATTCATCATTACCAGAAAAGAAAGAATTATAACTCCTAGCAACTATCCCTCTTGCAATTTGGTTCACATCGGTAAAATTAACTTGTTGTCTGTAACTGAAATTCAAGCTTTCGCTTCTTTTAAATTGCGCAACAACTTCAAACTCTGGCAACACTTGGAAAAATTTATCCTGAAAGTATTCAGTGCCATATTGTGTGTTTTGCGAATTGTAGGAATGTACCGTAAAACCAGGAGTAAAGGTAAAAATTCCTTTTTTCAAACGATATCTTACACCTGCATAAATATCAGCAAATTTATAATCCGTGTCATTGGTGGTTTGTGGATCTACAACTCCTGGAATATTTGGTGTTGGATTTATTGTATTACTTGGATCATTTGGTTTATTTATATCAATAATCTGAAAAAATTTAGAATTAAAATTTTGTGAACTTAAAATAGTACCTGCTACAAAATTCAAATTACTTACCGAATTTAAGATGTAGTAATAATCCAATTTTGCATCCATTTGATTGGTTTTCACACGTCTGTCTTGTTCTAAATTATATTCTTCTAAATCTGTATTTAATCCTAAAGTTACTGCAGCAGCATCAAAACCATCATTATTACTATTTGGGTCATTCTCCAAAGAAGCTAAGTAAAATGGATCTTCATCTTGTAATAAATGCTTTACTTCTAAAGCAAAAATGCTTTTTTCACTTGCCGTGAAAAAATAACTCAAATCTTGGTTGATGGTAAAAGGAGTGGCATTTTCTCTTTCAGTAATATCACTCAAAACAAATGAATTTACATTATCTGTTCTGAATTCGTTTGAAAAACGACCTGCAATGTTATAATTCATTTGATTGTTGATGTCTTTTTTGTAAATAGACGTAAATCTAAATAAGCCCGTATTACTGGTTTGATCAGTGATATTGTCAACTACATCATCAGGCGTATTTGGATCAACATAATCAATCGTATTGATATTTCTTTGACCATTGGTATTGCTCGAAAAAATTAAAAAGCCACCTAAACTCAGTTTTTTATTGGGTGAATAACTGAAATTGAAAGCTGACAATTTGGTTTCAATTTTATTTGCATTTCTTGCATTGGCCGTTAAAAAACCAATTCCTGCATCTGCAATATTGATGTTTGTTCCGTTTGAAGGACTTTGGCTTTGAAAATTAGCGCCAAAACTTCTTAAATCTCCTCTGCTTAAAACCACTTCTCCTATATTATTGACGTCTCCAATAACGTTCAATGTATATTTTGGGGTGTAATAAAATAATTTTGGCTGAAATAGATAGAGAGATTCATTGGGAGCATCTCCAATTCCTGCAGTAACATCACCAAACCAAAAGTTCTTTTTTCCTTCTTTTAGTTTGATGTTAATGGCAACTCTGTCTTCATTATTTTGAACACCACTTAACTGACTCACATCCGAAAAGTTTCTCAACACTTGAATTTTATCAATCGCATTTGAAGGAATATTTTTAGTTGCTAATTTGGTATCACCACTAAAAAAATCTTTTCCATCAATGGTGATTTTTTCTACAACTTTCCCTTCAACTTCAATTTGTCCTGCTGCATTGACTTCTACACCTGGTAACTTTTTAAGTACATCTTCTAGTTTACGTTCTGTACCGTTTTTAAAGGAATCTGCGTTATAAGAAATGGTATCACCACTGATTGTTACTGGCATTTTTGTAACGATATTGATGCCATCCAACATGTTGTCTTCTTTCATGGTGAAATTTTTTACAATATCAGCTGTTGTGGTTTTGACGATTGTCGAAATTTCTTTAAACCCTATATAACTTATTTTAACAGTATAAGAAGTATTATTTTTTAAATCGAGTCTATAAAATCCTTTGGCATCTGAAAAACCATAGGAAGCTATTGCTTTAGAAACATCGTCAATTGCAATAACATTCGCCATCTCTAATGGCGTTCCAATAGAATCTTTTACAATTCCAGTCAGTTTTACTTGGGCAGTTGTAATACAAGTCACCATAAAAATGGCGATTACTAAAATTTTTTTCATTTGTTTGGTTTGATTATTTTTTGGCGTTGTTTACTTAGAACCTTCCTCTTCCCCCACCATTTCCTCTTCCTTGAAAACGCTCTTTCAATTCGTCAGTTTTTTCTTTGATGATTTTGTTATACTCTTCTCTATCAACTTTATCACCTTTATTTGGTTTTTGTATCTCAATTTTTTGTTCAGGATTCAACACAATTTCGGTGCATAACATAACAGTTCTATCAAAGCTTAGCTCTAAAATTAATCCTGGCAAACCCCAATATCTATCAGGACCTGCACTTACAGGAATTTGTGGAGAATACCAAGCTACAACATCAATCATTTTTGGTTCATTTTTTTTATCATCAGTTTGATTGTTGTTTCTTCTTCCAAAAATACTCCCGAAATCTATCGTTTTATCTTCTATATTCATAGTTGCTTTGTAAACAGTATAATTGCCAATTTGCTTGGTTTCAGAAGTCAGTTGCCATTGAGGTTGGTCCATTTTTTCAACGATTAAAAAACGCTTGCTAAACTGCTCAACATCTTCAATCATTTCTTTGTCTTTCAAACTTTTATAAATAGAACCTTGCCCATTACTTCTTCCCCACATTGGGCCATTCGTTCCTGGAGTTTCTAATTTTACATCTTCTTTAAAGGAACTTTCTGTTTTTGTGAAGGTAAGTGTATAGGTTTTCTCAAGAAAACTTTTCATACGATTCATCATTTGTTGTTTTTGTACCTCAGTCATTTCATTTCCAAATCTGCTCATATCCATAGTAGTTTTGGACATGTACATGGCTTTTCCTTGAAAATCTTTTTGAGCAAAAGTGGCAACAGAACAGAATGCTAAAAAGAGAATTGTTATTGATTTCATAATTTTTGATTAATTTTTGTCAAAAGTATTTTAAATACCTTCAAATTAGACTTAAAAAAAACTTAAAAGTTTAATGAGTACAAAAAATAATTAAACAAAAAATGATTTCTAACCTCCAATTTTAATCTCTATACCTTTTCCATCTCTGCTTTGAAAACGCTCCATCAACTCTTTATTCTTTTCATCACGAATTTTATCATACTCAGCTTGCGTTACAATTTTACCTTTGTCAGGCTCTGAAATAGTAATTTTTTCTGATGGATTTAGCACAATTTCTGTACAAACAATGGTAGTTTTTCCGTCATTGATTTCTAAAATCAAACCAGGCAAACCATGATAAATAGTTGGTCCATTACTTATAGGAATTTGTGGCGTGTACCAAGCTGTTGTCGTTATGGTTTCTGATTTTTTGGTTTGTTTTGTTTCACCATTTTCAACAGTCATCATCATGTTTTCAACTTCTTGTGTAAAAGTTGCTTTGTAGCAAGTATAATTGCCAATATTTTTTGTTTCGGATGTTAATTGCCATTGATAATTTGGGATGGAATCTTTGATCAAAAACGTTTTTCCCATAATTTCGGTTTTACTCACAAAACGTTTTTCTTTCAAGTTTTTAAAATACAAACTTCCTGAACCTCCACCTCCAAAAACAGATATTATTTGAACGCCACCCATGTTAGCCTGCGGATTTGGCGCATTCAATTTATCTTCTTCTTTATAACTAGAGGTTGTTTTATCAAATTCTAAAATGAAGGTTTTTTGATTAATTTTTTGAAATCGTTCTTCCAATTCTTGTTTTTGAGCTTCTGACATGTTGGAATCTCCTCCTATTTTAAAACCCGATTTTCTATTGGTTTTGTAAATGGCTTTTCCAGTAAAATCTTGAGCAACTGAGTTTAAAATAAACCCCAAAAGTGCAACTGCGATTAAGTGTGCTTTCATTATTTTTTGTTTTTATCGTTTAAATTTATGGCTAATTGTTTCATTTTTAAGACTCCTTTTTTCAATTGATCTACCAAGCTATCTATTTGATCTGATTTTCCATTGACACCAATACTGAAATTCCCTATGAGATTTTCATTTTTGATATTTTTTACAGCTAATTTTAAAGAAATAGTACTTTCAGGGTTGTTTTCTTTAAATATATCTTTAAAATCTTCCCATTTAATAGAGTCGATTTCTTCTAAAGAATCCACTGTAATTTCAATAGATTCAAAATTTGATTCTGATATTACTTTTTTTTCTTGAGAAAAAGCAATGCGCGATAAAAGTAAGAAAGAAATGATTATTAATTTTTTCATAAGGTTGTTTTTTAAATTCTTGACAAATATCTCTCAAATGAAATGTAGATTGCGTTAACGAGTGTTAACGAGTGTTAACGCACTATTTTTTTCAAGTTAACTAACTATCTTTGAGGCATGAATACCAAAAAATACCAACTTATTTTCTACTTTATTACAGCAACAATTGTAGCTACAATTGCGGTTCAATTCTTTTGGAATTATAAAAATTATGAAGAAAATAAAGTGAGGGTTGCCAATGAAATTCAGTTAAGTTTAGACAATGCCATTGAAGAATATTATGCGAAACTGGCAAAAACGGATTATACAACGATTCTGAATTTGAATAACTCATCAAAAGATACTACTATCAGAAATTTTCCAAAATTTGATACTCTATTTAAAAATTCGAGCGGTTTTAAAAAGTTTAAAAAAGGGATTAAAAAAGACACTGGAAAAATAAAAACAAGTTTTGAAGTTACCAGTATTTCTTTTAAAAGCGAAGATGGATCTTTTGAAAAAGAAAAAGATAGCATTGTTAAATACTTAAATGAAATAAACAAACCAATTGATGATATTTCTCCTAAAAATAATAAAGAAATTAGAAATCAAAAAAGCGATTCTTTTCAATTTTTTTCTGGTAAAAAAATGGCTGATAGTTTGAAGATGGTCAGAAATTTACAACCTATTTTTATTTCGTTCTCAACCAATGAAATTGACTATCAACAATTGGATTCTTTGCTGAAAAATCAATTGGCTCTGAAGAAAATTCCAATTGATTTTACGTTTAATCACTATAAAAAAGACACCATTTTTTATGCTACAAAAGACCATATTTTACAGTCAACTTTTGAAAAAAGTGTGTATTCAAAATCGACCTTTTTAAAAGACAATGAAGATTTTGAATTGCGTTATAACAACATCAATTTTGAAGCCTTAAAACGCAGTTCTTTAGGGATTTTTTTATCACTTATTTTGTCATTGTTGATCATTTCTTGCTTGTTTTATTTACTAAAAATTATCAATCAGCAAAAAGAATTAGCAACCATCAAAAATGATTTAATCAGCAATATTACGCACGAATTTAAAACTCCAATAGCGACGATTTCAACTGCCATTGAAGCTATTGAAAATTTTAATGTGTTGGATGATAAAGAAAAAACCAAAAAATACCTTTCCATGTCGTCCATTCAATTGAAAAAATTGCATCAAATGGTTGAAAAATTATTAGAAACAGCAACTTTGGACAGCGAGCAATTGTACTTAAAAAAAGAACCAATTGACACTGTTGAACTCATCAAAAAGATTGTCGCAAAACATCAATTATTGTGTGCTTCAAAAGAAATCAGTTTTCAATCAAATTCAGAAACTATTTTGATGAATGTAGATGGTTTTCATTTTGAAAATGTGATTTCAAATTTGATTGATAATGCTGTAAAATATGGTGGAAATACGATTGAAATTAACGTAAATTCTAATGAAAAACAGACTGAAATTAGCGTTTCTGATGATGGAAATGGGATTGAAAAAAATCAGCAAGAACGGATTTTCGAGCAATTTTATAGAGTTCCAAAAGGAAACACACATGATGTGAAAGGTTTTGGAATTGGTTTGTATTATTGTAAAAAAATCATTGAAAAACATCAAGGCATGATTGGTGTAAATTCGACTAAAAATCAAACTATTTTTAAAATTCAACTTCCCAATGACTAAGATAAAAATTCTGTTAGCAGAAGACGAAGCAAGTTTGGGAATGATTGTAAAAGAGAGTTTAGAATCAAGAGATTTTAATGTTTTTTTAGCATCAAATGGCGAAGAAGCTTTTAAAATCTATCAAAAAGAAAAACTAGATATTTTGGTGTTGGATGTGATGATGCCAAAAAAAGATGGTTTTACGTTGGCAAAAGAAATTCGATTGGAAAACAAACGAATTCCGATTATTTTTTTAACAGCAAAATCACAAACTTCGGATGTTTTGGAAGGTTTTCAGTTGGGAGGAAATGACTATTTGAAAAAACCTTTTTCGATGGAAGAATTGATTGTTCGCATCAAATCGTTGCTAAACAGAAGCGAATTTCAAACAAATTTAGAGACCATTGAAATTGGTAAATATCAATTTAATTTTACCAAACAAACATTATCAATCAACGAAAAAACCTTCCAATTGACATCAAGAGAGGCTGAATTGCTTTTTCAATTGTCAGAAAAGAAAAATGAATTGTTGGATAGAACATTTATACTCAACAAATTGTGGGGAAATGATGATTTTTTCAATGCCAGAAGTATGGATGTATTTATCAGTAAACTCAGAAAAAAACTGCAACAAGACCCAAATATTCAAATCATCAATGTGCGTGGTTTTGGATACAAATTAATTTATTAATCACATTATTATCTTTTTTTATTACTTTAGCAACTCGTTTTTTAATCTCATAGAATTTAAAATATGCACGTTGCAATTGCAGGAAATATTGGTGCTGGAAAAACCACACTTACCCAACTTTTAGCCAAACATTACAAATGGAAACCACATTTTGAGTCTGTTGATGAAAATCCGTATTTAGACGATTTTTATGGAGAAATGGAACGTTGGTCTTTCAATTTGCAAGTCTATTTTTTAAACAGTCGTTTTCGTCAAATTTTAGAATTGAGAGAATCTGGAAAAAACATCATACAAGACAGAACCATTTATGAAGATGCACATATTTTCGCTCCCAACCTACATGCGATGGGTTTGATGACAAACAGAGATTTTCACAATTATAGCTCCTTATTTGATTTGATGGAGAATTTAATTACTCCACCAGATTTGTTAATTTATTTGCGAGCCAATATTGCTACTTTGGTGGATCAAATTCACAAACGTGGCAGAGAATACGAAAGCAGCATCAGTATTGATTACTTAAGTAGATTAAACGAACGTTATGAAGCTTGGATTTCAACCTACACCAAAGGGAAACTGCTTATTATTGATGTCGACAACCTTGATTTTGTGAGTAATCAAGAAGATTTGGGGTATGTAATCGACAGAATTGATGCTCAAATTAATGGATTGTTTTAGGACAATAACACACTACCAAAAAACTTTTTAAAAAATATTTTTATTTTTTTGTAACAAAATGTTGTTTTGAAACGTATAAAGGTTTGTAGTAAAAATTTTACGAATTTAAAAATCTATACAAATCATTAGATGAGACAACTTAAAATTACAAAACAGGTTACCAACAGAGAAACTGCTTCTTTAGACAAATACTTACAAGAAATTGGAAAAGTAGATTTAATTACTGCAGATGAAGAAGTAGAATTAGCCCAGCTAATCAAAGCAGGTGACCAAAGAGCCCTAGAAAAATTGACCAAAGCCAATTTACGTTTTGTGGTTTCTGTGGCAAAACAATACCAAAACCAAGGGTTGACATTGCCGGATCTAATCAATGAAGGAAACTTAGGATTGATTAAAGCAGCAAAACGTTTTGATGAAACAAGAGGTTTTAAATTCATTTCATATGCAGTTTGGTGGATTCGTCAATCAATTTTACAAGCATTAGCAGAGCAATCAAGAATTGTACGTTTACCATTGAACAAAATTGGTTCTATCAATAAAATCAACAAAATGTATGCCTTTTTAGAGCAAGAAAATGAGCGCCCACCAAGTGCTGAAGAAATTGCTAAAAAATTGGATATGACCGTAAATGACGTAAAAGAATCTATGAAAAATTCTGGACGTCACGTATCTATGGACGCTCCATTAATTGAAGGAGAAGATTCTAATTTATACGACGTATTGAACTCAGGAGAATCTCCAAATCCTGATAGAGAGTTGATTCACGAATCATTAAGAATCGAAATCAACAGAGCGTTAGAAACTCTAACTCCTAGAGAAGCAGATGTTGTGAAATTGTATTTTGGTTTGGGAGAACACCAACCAATGACGTTAGAAGAAATTGGAGAAACGTTTGATTTAACAAGAGAACGTGTGCGTCAAATCAAAGAAAAAGCGATTAGACGTTTGAAACATACCTCAAGAAGTAAAATTTTGATGACTTATTTAGGATAATCAAAATTGGATATAAAAAAAGCTAAAAACTCTCGAATGATTTTCGGGAGTTTTTTGTTTTAATATGATTATTTTTACATCACCAAAAAATCAAACAAATGAGTAATTTAATAGCTCCTTCAATTTTAGCGGCAGATTTCGCTAATTTACAACGCGATATAGAAATGGTAAATAATAGTGAAGCAGATTGGTTTCATATTGACATTATGGACGGCGTTTTTGTACCCAACATTTCTTTTGGCATGCCTGTATTAAAAGCCATTACCAAACACGCAAAAAAAACAATTGATGTGCATTTAATGATTGTGGATCCTGACAGATACATCCAAACTTTTGCTGATTTAGGCTCTAATATTTTAACGGTTCATTATGAGGCTTGTACGCATTTACACAGAACTGTCCAGGCTATCAAAGCTGCAGGAATGAAGGCGGGTGTTGCCTTAAATCCACATACGCCAATTGCTGTTTTAGAAGACATCATTATTGATTTGGATTTGGTTTGTTTGATGAGTGTAAATCCTGGTTTTGGTGGGCAATCGTTTATTGAAAATACCTATAAAAAAGTACAACAACTTAAAAACTTGATCGATTTTTCTAAATCCTCGTGTTTGATAGAAATAGATGGTGGAGTTACCAATCAAAATGCCAATGCATTGATTGAAGTTGGTGCTAATATTTTGGTTGCTGGAAGCTATGTTTTTAGTGCTAATAATCCGATCGAAACCATTGCTGAATTAAAGAAAATGATCAATTAATTGTTTTCGGTTGTTGACATAGAAACCACAGGAAATGGATATAAAGGTCAAAAAATAACCGAAATATCCATTTTTACTTTTGATGGAAAACACATTGTCGGTGAATTTACATCACTCGTAAATCCTGAGCAAAATATTCCTGCTTTTATTACAAATCTGACAGGAATTGACAATGCGATGGTTCGCAATGCGCCAAAGTTTTATGAAATCGCAAAAAAAGTGGCGGAACTTACACAAGACACTATTTTTGTGGCTCACAATGTGAATTTTGATTACAATATCATTCAAGCCGAATTTAAAAGTTTAGGATTTGATTTTAAACGGAAAAAATTATGTACTGTTCGTTTGTCACGGAAAATTATTCCTGGGCTAAATTCGTATAGCTTGGGTGCAATTTGTAGTTCCGAAAAAATTCCTATCAATGGCAGACACAGAGCAAAAGGTGATGCAGAGGCCACCACAGAATTGTTTCGAAGATTGATTGAAAGGGATGATGAATTTATCATCAATTCCTTTTTAAATCCACGTTCAAGACAAGCCACTTTACCTCCACTTTTAGACAAAAAAATAGTTGATAATTTACCTGAAGCTTTTGGGGTGTATTATTTTAAGAATGCTGCCAAAGAAGTAATTTATGTTGGTAAAGCTAATAATATCAAACAACGGGTAATCAGTCACTTTTACGACAAAAAGAAAAAAGAGCAAAATATGTGTTTAGAAACTGCTGATATTTCTTTTACGGAGACAGGCAGTGAATTGTTGGCATTATTATTAGAGTCTTCAGAAATCAAACACATCTTCCCAAAATATAACAGAGCACAAAGAAAAGCAGGTGAAGCTGTGGGGTTGTTTTCGTATGAAGACCAAAAAGGAATTATGCATTTGGCTTACAATAGATTGAAATTAGTTCCCAATCCAATTACCAAATATTATACAGTTGCTGAATGTAGAAATCATTTAGAATATTTGTGCAAGGAATTTGAATTATGCCCCAAATATTGTCATTTGCAAACCAATGTTTCTTCTTGTTTTCACTATCAAATTAAAGAATGTAAAGGAATTTGTTGTGATGAAGAAACTGTTGAAAGTTATAATTCACGAGTTCATAAAGCGATAAAATCAGTTGGAATTGGTGCAAAAAACTTGGTCATTAAAGAAACAGGAAGAGCTGAAAATGAAATTGGATTTGCACTGATTTTAGACGGAATTTACAAAGGTTTTGGATACGTAGAAACTTATCAATCTGAACAATTAATAAACCCAGAAGATTATCAATTTTTTGTAAACCCACAAAAAGACAATAGAGATATTCAGCGTATTTTAGGAGGATATGTTAGAAAATTAGAAAAAATAAATCAATCGTATTTATGAAAAAATCCGAGTATAAAATTCATATCATTGGCGCAGGAATTAGTGGTTTGATTGCGGCAAAAGTATTAGAAGAACATGGATACCATCCCACGATTTTAGAAGCAACTAAAACGGTTGGTGGTCGTGTAAAATCGGATATTGTTGAAGGTTATACACTTGATCACGGGTTTCAAGTATTGCTTACTTCCTATCCTGCCGCAAAAAAATACTTGGATTTTAAAGCACTTGATTTGCAAGAATTATTGCCTGGAGCAACTATATTTCAACAAGGAACATCTCAAACGATTGGTGATCCTTTGAGAAAACTTTCGTTGTTATTTCCCACTATTTTTTCATCGATTGGAAGTATCTCTGATAAAATAAAAATCCTACAATTAAACATGTTTCTTAGGAAAAAGGATTTGAATAAAATATTTACAGCTCCTGAGAAAACAACCTTACAGTATTTGCAGGATTTTGGGTTTTCTGATAAAATTATAAAACAGTTTTTCAAACCATTTTTCAGTGGAATTTTCTTAGAACCCAATCTAGAAACTTCTTCAAGGATGTTTGAGTTTGTCTATAAAATGTTTGGAAATGGATTTGCTGCCATCCCAAAAAAAGGAATGCAAGCAATTCCGAATCAACTCTTTACTTCTTTAAAAAACACAAATATTCAGTTTGAAACTCGTGTAAAAGAAGTAAAAAATAACACGCTTATTTTGGCTGACGACAGTAAGATTGAAACTCATTTCACCATCATTGCCGCAGAAGCGAGTCCTTTGATTTCCAATCTAAATAATCAAGAAATAGCATGGAAAAGTTGTGATACTTTGTATTTTGAGTGTGAAAATAACATCCTAAAAAAACCAATTATTGGTTTAATTGCTGATGAAAATTCGTTGATCAATAATATTTTTTATCATACAAGTATTGCAACATCCAACAAAAACAAAAAGGCTTTATTATCAGTAACTGTGGTGAAAAGTCATCCATTATCAGAAGAAAATCTTATCAAAACAGTTCAAAATGAATTGGAAAAGTTTTGCGGAATTAAGCATACAACTTTCATAAAAAGGTATGAAATTAAAAAAGCGTTGCCAAAACTTTCGAATTTAGAATACAAACTTTCTCATACTGAAACTCAGTTGAATTCGTCTGTTTTTTTAGCGGGAGATGTTTTGTTGAATGGTTCCTTAAATGCAGCCATGATTGCTGGAGAAAAAGCAGCAATAGGAGTCATAAAAACCTTGGAAGATGGTCTAATTGTGGAAGAATTAACCTCAGAATATCAATAAAATAATTGCGCTCGAGAAATACTGGAGGCATCACCTGTTTATTCTTATTTCTTTACAATAAATATCAAGATTATGCTATCCTTCATATTTATTGTAATTTAAAACCACCCCACAACAAAAAAACTCAAAACAATATCGTTTTGGTTATATTTTAATTTTTTACGGGCCTTTATAATTCATTACAAAATCACAATGAGGTTGATTTTTTTATCCTTTTTGAAATTTATTCTACTAACTCAAAGTTGTCATGCGTATTAAAGTATATGAATGCACTCAAAGAAGTCCCTACTATCTCAGCTTTGTTCTGACCACTTATAAGTTGGATTGTATTGGATTTTTCTCCATCACTTATAAAAGACATGACATATAGCACCCCGTTTAAAGTATATTCTATTTGTGTTGGTATAAAAACGCCATTGCCCTCTGAATTTGTTTTAATGAGTATGGCATAATTAGTAGTCGGATTGATACATTCTCCTTGTAACAGAGCTGAACCATCTTCATGTACAAAAGAAATACTTGCAGGAACTATTGTTTGAAATTGTTCCTCATTTGAACAACTTGATAAAACTAGAATAAATAGAGTAAAGAGGCTGTAAATTATATGTTTCATATTGTTGAAATTTAATTTTTTATTGGTCAAATCTTGTATAGATTTTTTATTAAAAAATGTTTGTTTAGACTAAAAGACTGTTAAATTCGGGAATTTTTATAAAGAATTTTTTAAATCAATTTTAATTTCCTTTAAAGTACCACCAACACTTACGGTATAGGTGCCATCCGCTAAATTGTCGAAAGTTACTTCTCCATTATTAACGATTCGGGTAGATAAATTAACCCCTAAGGAAATTAAAACCACCTCTTCCTTTTCTACAGGAAACAACACTTTAATAGAACCTCCTTCGTAACATACAGCATCTTTCTTATAATAAGTCCCTATCCCTTTCTCGGTTTTAACAATAACTGTCCATTCTTTAATATTGGAGTGATCTTCCGAAAGCACTCTAAAAAGTATTGGATCCGTAAAATTTAATGCATTGGCTCCAGATATTTGTTTTGTGTTGTCGATGTATACTGCTGCACCAGGACTCAAGACAAAGTTAGTATTCAAAGCACTAGTATCCTGGCCTTTCTTTAGGAAAACTGTTATTTCAGAATCTGAAATAAGAACATTGTTTGCAACAATGTCCTTAAAACTTACGCCTAAAATTTGAGCTCCCGATTGTAAAGCCGGGCTTGCAAAAGCATACGATTGAAAAAGATTTCCATAATGTTCGTTTGTTTTAAATGCTATGGTTTTATCTATATTTTTTACGACATCTTTTCCAGAATCATACATTTTGAAACTAATTGTTTCATTATTTGTATTCGAAAAAACAGTCAAATAGGCGTAATATTGGTTTTCACTAGTTACAAATATCAAATTTGCAATACCACGACACTCTCCATTTACAAAAGCTGCTACTTTATCGTTTGTACTAACTAGTCGACTACCGTCACTATTTAAAAAACCAACAAATGTCATAGTGTATTGATAATTATTTTGGTTTACGGACCAATTTGGAGCCTGTCCATAAATGGAAGTACCTATTAAAAACAGCCCAATAATGCTGAGTATATAATTTTTCATGTTTTGAAATTTAATTTATTAAAGTTTCTAAATAACTTTAGGAACTGCATGATTTGAACACTACTTTTTGATCACTTTGTTTACAATCTTTTCTCCATTAATCTCAATTACAAGGGAGTAAACCCCTGTCACAACTCTTGGTTGAATTCTTAACACATTCTCACCACTCACAACATGTAGCTTTTTATCAAGCAGGATTTGACCAGTTAATGAATAAAGTAATATGGACACAACTTGATCTTTAGATGCATTGACTTTTATTGTTATTTCATTATCGAATGGATTTGGAAATAGGGTTATGTCGTTTATGATTTCCTCTATAATTATTGGTTTTTTAATTGTTCCAAGTACATCATTACCTTTAAAAGTAAAGTTTTTTGAAGTGCTCTTTATATTGATCCCATCACCAACATAAAACACCAAATTTTCAGTAGATTCGCCATAAACCGTTATAAAACTAAGTACTTTGTCGTTGACTTTTTGAGTCACAGCAGCACCTTTTAAAACACCGTTGGCATCATAAGCATACAATTCATTATATCCTTTAGGTAATGAAACTACCGCATTCATATTAGAGGCATACTTTGAAAATTCAGGAATCATTATTTCTTGTACTAAGTCAGTTGACTTATTCTCATTCTTAGTTGTTGTATGGGTTGTTTTGCCTAAATAACTAGGATATTTGAATGACTGGGTTGTATTTGAACTTGAATTAAGCATATAGCCTTGTCCTGCTTTTAAATAATTTAGGGTCCCATTCCAACCTACGATAGGGTCATAAATCGCAAATGAATTTTGAGACTTAATAACATCTCCATCGTTGGCATCAAAATAAGCTAAAGCTTCATTAGTAAGACGATTATTTAATAAGGGATAAGGAAGCCAATTCCATCCTGCTTCTATAGGAAACGTCCACGACGATAGATCTACAGGAACTCCTGTGATGGTCAAAGGTTGCTCTTGCGCTGTATACACTTTATACATTTCGGCATTGGTAAGCCCTCCTGCATTGGTAATTTGTCCTGACCAACCACTGTTAGATGACTTACTATACGTGTAGGTATCAAACCCAGAGAGATGGCTTAAAATGCGATCATTGGTTTGTAAACTCAAGCCGTTAGTCAACTGATTTAAGTCTGAAAAATTACTATCATTCACATTAAATGAGATCCAGGACCAACCTTTATTTAAATCTATTTTCTGTTCTAACTGGTCTGAGTTTTGAAAAATTACTGGTAAACTCAGCCTACCTTTTATGCCATTCTCTTCAAAAAGAATAAATGAACTATTATCGACAGTTGCTAAAATAACTTCTCCTTGTGAGGAATCCCATATTTTAAATTCAATGTTCTCACTACTAGTAGCATTACTATACACTGTTAAGAAAGCAAAGTATTCCTGGTAAGCCGAATTGTAGATCAAATTTGCAACACCTCTAATTTCGCCATTAGAAAAGGCGGCAATCTTATCATAGGAATCCTCAGAAAATATATCATTTATTTTTATTTTCCCTACAATACTCATACTATACGAATACAAACCAGAGTCTACGGTCCAGTCGGGTGCTTGAGCTAACTCTTTAACTTTAATGTGTAACTTTTCGTCGTATCCATAATCCGTTTGTAAAAATATATTTTCGTCATACTCTCCTGCTGTTAACTCTTTATCAATACTTGCGGTAATATTGATTTGACTGTCCGGATTAATTGTCCCTGAAGCCTTACTTAGGTGTAACCAACTAGGTATATTTGAAATATTAAATGGCTGTACTTTTCCCCCTTTGTTTAAAACTGTAATTACAAATGATTTTTCTTCTCCACTATTTTTTACAATATCAACAATCTCATTATAGCCATCAGCAAACCAACTCACATCGTTACGTTCTACATAAGCAGTCCAGGTTATTGGTGATTGCTGCGCGTTATTAGCATCATCATACATTCTTTCTACGCTGATATCTATAACTTGCTCTTCCAGTAAGGCCCAACTATCAATTTTTGGAGTAATGATAAGTTTGTCTCCATCAATAACGTAATCAACGTCAAAATTTATCAACTCCCTTTCTGGTTTAATAGCCGGATCGTCATTGGAATAGTTTACAGCCCCACTGCTTAAAACTGCATCACTTGGAATTACAGTTTGATTCGTGTCCTCGTGGTAATATCGTGGTCCATTTGCAGTGACAGGATCTGGTGCATTCATCCTAGCATATAAAAGTAACCCTGGACTGTCAAAATTTACTTCATAATAGCGATCTCGACTTACTTGCTCCTCATTACGTAAGGTGTTCCATAACCTAAATTCGTCAATTTTACCTGTAAAAGGACGGTCGACCGTTTCAATACCAGCTAAATCTATTTGCCCTCTTGCACCCAACCAAATTTTATTTCCTGAGAAACCACCAATAGTTGTTATGGCATTTGAGGTAACTGGTTCGGCATCGACATAACTTCTTAAAGAACCCAGGCGATTGAACAACAAAGCAACATGATGCCAAATACCATCTGCAACTGATTTCGTGGTTATTGTATATGATGTTCCTTCATTTTCAAAGCTTAACATGCCAGAAGAATTCATGTTAATAGCCCATTTATTGCCAAAACCATTGGATTGAAGGACATCCGTTCCATCGCCTTTCCCGTTTGAGAAGATGGTGGCATCTTGAGAAACATCTGTTTTTATCCAGAAAGAAATCGTAGCATCCATTTCATTGGAAATTTGTACAAATCCAACGTTATCTAAAGATAAGTACTGTCCATTTTCAAATTGATACGAAGTTCCTTGTGGTTTGATACTCCAAGATGCACTAACGATAGCATGCTTAAATCTAGCTTTGTCGTGCGCAATAGTTCCGTCACCTTCATCCATTGGCCAATAACCAACAAGGTTTGCTTCATTCCCAACTAAAATACTGTACATATTGGCATATGCATCTTCTAGACTTATTGATTTATTCCATAATCGGAAATCATGTATATTCCCAATAAAGGTATTCCCACCTATTACAAGGGCATTGCTATTGGAAATTGACAAATTACTACTTGCAGTATTACCAGCAATTACGGCATCATCCTCATAAATACTTATTTCACCAGTACTACTTTTATACGTAAAAGTATAATGATGAAATAAATTGTCATTTTTAATAGTTCCTTTGGCCGTTAAACCCCCTAATTCAAATGAAATATCGTTATTATCCAATCCGATTTTTAAACCTCCGTTTTGATCAACTACAGTAGCCATTGCTGCTTGGGTACTATTATTCATCCAAAATTCAATCGTTAAATCTCCTGTTGTCACTTGTGGATTGTTGATTACTGCGGTATTTTCAGTACCTTCAAAACGTAGTGATATATTATGATCTATAAGCCCTTGATTGGTTTTCCCTTGTACTTGAATCTTGCTAGTTGCAGAATTATAAAAGATATTTTCGTTGAAATTCACTTCTAAATCTTCTCCAGCACCCAAGATACCATCGAGGGGCAATGGTGTCCCAAATTTTTGAGGCGCATGTAAATCTACTCTACCTGTAATAACCTCAGAGATAAATTGAGTAGTTGTACAAATTGTTCTAGCTCTTATTTCATAGTTGCCATCCGGCAAATTTTTACTTGCGATGTAAAATGAATAGTTTAATGATGAATTGTCTATTAAAATGTTATCCCCTTCGCCACCATCAATAGCATTTGTTAAATTTTCTTGTGTCCCATAATAACTTTGTAAGCGAGACCAGTTCGGCGATGTTGCGGCGCGGTATTCTAACACTATCTTTTCAAAGCTATCAAAATCAGTATTAAAACCTGTAAGATTTATTACCAATGGCTTTGTAGATCCATCTGTATTGTATGCTTCGTCTACATTATACATCCAATTATTTAATGGTGCACTCACCGTAATTTCAGTGCAAGACGGGATAAAAGAAGCAGAAACCGTAGCTTCTGAACTCACATTGTCCGGATCGCAATCTGACTCCAACCGAATCGTTATATTTTCATAATCATAAACATCCGAAATTGACTTCCCTAAAGTTAATTTGTAGTAAACGGGCTTGCCAAATGGAATAAACAAACTATTGCCTTGTGGAGAAATATTGATTAAAGCATTGTTTGGATTGGTAGTGTTGTCAATTACTAAATTATAATAGGAATTCTCAGGATCAATAATGTCGCTTAAGTTTTCTAATTTTAAAGTGAATTCTGCATTACTTCCCTCGGGGACATTGCTTAGGCTATTAGGTCCTTCTATGGTCAACTGAATGTTCTCTACATGTTGGGTTGCAAAACTTAATGGAGCTTTCACATCCGTTTCGCAACAGTCAGTATCATCAGAAAATTGGAAATCTAATGCTGCTAAATCTTCTTCTTTTGTTTTAGAATTTGAGTCTTGAATGGACCAATATTCGGTAAAATAATCTTTAAATTTTGCTTCAGTAAAAAATTTAGATTCTTCAGCACCTTCATAAGGACAGGAAGTACTCCCTCCCTGGGTAATAAAAATAGGTCCATTCCCATCAAAAGAATTTACCACATCAACACTCAATAAATTGGCAGGATCATTGTCTTTTAAGGTATACGATATATTTGTAATTGCTACATCCTCCTCAGCTAAAGAGATGTCTATTCCTTGCTGAAAATAAGTGTTTATGGTAGTGACTACTCCTGTTCCATTTAAATTAAATCCAAATTCTGCAGCAAAATTTTCATCAATTGTTAAATTATATTGTGTTGCCTTTGCTGATATAATAGCTGTCTCAACACTATTTGTAACCTCGCCCACGCCGGCATCAAATGAAATATTATCTTCAAAATGTTCATTTAACAACGTACTTATGTTCGTAGACTCGGTTAGCAGATGTATCAGATAAATCAGATAAGATTCCGCATCTGGACCATCGTCATTGGCGCCTATTGCTTTTTCAACTTCGCTAGTAAAGGCCGTAATAGCATCGGCTAAGGAAGTCTTGTATTTTTCACGCTCATTTTTTGCCAAATACTTGCTTTTTTCATTATCCGAGATTACTTTTTTCCACAAACGAATTTGTTCTTCATATTGCTCAATCTCCAATGTGCCATCTACTCCTGGAGTGAGCAATTTATTCTTAATATTAGAAATAAACAACTCATATTCTGGAATCAAAGTTGTTAAAATATGTTTTTGTGAAAAAACAAAAAAGGTCTCAGAAGGTTCATCCACAAAATAGACTGCTTTTTGCGTACTTATATAAACTGATGTCCCGGCAGAATTAACTAGTTTTAATGAAACTGATGTCCCAATTGGAGCTGTCGAAGCCTGAACATCATTGAAAGAACCATAAAATTGGTTACTCGATTTTCCTATATACAAATCGCCGTCTGATCCCACATAATCAGGATCGTCGCTAGTGGAGATGGTTTTGTTAAAGGTATAGGTTTTAGTCAAACTTTTTCCGTCTGTTGAGGTACTAGAAAGTCCTATTCCAAGATCCGCAGTATCTTCGACTTCACTCGAAATTACTGGTCCTGCTAGACCACCTCCCGTCTCAAAATAAACCCCTAACAAAATTTTGGCTACATCCTCAGTTCCTTCTTGATCTGTAAAAGAGCTTTCAGTTGTAAAAGTAAAACTGGTACCTTGTTCAATAGATGCAAAACTGTTAGACCCTGGAGGGTCTCTCAAAATAATATCTGGCCTGTCTGGCGCTGCTGTAACAAAGGTCTGAGTTCCATCTGATTGCCCCCCTAAAATAAGACCATGATTGATATAATTGGCAACCGGGTAATCGGTCCCATTGATGCGATAGTTTAGCGAACTTAACAGTGTAAATGGTGATGAAATCGAAGGCAATCCCCCCTTAAATGAATAGGTCAAAACACTTTCGTCATTTGGGTCTACTTCAATTAATTCAGAATCGGCTAATGCAAAATTATTATTAATAATTAACTCTCCATCTGTAACAGCTACTAAATCTTCAACCACTGCATTTGGATCATCATAATTCGTGTAACGCTCAAATCGATTCAAAACCACTTTATAGTTTGCAAACTGTGAATACACATATAAGGAATCATTACCAGTAGTTGTAAAGCCAGCAGTGGGAATAAGAGTTCCATTTATGTCTATGTTTTCATCATGTGTTTGCGAAACTACTTCGGCAACAGGGGCTGAGCGATAGGTAAAGCTTTTTTCGTAGTTATATGGCTCTCCTGTCGCTGTAGTTTCATCCTCAAATTTATATGTTGGCGTGGTGACAGCAGCAACATCTGAAAATGATAAATTTTCTGCTGTTCCGGGAGCTAAAATTGATACTGGTGCAATCGTTGCACTTGGAATGGTTAAATCACTGGCTACTAGTTCATAATCTAAAGGTAATAATTCTATTCTATATTCCCCTGATTCCTGATTTGTTGTAAAATTAGCCTTTGTAAATGCAGTAGCAGGCGATCCAGATGGTTTGTATCCTAATGTAATAGCCGCAACTCCAATATTATTTTTAGAACTTACTGTCACTGTACTTTGTACTCCATTGGGAGCGATGACAGCTTTTTGAAACAAACCGTCTTGTCCAAAACCAATTACTTTTTCAGATTCAACACTTCCCCCGACCACTCTACCGACTACTGTAACCCTAGTTTGGTCAACAAAAGTTACAGACTCATAAGCATCTTCAAAAAATTCTTTAGAGGTGCCTTCTGCGGCAGGATACCTTCCGTTATAAGAGAATTCATGCCCCTGTTTTTTTACAGTGATCACATGATTTCCGATAGGTACATTTATTTCAAAAAGTCCATCCTTATCCGTAACAACTGGCTCATTAAAATCGTTCAGGACCATATTCCCATCTATGTATACATTCACCCCTTCTGAGAAAATTGTTGCATATTGATCTAAATAGTCATCCGAACTATCGCTCGGGGTGCCATTATCATTTAGCCAATATTCACCTTTTGGATATTTTAAATTTCCTATCTCATAATAATTATACCCTGGATCCAATATGCCTGGTCCGTTAACTTTGCCCATAACAGCGAATACATCTTGAGTGTCATAAAGCACTTTCCCTTTAAAAATGAAGGATGATTTGTCTTTAAAATCAATTTTATTTACCACCTCAGATCCTTGTCCTAAAAACACCAATTGCTGGCCAGGCTCAAACTGATGTTGACCATACATTGGGGTAATTCTATACGATTCTCCTGTACCAGAATAAGGTATGGCATTGATTTGATAATTCCCATATTCATCTGTAACTCCTAAGACACCTAACTGGTCCACTGCCGGAAGATTTCCAGCACCTGAAACCCATGTTGTTGATACTAATTTTCCATTATTTTTGTTGTAATCAAATCCATTTCGAGAAAAATCATAGGCAAAATCGCCTACGTTTTCGTTTGCGCTCAAATAACTGATTAAATTAACGCTATTTCCACTAATATAACGACTATAATCTGTTCGAATAGCAACTGTGTCTATAACCGTGTTCCAAATTCTTATTTCATCAATAATCGCATCTGCTCCCCCACCAATGGTAAGTTTATCCCATTGTGAATTTTGATTTGTTAAAGCGAATGAATTTGTGTTTGGAGTACCCAATACAACATCAAAGTAAGGAGATGTGTAATTTGGATCTATATCTATTAATTTTGCATTTATATCTGTTTGATAATCTTCGCTCATTGCTCTACCATTGATAAATAATGAGGGAGCGATACCATTTTTGATAATTACCGAAATATGGACAAAATTGTTATTAAAATCAGTAACCGGCACTAACTGATCATCTCCTCTGGAGTTGAGTTTACCCGATGGGTAGTAGTGTTTTAAATTAATAAGACCTCCGTTTATATTTATCTGAAGGATATCGCTAATTGCAAATAATTTTACAGTGACATCAATTGATTTTTCATAACCTAACGAACTGTCTAAACTAAATAATGTTATCGCAGTTTGTGAATTTGTTGTATAGGGGGTTTTTGGCTTTACCCATGCTTGAAAAGTACCTTCGGTAGAAATACTAGCGTCTAGTCCTTCGATTTCGACTCCTCCTGAGCTAGGAATATCTAGGGCGCTTCCAAAGCTAATGGCATCTCCTTGTGAAGTTGCAGTAACAACTACATCTTTTACAGGTGCTCCACCATCATAACTTACATTCCCTGTAACTATGGCAGTTGGCGTTCTAAAGCCGATTCCTGTAATGTAAGTATCATATAGCTTTTCTGTTTCGCTAACACCCTCTGCGACCAATTTGTACTCGTATAAAACACCCCCTTCTTCATATTTATCTTCATATTCCGTATCTGTTGCTGGAATGTTGGTAACAAAATCCGTTTCACTCCAAGCTACTGGATTACTGGTATATACCCGTCGGTACAATTTAAGCATGGTTATTAAATCGGCATTATTTCTTATAACCCAACTTATTAGTATTTTATCTCCAAAATAACCTTTTGAAACATCAAATGATCCTTCGGCATCTGTAAAAGTAGGATATAGATATAAAATATCGAAGGGAAAACGAATGTCTAAAGGATTTGTAGTACGCTTTTGAGAATTTTTATTTTGTCCTAGGAAAGGAATCCCTACTTGTATGCTTAAATTAGGATTAATAGCAGTAGTTTGTATGGCCTGAGAAACGGGAACAATTTTTGCACCGTCTTCACTTTGTGCCCATAAACCTATTGATAGTAGGCAAAAGCCTACTATCATCAGTAACTTTTTTGAAATCATAATGCTATAATTTTATAATGTAATTCACCCCATAGTTTACTGGACGTGTTTCTGTACTTCCCATAGACCCAGTTGACCCAGTGATGGTGTGGGTGTGAGCACCTCCAGAGCTTGAAGTATTAGTGTAATAATTAATACTAATTTGTGCACTACCATGTTGTCCTCCAGCAATCCCAGGGACATTACTGGTATTAGAAGTGTAACCTGAATTATATGTATGTGTATGTGCTCCAGCTGAACTAGTAGCCAAAGTCCCTTGGTCATGTAAGTGACTCTCAAATTCATCTGTTTGTATCGTATTTAATGTTGGACCAACATTTGTAGCATAAGTGCTATTACTATTGGTACCACTACCTCTCATAAACATTCCCCGTAAGTCTGGCGCTTTTGTACCAATCAAAGCAATTAATTCGGTGGCTGAAGTAGGCAAGGCATTTCCATCACAAAGAGCCCATCCAGCAGGGGCTACCGTTCCAGTAAATGGCATGATAGAACCGGTTGGTACACCATTACTAGCAGCAATGGCATAAGGAACATGTTTTAACATCTCATCAGAGACTAAAGTGCTTCCTTTTTTTATTCTTAAATAGGCTTGAAAATTTGAAAATTTAGAATTATTTACCTCCGTATTATTTAAGACATGTGAAAAAATACCGAAAGCATCCGTTGTCAAATTTATAGTTTCAATAGAACCTATTGTAACTTCAGTACTACTAGCGTCTTTATAATATAATTCAAAAGATAAACTTACAGAGGAATTTGTTAGCGCAGTATTGTTGCTATCTCTGGCAATTCCTTGTATTGCAATCCCTGTTTGTGTAGCTGTTGTTTGTGCATTGTTTTTTAAAAAAAATAACGACAGTAAAAATGATAATAAAAGTAATTTTGAGTTCATGGTGGGAAAATTTATTTGTTGGTTAATTTAGTGTTGTTGTTTTATTATAGACTAAAATGTTTGCTATGTTGATTTTTTAAAGAGAAAGTTTTTTTTAAAGTAATTTTTAGGATGATTTTCTTGTTTAAAACTGTTGAGATTCTTTTTTTTATGATCAAAAAATGTATGTAAATAATTTAATTTCAAATTATGAAAAACAAAAATACAGTGTAAGAATTCTATTTTTTACTGTTGTATTTCTAATTTTCATTTATTTTAAAGTATTTTGCGGTTTATTTAAACTATTATTACCTTCTACTAAATTGCTTTACTATTTTAGTAGGACTTAAAATGAAGCAAAAAGTACTGTGTTTTCAAAAAAATAAATTTCAATGTTGGTCTCAATATTTTATATTGTTTGTGGTTTTTTAGGATATCTAATTGTTTTAATAGCTTCACTAAAAATCAAATCTAATAAAGCCATAAATGGTTACCTGACTTTGGTTATTACTCTTATTGCTACTCGGCATTTGATCAATGGCTTGAGTTATTTTATGGATACCATATTCTTTCATAAGCTTATTATTAGTTCTAATCGTTTTTTTATATTCATTATACCTAGCTTATACCTATACTTTAGAGAGATCATTTTTCCGAAGCATTCTTTTTCAGTGAAAGATAGTTTGCATTACATATTACCTATTTTATTTTTTATTGCAATTCAATTTATAAAATTTGATACTATTGGAAATGCCAATCTTTCAATTATTTCTTATATTTTATTTACAATATTTACTATCTATGTTTCTAGTTATATTGTTTTATGCTTTCGTCTTCTAAAAAGAGAGGTTTGGTCAAAAAAGAAAGAAATCAAAATTAAAACCCACTTATTTTATAATTGGAGTAAATTTTTAATGGTATTTTTAGTGCTCGCAACTGTAAGGACTCTTGTTTCTATATATCTAAGAGTCCAAGGCGAGAGTTTTGTTTCTGACTCTGATTACTTATGGGTATCTGCAATTCTATGGCTTCCCATTTATTTTAAAATCTTAATATCCCCAGAAATACTTTATGGATACGATGCATTAAATAACATAATACAAGAAGATAAAATATCTTCTTTACATTTTGATTTTTGGGATATAAATTCAAAGAAAGACATAAACAATCTACAGCACCTGAAATTAAAAGAAATTGTATCAACAAATATCATCGAATATATTGAACGAATAGAAAAAAAAAGATTTTGCAATGAAACTTTTAATGCAAATACATTTACAATTTCTGATTTTGCAAGAAATCTAAATATCCCTTCTAGTCATGTAACTTATCTATTTAAATATCATTCAAAAATTTCTTTTTCAGATTTTAAAAAATCTATTCGAATCCTTCAGGCTATTGATCATATTAAGTCAGGTTATTTAAACAAAAACACTATTGAAGCTCTAGCAAAAAAAGTAGGTTTTAGCACTTATACTTCTTTTTTTACTAGTTTTAAAGAAATTACGGGAAAATCTCCAAGATTATATGTTGAAAATATAAATATTTAATACCAAGATTTGGAATATCTAAAAGTACAATAAAGAAAATCAAAAATATTTTTGGAAGAATCCACATTAAAATATTGAAACTTTATGGATCTCGAAAAGAGTTTAAACTAACCTAAAAATATGATTAATCTTATTGTCAAAAATTAATGTATTTGAATTTTAATTTTTGATACAGCTGTTATTGTAAGTTACCCCCCAGAGCCAAGGATTATTTTATGAAATTTCAAAATCATTGATTTAGAAAAATAGATATTACTAATACACAAGCAAAATAACATAGTTCAAACCAATAAAATCAATGCTTTATTCTCTGCAATTTCTTTACTGTCAATGGAAATTCAAAAACAAAAAACGGAGAACCGATTAATATTAATCAATTCTCCGATAGAGTGATCGCGCCAGGATTCGAACCTGGGACCTACTCATTAGAAGTGAGTTGCTCTATCCAACTGAGCTACGCGACCTAAGTCTTAAAAAAAACAAGTTTGTTTTAAAAAACAACATTATGATGTCGGGGTGGCAGGATTCGAACCTGCGACCTCCTGCTCCCAAAGCAGGCGCGATAACCGGGCTACGCTACACCCCGAGAGCAATTTAGCGGAGAGACAGGGACTCGAACCCTGGCGACCCAAAGGTCGACAGATTAGCAATCTGCTGCATTACCACTCTGCCACCTCTCCTTACATTTAAAATCCGAAAATTTTAAAAATAAAAATTGCGAGTGCAAATGTACTACTCCAAAAACAAATTAGCAAGGTTTTTTTTTCTTTTTGTAATTCTTTTTTTATTCAGGATAATCTAAGCGTAAATGGTACATATTCATCAATTTTTTTTTGATTACTTTTTTGATAATCTTAATTTCTCTGAAAGTAATATCGGAATTTAAAAACTGATTATCAGCCATTTGCTTTTCTATAATTTTATCAATCAAATCACTAATTGACTGTGCTGTCGGATTTTTTATACTTTTTGAAGCTGCTTCTGATGAATCACACATCATTAAAATTGCTGTTTCTTTGGAAAATGGAATAGGTCCTTGATATTGAAATTGTTTCATATCAATTTTTGAATCAGGATTTAACTCTTGTTCTTTTTTATAAAAATAGTACGTAGTTGTTGTTCCATGATGTGTTCTTATAAAATCAATTACTCGATCAGGAAGATTGTATTTTTTTGCCAATTCTATTCCTTTTATGACATGATCAAGAATGATTTTCGCACTATCTCTTGGAGATAAATCACTATGCGGATTTACTCCAGTTGTTTGATTTTCAACAAAGTATAAGGGATTGTACATTTTTCCAATATCATGATATAAAGCTCCAGTCCTTACCAACATTGAATTTGCTCCAATTTCATTTGCTGCAGCTTCTGCCAAATTGGCAACTTGCATAGAATGTTGAAAAGTTCCAGGCGCTTTTTCATTCAACTCTCTTAATAATTTTGTATTTGTGTTTGAAAGCTCTAATAAGGTAACATCTGAAACCAATCCAAATACTTTTTCATATAAATAAATTAGAATTATTGATAAAAATGACAGCAATCCATTTGCAGCAAAAAGAGTAAAATAATCAAAATTTAATTGTGAAGCATTGCCCTCTTTTATTACTGAAAAAGCAAAATAAGTAAGCATATAAATGAAGGTAATCTGAGCTACGGAAATAAATAAGTTGGCTCTCTTATACAATTCAGAAACCGTTAATATTGTTACAATTCCAGCAATTATGTGTAGATAAATAAACTCGAAACTATTAGGCACAATATATCCCAAAAGCAACACTGTTAAAACATGAGTAAATAGTCCTAAACGTGCATCAAAAAATGCTTTGATAATGATAGGGAGAATACTTAATGGAACTACATATAAATAATCTGAATTGTATTTTATCACTAGTGTTTGAACAAATATGATTGCAAAAACATTGAAAAATATAAAGGTTACCTTATTATTATTATTGAAAATTTCGATTCGATATTTATGGAGGAATAACAACAACATCAATAAAGCCAATGAAACAAGAATTGTATAGCCTAAAACAATCCAATTATAGTTAGATTCTGTCCATATTTTCGATTTAGATTCTGCTTTTAAAGAATTTAATATTGCTAATTTTTTTCCTTCAACGATGCCACCTTTCAAAATAATTAACTCTCCAGTTGCAACTTTCCCTTGTGTTAGTGAAATATTTTTAAGTTGATTATTGATGATTTTAGTTGTAAATTCTTTATCATAAAAAACGTTTGGTTTTATGGAATTTACCAAAATACTCAACAATATTTCTTGTTTAAAATCATAAGGTTTTTTTCCAAGACTCGTATTAATTATCGATAAAATATCCTTGGTTGTAAGTAAATTTTTAAACAATACATCAGTAACAACTTTGTCTTTTTTTAATGCAATTATTTCATCATTTCTGGCAATAACGTCCGTTATTAAATCCTCTAAAAAACCTTGTTCATAAACTTTTTGCAATACTTTTTCTCCAATTCTTTTGAGTGATTTTACCTCTTCATCAGTTAGAGAATCTTTCGCATTAATTGAATATATTTTTTTTACAAAGGTTTCCTTTACTTCAGTAACAATTTTTGTGTCATAATCAAAATATTGGATTGCATTTGCGGTAATTTCTTTCTTTTCGGAAGCAATTTCATCTGCTGTTTTTTGAATAGCAAAATCAAAAGGGGCATATAAATTATCATATTTCCATAGTTGCCCGTTGCTAAAATCATATTTAAACTGTCCTCCTTTTGGAAACAAATAAACGATTGCAATTGTGGTAAGTATAAATAGGATTATTTTATAAATAATCGAATTATTCCTATAAAGTTTATTTACAAATTCGCTCATAAATGCTGGCTTATAACAACAAACTTACCATAAAATTATGAAGCTTAAAAATTACGCATCTATAAAGATTTCATTTTGATTAAAAATGGTTAATTTTACACTACATTTTTTTATAAAATCAAAATCTAAACAAATGAAAGAAGTAGTAATTGTATCTGTAGCAAGAACTCCAATTGGAAGTTTTATGGGGAGTTTATCTACGATTCCTGCACCAATATTGGGAGCTATTGCCATAAAAGGAGCATTACAAAAAATAAATTTAAATCCAAGTTTGGTTAATGAAGTTTTTATGGGAAATGTAATTTCCGCAGGATTAGGACAAGCTCCCGCTAGACAGGCAGCAATTCATGCAGGAATTCCAAATACAGTTCCTTGTACAACAGTAAATAAAGTATGCTCATCAGGAATGAAAGCAATTATGCTAGCTGCTCAAACAATTGCATTAGGTGATGCAGCTATTGTTGTCGCTGGAGGAATGGAAAATATGAGTTTAATTCCTCATTATCATCATGCAAGAATGGGTTCTAAATTTGGTCCAATTTCTTTGGAAGATGGCATGCAAAAAGATGGTTTGGTAGATGCTTACGAAAAAGTAGCTATGGGAGTTTGTGCTGATGAATGTGCTTCAACCTACAAATTTACAAGAGAAGACCAAGATGCTTTTGCAATAGAATCTTATACACGTTCTGCAAATGCTTGGAAAGAAGGAAAATTCGCTGATGAAATTGTGCCTGTAGAAATTCCACAAAAAAAAGGAGACCCAATTCTTTTTTCAGAAGATGAAGAATATAAAAATGTATTTTTAGATAAAATTCCTTCTTTGAGACCTGCTTTTACTAAAGATGGTACTGTAACTGCAGCAAATGCCTCAACAATAAATGATGGTGGGGCCGCATTGATTTTAATGTCTGCAGAAAAAGCAAAAGAGCTAAAATTAAAACCATTAGCTAAAATAAGAAGTTATGCTGATGCAGCTCACGAACCAAAATGGTTTACAACTGCGCCTGCAAAAGCACTTCCAAAAGCATTAGCGAAAGCAAATATCAATATCAATGAGGTTGATTTTTTTGAATTGAATGAAGCTTTTTCAGTTGTTGGTTTGGCAAATATGAAAATTTTAGGATTGTCAAAAGAAAAGGTAAATGTAAATGGTGGTGCAGTTTCGTTAGGACATCCATTAGGGGTTTCTGGAGCAAGAATCGTTATTGCGTTAACATCTATTTTAGCACAAAATAATGCTAAAATTGGTGCTGCTGCCATTTGTAATGGTGGTGGTGGTGCAAGTGCTATCGTTTTAGAAAAAATCTAGTAATTATAAAACTTTTAAAATATCAAATTTGTTTTACGGAATTTGTAATCTTAGTATTGTTGCTGTTCGTTTTGAGGCTTCAGAAAAATCAGAAATGGTGACGCAATTGCTTTTTGGAGAACACTTTACAATCATTGAAAAACAGAAAAACTGGAGTAAAATAAAGATTTTTTCTGATGGCTATGAAGGATTTGTAGATAACAAACAATTTGAGGAAATAACTGAAGATTACTTTGAACAACTTTCAAATTCTGAAACTATTTTGTCAGGAGAAATCATTGATTTTATATCAAACGCAACCAATGATTTTATGACAATTCCCATTGGATCGAGGTTGCCTTTTTTTTTCAAAAATGATTTTACCATCAATACTAAAAGATATTTTTATGATGGAAAAGTGTATTCAGAAAAACTTCCCAAAAAGGAAATTATTCAAAAGGCTTTTATTTTTTTAAATACCCCTTTTTTATGGGGGGGAAAAACTCCTTTCGGAATTGATTGCTCAGGTTTTACACAAATGGTTTATAAATTGTGTGGACATCAACTTTTGAGAGATGCCAAAAGGCAAGCAACTCAGGGTGAAGTTTTGAGTTTTATAGAAGAAAGCGAACCTGGAGATTTGGCTTTTTTTGACAACGAAAATGGTGAAATTACTCATGTAGGAATTATTCTGAAAGATTATCATATCATCCATGCTTTTGGAAATGTTCGGATTGATACACTTGACCATAGTGGAATTTTTAATGCTGAGTTGCAAAAACATACTCATAAATTAAGAGTCATTAAAAAAATGATATAAAAAAAACCGAAATCAGAATTGATTTCGGTTTTTTTTATTAAAGTTAATAATCCTACTCTTTCATTTTTTTGTAGATGGCTCTCATTGCAATTCCTTTTTCAGTCATTTCTATAATATCATACATATTCATTAAAGATCTAACAGTGTCTTCTGTTCTATCCAATTCATCCGCTTTTTCGATATATGGTAAAGCTCTCTTATACAACTCTTTTTGCTTTTTTTCTAGTTCATTGTATTTTTTATCGTTAGATAAATTTTTATTCATCTCGTTAACAATAGCTTCTTCACCAGATAAAATTGCCACAGCAGTATTCATATAAGCATCTCCATAATCAGGTTTTAATTCAATAGCTCTTTTGTAATAACCAATTGCTTCCTCAATTTTCTTTTCATTTTGATTCACAACACCTAAATTAAAAAACAATATTGGATTGTTTGGATCTAATTGAATCGCTTCTTCCATCAATTTTGCAAATTTGTCCATTTTCTCTAGTTTGATGTACAATTGAGCTTCATTCAAAAGTAAATTGATATCCTTTGGATCAGATTTTCTTGCTTCTTGCAAAGCTATCATAGCCTCTTCAGTTTTTCCTTCATTAACATAAATATATGCGATATTTTTAATGATATCAGCTCTTTTGGATTTTGAAACTTCCATAGAAGGATCAGAATATTGTCCTAATTTAACCATGGCATCTCTATTCTGTTTGGTGCCTAGGTTATCTTTTTCACCGGTTGCTTTGTTAACCGCGTAATATTCTGTTGTAATTCCTGTGTAACCCAATTCTTGAAGTTTTTTGTAATAGTCTATAGAAGTAGTATAATCTTTTGCCAAAGAAGAACTAACTGCTGCATTATACAAAAATGAAGTATCTTTTGGACTTAATTGATAGGTTAAATAAAAATTATCTGAAGCACCTTTATAGTCATTTCCAGAATTATATTGGTCTATGGCTTTTTTTGAGACAAAAGATAATAATTCGTTCAATTTTGGCTCAGCTTCTTTTGAGTATTTCTGTTTTCCGATTTTAATCTCAAAATCTCTTAGTTTGTTGTAAGCATCTGCAGCTTTTTTAACATCTCTTGTACCGTAAGCTTCCCCTTTTAAGAAATAATATTGAGCTTTGTATTTATCTTCCATAGTGTCTTCCATAGTATCCAAAGATTCAATAATGGTAAGAGCTCCTTTAAAATCCTCATTTTTTATAGCTTTTTCGGCATTTTTTAATTCGTCCTTTTGCGCAAAAATTCCAATTGTCATGAATCCTAAACATAGCGCTACTATTTGTTTTCTCATTGTTATTTGATTTAAATTAAATTTATTCTTGATTTTCGTTTTCGTTTGATTCGTTTTCAATATCTGTGGCATTATCAATTTCTGAGTCACTTTCCGCTTGAGTTTCGTTCTCATCTTCATGAACAACTTTTGCAACAGCTGCAATTGCATCATCTTCTTTGATATTGATTAAGCGGACACCTTGTGTTGCACGGCCCATAACTCTTAAATCTTCAACTGCCATTCTGATAGTCAATCCTGATTTATTGATAATCATCAAGTCGTTTTTGTCATCCACATTTTTGATAGCCACTAAATTACCTGTCTTTTCAGAGATGTTTAGTGTTTTTACACCTTTTCCTCCTCTATTTGTAATTCTATAGTCCTCGAGACTTGAACGTTTTCCATATCCTTTTTCAGAAACTACCAAAATATCGCAATTCAAATCATTTACAGCAACCATTCCAATAACTTCGTCTTTATCATCTTTCAGTGTAATTGCTCTTACTCCAGATGCTGTTCTACCCATTGGACGAGTTTTTGCTTCTTCAAAACGAATGGCTTTTCCAGATTTTAATGCCAACATTACTTGACTATCTCCAGTTGTTAATTTTGCTTCTAATAATTCATCATCTTCTTTGATGGTAATGGCATTAATTCCGTTCGCTCTTGGACGAGAATATTGCTCTAAAGAAGTCTTTTTTACTTGACCTTTTTTAGTTGCCATAATCACATAATGACTATTCACATATTCTTCATCTTTCAAATCTTGTGTTACTAAGAATGCTTTTACTTTATCATCTGATTCAATATTGATGATGTTTTGAATGGCCCTACCTTTGGTATTTTTTCCGCCTTCAGGAATTTCATACACACGCATCCAAAATACTTTTCCTTTTTGAGTAAAGAATAACATGTATTGATGATTGGTTCCTACAAATAAATGCTCTAAAAAATCTTCATTTCTGGTTGTAGCGCCTTTTTGACCACGTCCTCCTCTATTTTGAACTTTATATTCATCTAAATTAGTACGTTTCAAATAACCCGCATTTGAAATAGTTATAACCACTTGAGTATCAGGAATCATGTCTTCAACTTGCATGTCACCACCAGCATATTCTATAGTTGATCTTCTTTCATCACCATATTTTTCTTTGATGTGCAACAACTCATCTTTGATGATTTGATAACGTCTTGGCTCATTTGCTAAAATATCTTTATAATCAGCAATAGCAAGCATAATTTCTTCGAATTCAGAGCGTAATTTATCTTGCTCAAGACCCGTTAATTGACGCAAACGCATTTCAACAATGGCTCTCGCTTGAATTTCTGTTAATGAAAAACGTTCTATCAATTTTTCGCGAGCTTCATCTGCATTGCTTGAGCCACGGATAATGGCAATTACTTCATCAATATTGTCTGATGCAATAATCAATCCCTCTAAAATATGTGCTCTTGCCTCTGCTTTTCTTAGTTCGAATTCCGTTCTTTTTACAATTACCTCATGTCTGTGTTCAACAAAATAATGAATTAATTGTTTTAGATTTAATTGTTCAGGTCGTCCATTTACCAATGCAATATTATTAACACTAAAAGATGTTTGAAGCGCTGTATACTTATATAATTTGTTTAGTACGATATTTGGGATGGCATCACGTTTTAGAACGTAAACAATTCGCATTCCGTTTCTATCAGATTCGTCTCTGATATTGGCAATACCTTCTATTTTTTTTTCATTAACTAAATCAGCAGTTTTTTTAATCATTTCTGCTTTGTTAACTTGGTAAGGAATTTCAGTAACAATGATACATTCTCTTCCTTGCACTTCTTCAAAAGCAGCTTTTGCGCGAATTACAATTCTTCCACGTCCAGTTTCAAAAGCCTCTTTAACACCATCGTAACCATAAATAGTGCCTCCTGTTGGAAAATCGGGAGCTGTGATGTGTTGCATTAACTCTTCAACCTCAATATCTCTATTGTCAATATATGCTACAGTTCCATTGATTACCTCTATCAAGTTATGAGGAGCCATATTTGTTGCCATTCCCACAGCAATACCTGATGCACCATTGACTAATAAATTAGGAATTCTTGTTGGTAAAACTGTTGGCTCTTCTAAAGTATCATCAAAATTCAATTGAAATTTTACGGTTTCTTTTTCAATATCAGCCAACATTTCTTCTGATATTTTCTGCATACGAACCTCCGTATAACGCATTGCAGCAGGAGAATCTCCATCTACAGAACCAAAATTTCCTTGACCATCAACCATCATATAACGCACACTCCATTCCTGCGCCATACGAACCATGGAATCATATACCGATGTATCTCCATGTGGATGATACTTACCAAGTACTTCTCCTACGATCCTTGCTGATTTTTTATACGCTCCTGTTGCTTTAATTCCTAATTCATGCATTCCAAAAAGCACCCTTCTGTGAACGGGTTTCAAACCATCTCTTACGTCTGGTAATGCTCTTGAAACAATAACCGACATTGAATAATCAATGTAAGCGGCTTTCATCTGATCTTCAATATTAATTGGAATTAACTTTTCACCTTCTGCCATAAATGTATTTTTACTATTTCTTGTTGATTTTTAAAACAAGGCAAGATACAATTTATTAGCCTTTTTACAAAGATTTTATAGCTCTTTAAAGCCTTTAGTTATCAACATTTTTTAATAAAAATTAACATCTTTATATTCACTTGATTTTCAGTAAATTCGCTCTATAAAAAACTTGCCAAGATGTCAGTTTTTTTTGTTGGCACTTTTTTTGTTATTTTTTGAAAAAAAAAGGCTTAGATTTACATTAATATAGATAAAAAATATGGACGATAATTTTTCACCAAAAGTTAGAGATGTAATTACTTTCAGTAAAGAAGAGGCTTTAAGACTAGGGCACGAATTTATTGGAACTGAACATTTATTACTAGGATTGATTAGAAAAGGCGAAGGAAAAGCCATTGAAATACTCACTGCATTTGATGTTGATTTGAATTTATTGCGCAGAAAATTAGAACAGCTAAACCCCTCAAATCCCACATTTGTTGACAATGCAAATAAGCCAAATTTACAGCTAACGAGACAAGCAGAAAAAGCACTAAAAACTACATTTTTAGAGGCTAAACTATATCAAAGTGAATCTATTGATACTGCTCATTTATTGTTGTGTATTTTAAGAAATGAAAATGATCCAACCACCAAATTGGTTCAGAAATACAATGTAAATTATGATGACGCGAAAGCCTTATACAAACAATTGCATGTTGAAGAAAATGATGCTGATAATGATCAAGATTTACCCTCAAATCCAATAGCAGAAACTCCTTCTGATGATGATTATGCATCTGAAAGAAGCAATCCATTTGACCAATCTCAAAGAGGAAAAACCATTAAAAAGTCAAAAACTCCTGTTTTAGATAATTTTGGCAGAGATTTAACTGTCTTGGCAGAGGAAGGAAAATTAGATCCAGTTGTTGGAAGACAAAAAGAAATTGAACGTGTTTCTCAAATATTGAGTAGAAGAAAAAAGAACAATCCAATGTTGATTGGAGAACCTGGAGTTGGTAAATCGGCAATTGCGGAAGGTTTGGCACTCAGAATTATTGAAAGAAAAGTTTCAAGAATTTTATTTGACAAACGTATTGTTTCTCTAGATTTGGCAAGTTTGGTTGCAGGCACAAAATACAGAGGTCAGTTTGAAGAACGAATGAAAGCATTGATGAATGAATTGGAGAAAAATGACGATATCATTTTATTTATCGATGAAATTCACACGATTGTTGGTGCTGGTGGTGCAACAGGTTCGTTAGATGCATCTAACATGTTGAAACCTGCATTGGCTAGAGGTGAAATTCAATGTATTGGCGCCACAACTTTAGATGAATATCGTCAAAATATTGAAAAAGATGGCGCTTTGGAACGTCGCTTTCAAAAAGTGATTGTTGATCCAACATCTGTTGAAGAAACCATTCAGATATTGCACAATATCAAAAATAAATACGAAGAACATCATAATGTTAATTATACCAATGAAGCAATTGAAGCTTGTGTTAAATTAACAAATAGATATATGACAGACCGTTATTTACCTGACAAAGCGATTGATGCGTTGGACGAAGCTGGTTCTAGAATTCATATCACCAATATTGTGGTTCCAAAACAAGTTTTAGAATTGGAAACCCAATTGGAAGTAATTCGTGAGCGCAAAACAAAAGCGGTGAATGGTCAAAAATATGAAGAAGCTGCCAAGTTACGTGATGACGAAAAAAATATGGAAGCTGCATTACATTCTGCCCAAAAACAATGGGAAGAAGACTCTAAATTAAATAGAGTCGTAGTCACAGAAGATAATGTTGCTGAAGTTGTTTCTATGATGACAGGAATTCCTGTAAACAGAGTTGCAGAGGCTGAAAGTCATCGTTTACACGATTTACCACAATTAATTAAAGGGAAAGTAATTGGGCAAGATGAGGCTGTGACTAAAGTTGTAAAAGCCATTCAAAGAAATAGAGTTGGCTTGAAAGACCCAAACAAACCAATTGGTTCTTTTATTTTCTTAGGTCAAACTGGTGTTGGAAAAACTCAGTTAGCTAAAATTTTAGCAAAAGAATTATTCGATTCTGAAGATTCTTTGATTCGGATTGACATGAGTGAATACATGGAAAAATTCGCAATCTCTCGTTTAATTGGTGCACCTCCAGGATATGTTGGTTATGAAGAAGGAGGTCAATTAACTGAAAAAGTAAGAAGAAAACCTTATGCAGTAGTACTTTTAGACGAGATTGAAAAAGCGCATCCTGATGTTTTCAATATGTTATTGCAAATTTTAGATGATGGATATATCACTGATAGTTTGGGTAGAAAAATCGATTTTAGAAATACGATTATCATTATGACATCCAATATTGGTGCGCGTCAAATCAAAGATTTTGGAAGTGGTGTTGGATTTGGAACGGCAGCAAAAAGTGCACAAACAGAAGAGTATGCAAAATCCGTAATTGAAGGCGCTTTGAAAAAATCATTTGCCCCTGAATTTTTGAATAGAATTGATGATGTCATCATTTTCAATGCACTTGAAAAAGAGGATATTCATTCAATCATTGATATTGAATTGAACAAATTACTTCATAGAATTTCGGATTTAGGCTACACTTTAAAAATTAGTGATAAAGCAAAAGACTTTATTGCAGATAAAGGTTTTGATAAAAAATATGGTGCAAGACCTCTTAAAAGAGCGATTCAAAAATATGTAGAAGACGCGCTTGCTGAAGAAATTGTGAATTCGAAACTTACTGAAGGTGATACCATTACCATGGAATTGGATGAAGAAAAAAGTGAGCTTTTTGTCAAAATTCGAAAAGGAGCAAAAAAAGCAGAATCAAGAACAGAGTCAGGTTCTTAACTTACAAAACCTCAAGCGAAAGTTTGAGGTTTTTTCTTGCTTTTTATTTTCTGTCATGTCGAATAATCATTATTTTTTTTAAATGATTTTAAAAATAAAAAATCACACATTACCGCCTTATGGGCAAAAAAATTGTTGACTCCTTTAAATTTAGTGATGATGTTAGCATCATTGAAATTAGCGTTTCTTAAAAATACATTGGAAAATCAATTCTCGAAATTTAATTGCAAAAAAATTACAATATTTTAGCCCTCACGACTATAAAAAAAACAGAAGTAAAAAGTCTCGTTGGTAAGTGAAAAAAATGAAGGTAGGGTTTAGATGTTGCCTCTCCAGTTAACACTCTTGCAGAACAGGATATTTTGGTGATTTATGGCGAAAACAAAGATTTAAAACGATTTATAAATCAATAAATTCATTTTACAAAATCAAAATAATTCATCACTATCGATTTCCAAAGTTTCTATAAATTCGGATGCTTTTACAATGTCGTAATGCATCACTCTATCTTCTTCTACAAAAGTTACATCATTTCTAAAAGCTGAAATTAGCGATGCTAAAAAAGGAGAGGTTGTTGCTTTTGCAAAATGCAGTGCTTGCGAAGCTGTAAATAATTCAATCGCTAATATCGTTTGTAAATTATCCACCACTTTTTTACATTTTGTTGCTGCATTTGCGCCCATAGAAACGTGGTCTTCTTGCCCATTACTCGACTCAATAGAATCTACACTTGCAGGAGTTGCATATTGCTTGTTTTGACTTACAATACTGGCTGCTGTATATTGCGGAATCATAAATCCTGAATTTAATCCTGGATTTGAGATCAAAAAAGGAGGTAAATGTCTGTGACCAGAAACCAATTGATAGGTTCTTCTTTCAGAAATATTTCCCAATTCTGATAATGCAATGGCTAGGAAATCCAGTCCTAAAGCCAAAGGTTGTCCATGAAAATTTCCTCCTGAAATAATCTCATCTTCATCAACAAAAATATTCGGATTGTCAGTAACTGAATTTACTTCTGTCAAAAAAGTTTTTGTCACAAAGCGAATGGTATCTTTTGATGCACCATGAACTTGTGGTATACAACGAAAAGAATATGGATCTTGAACATGTTGTTTTTGTTGTGAAATTAATTCACTTTCTTTTAATAATTCTCTAATTCTTTCAGCCGTTTTTAGTTGTCCATTGTGCGGTCTAACCAAATGAATTAATTCATTGAAAGGTTCAATTCTTCCGTCAAAAGCTTCCAAAGAAATGGTTCCAATAACATCTGATAAATAAGACAATTTGTGCGCTTTCAACAAGCAATAAATTCCAAAAGCCGTCATGAATTGTGTGCCATTTAGCAATGCTAATCCTTCTTTTGATTGCAGTTTTACAGCTTCCCAAGAAAATATTTTTAATACATTTTCTGTGGATAATTTTTCGTTTTTATAATGTACTTCTCCCAAACCAAGCAATGGTAAAGAAAGATGAGCCAAAGGAGATAAATCTCCTGAAGCTCCTAACGAACCTTGTGAATAAACCACGGGAATAATATCGTTATTATAAAAATCTATCAGTCTGTTTACAGTTGCCAATTGCACTCCAGAATGTCCATAACTAAGCGATTGAATCTTAAAAAGCAACATCAATTTTACAATTTCTTTGGGTACTTCTTCTCCTGTGCCACAGGCGTGACTTTTCACCAAGTTTTCTTGTAATTTTTGTAAATTATTATCTGAAATTTTTACATTATACAAAGCTCCAAAACCTGTATTGATACCATATAAAGGTTTCGAAATCGATTTCGTTTTTTGATTTAAAAAAAGACGGCATTTGTTAATTTTATCCTGTGCCGAACTTGACAAAGCTAGTTTCTTATCTTCAGAGATAATTTCTTGAATTTTTGATAAATCTAAAAGATTGGTATCTATAAAATGAATAGACTTCATGTTGATTGAATTGAACCCCAAAAATGCGAATTCAGAATTGTATTTGCAAACGATTTTAACAATATTATGCATTTTAAAAACTATATATTTGCAAAAATTTAGATAATTACCAATGAAGAATATTCTCATTATTTTTTTTAACATTGCCCTATTGAGTGCTTGTAAAAACTCCGAAAAAAAAGATTTCGTAACCTTATCAGGAAAAATTGAAAAAAATAAAGATTCTATTATCAGAATTTTTAACAGAGAAGGCTTAGTGAAAGAATTTGCTATCAATAAAGATGGAAGCTTTCAAGATACATTAAAAGTAAAGGAAGCTGCTATTTATAATTTTACAACTGAAAGCAACAGAAATGTTCCTATTTTCTTAAAAAATGGATATAATATTTCTATCAAAGGTGAGGCATCAGACTTTTTTGAGACCTTTGTGTTTTCTGGTGAAGGTGCTGAAAATAGCAACTTTATCATCGCTCAAATAAAGCAAAGTCGTAAGTTAGAGAATCCTAAAAATATTTTATCGTTAGAATATGTTGATTTTCAAGAGAAACTAACACAAATAAGAAATACGTATGACAGTATTTTAAATTCATATCAAAATTTGGATAGCACACTTTTTGTGAATGTCAGCGCTCAAAATGAGCAATTGATTAGTTATTTTGAAAGTACATATGCAAAAAATCAAGTGATGGGTGAAGGAAAACCTTCTCCTAAATTTGAAAATTATGTAGATTACAAAGGTGGCGAAAAATCTTTAGACTCGTTCAAAGGAAAGTATGTATATATTGATGTTTGGGCAACTTGGTGTGGTCCTTGTATTGCGCAATTTCCATATTTGAAAGAGTTAAAAACAATTTACAAAAACAAAAATATAGTCTTTATTGGAATTTCTACAGACGAAAATTCAAGAAATGGTGGCTCTTGGGAAGCTGCAGAAAAAAAATGGCGTGATTTTGTAAAAGAAAAAGATTTGGGTGATGTGCAACTTTGGTCAGGAAGAGATTTTAGTTTTCAGCAAGCATACGAAATCAATGCAATTCCTAGATTTATTTTGATTGATCCAGATGGAAATATTTTAGATGCAAATGCTCCAAGACCTTCAGATCCAAGTCTAAAAATAATGTTAGATTCTTTTAATTTACAATCAAAATAATATTATTAAGTAAAAGCAACTAATTCGATATCTTTAAAAGCTTAAACTTTTTATAAGCGAACCAATTAATCTTGCAAAGTAATCGATAAAAGGAATTAGTGAGCTAAAAAATACCATTATAATTCCACAGTCTAAAAATGATGCAACATCATGTAAATTCATTAATTATTTTCCACCTTTATAAATGATGTATAAAGTGATGATGAAAAAGATAATTTGTTGAAAAGTGCTCTTATACATAGTTTATGTTTTAGAGGGGTTGCATTAAATTTCTTCGTCAAATTTCTAAATTTTATAGGTTAAAAACTTAATTTTAGTTAAAATGCGAGGAGATTATCGATAAATGGAAATATTTTTTAGACGAGCTAGTTTCCGTTTTTTAAAATTAAGTACAAAAAAAAGCAAAATTCAATTGAATTTTGCTTTTTTTTAAGATTGATAAAAAATATTATTCTTTATAAACACCCATTTCTGAATATTTATTCATTCTTTTAGTAACTAAATCTGCATCAGACAAATCTTTTAATTCATCAAAAGCTTCTAATATTTGAGCCTCTACAGCTTTAAAAGCGCCTTCTCTATCTGTATGAGCTCCTCCAATTGGTTCTTTGATAATGCTATCAATCAAATTGAGTTTTTTCATATCTGCACCCGTCAATTTTAAAGCATCAGCAGCTTGCTCTTTAAATTCCCAACTTCTCCATAAAATTGAAGAACAAGATTCAGGAGAAATCACTGTATACCAGGTATTTTCCATCATATAAACCCTGTCTCCTACTCCAATTCCTAGAGCTCCTCCAGAAGCACCTTCGCCAATAACAATAGCAATAATTGGGGTTTTTAGACGTGTCATTTCAAAAATATTTCTTGCAATTGCTTCTCCTTGACCACGTTCTTCTGCCTCTAATCCAGGATATGCTCCAGGAGTGTCTAATAAAGTAACAACTGGAATTCTGAATTTTTCAGCCATTTTCATTAAACGCAAGGCTTTTCTATACCCTTCAGGATTTGCCATTCCAAAGTTTCGATACTGACGTGTTTTTGTATTGTAACCTTTTTGTTGACCAATCACCATAAAAGATTGATTGCCAATTTTTCCTAAACCACCCACCATCGCTTTGTCATCTTTTACGTTTCTATCGCCATGTAGTTCCATAAATGTTTCTCCAAAAATAGCGTGGATATAATCCATGGTATAAGGCCTGTTTGGATGTCTTGACAATTGAACTCTTTGCCAAGGTGTCAAATTTTTGTAAATATCTTTTCTGGCTTCCGCTAGTTTCTTTTCAATTTTTTTACAAGTTGCAGTAACATCAACATCACTTTCTTCGCCAATAATTTGACATTTTTCAAGTTGGTCTTGAAGTTCTTTTATTGGCATTTCAAAGTCTAGATATTCCATTTTGTAGGTATTTTGAATTCATTATTTGATGTAACAAACATACTATAAAAAATACTCTTTTCAGAAAAAAAGGTTACTTTTTTGGTTTTTTTCGTTGTTGAAATTTTTGTTTAATTGTAGCTTTATTTTTGATAATACCATTTACTAAAACAACTCCAAAAACAATTAACGCTCCAAAATAAAATGTGGGATTCATTTTTTCTTTCTCTCCAAAAATAATTAACGCCAAGATAATTGCATAGATTGGTTCTAAATTTATCGTCAACATTACTGTATAGGGAGATAAGTATTTCATTACTCTTACAGAGGCAATAAATGCATACGCTGTACAAACACTGCTTAATATTGCTAAATAAACCCAATCCATTGTTGGGATTATAAAAAAAGTTGTTGAAAATCCATTTGAAAAAAACAAATAAATAGCTACGAAAACAGTTCCGAAAAAAAGTTGATATAATGAAATGCTATTGGCATCATATTTTTTAACGAAAAGCCCGTTGAAAACAGCAAAAAGAGATCCCAAAAAAGATGAAATTAATGCATAAATAATTCCTAACTGATACTGACTTTCGAAATTAAAAATAATATACAAGCCAACAATAACAAGCAATCCAAGAATTATTTCGAGAAGTTTAATTGGTCTTCTAAAAAAAATTGGCTCAATCAAAGAGGTAAAAAAAGCACCTGTGCTCATTGTCACTAAAGCCACAGAAACGTTAGAAACTTTGATAGCCTTGAAGAAGAAAATCCAATGAGTTGCAATGATTATCCCTGTGATTAAAAATTTCACAATTCCTTCTTTATCCAGTAGAAACGATTTTTTCTTATACATAAAGAACAGGAAAATAAAAAAGACAGCTAGTACCATTCTAAAAAAAACAAGAGGAATCGCTTCTAACGTAATCAGTGCTCCTAAAATTGCTGTAAATCCCCAAATAAAAACGATGAGGTGCAAAAGAAGATAATTCTTCAGTTTATTTTCTAGCATTGTAAAAAAGATAAGAGCCTACAATTGCAAACATAATATTAGGCATCCAAACGTATAAGAGTGAATTTACACCTGCAACTGCTCCTAAAACCTCAGAAATTTTCAGTAAAAAAACATATAAAAACATCAAACCAACTCCAATAGCCAAGTTGACTCCTGTACCTCCCCTTCTTTTTCTAAAAGCTAAGCAAACAGCAATCAAAGTTAAAATATAAGAGGCAATCGGAAGGCTCGTTCTTTTATGCAATTCAACTAAATAGGCATTGAGGTTTTTAACTCCTCTTTTTTTAGAAATATCAATAAAATTAATCAATTCAGGTGATGGCATTTCTTGAGACAATGCCGATTTGTATATCAAATCTTTGGGTGTAAAATTAAAAAGTGTATCAATTTTGTTTCCTGAAGAAATATAATCTCTATTATTATATAATTTTCTTAATCTCCAATTTGTTAATGAAAAAACAGAATCTTTTGGGTTGAAAGTAATATAATCTGCCACCAATTTCGATTTTAATTTTAATCCATCATACACTTCCGTTGTAAAATCATACCCAGAATTATTGTCAGTATTAAAACTTTTGATAAAAATATACGTGCTATCTGTAAGCTGCAAACTAAAGTCACTTACAAATTTGAATTCCTGTTGTTGTGTATTGTTCGAAAAGTATTCTTGTTCGAATTTTTTTCTTGTTTTACTACTATTTGGTACCACAAAATGATTCATCAAAAGTGATAAAAAAGTAACTAAAGTTGCGCCCACAAAATATGGATATAAAAAACGAACGAACGAAACTTTTGCATTGTTTATCGCAATGATTTCAGTATTATTTGAGAGTTTTGTTGTGAATAGAATTACAGCTAAAAAAAGCGCCAATGGCATAAAAGTGTTGGTATAATAAATAGTAAAATTGATATAATAATCTTTTACAATTTCTGCTAATCCTAAGTTAGGATGTTGCAAAAAATTATCTACTTTTTCTGCAATATCAATGGCAATTGCAATAGGAATAAATAGCAATATGGTAAACAAAAAAGTTACCAAAAAATTCTTTAATATGTACCTATCAATAATTTTCAAAACTACAAACGTTTATCCATTTGAATGACCATTTTGTCTTTCCATTCTCTAAAATCACCTGCTAAAATATGCTCTCTAGCTTGTCTTGTCAACCATAAATAAAATCCTAAATTGTGTATGGTTGCAATTTGCTTTCCTAACATTTCATTGGCTGCAAATAAGTGACGAAGATAGGCTTTTGTATAAAAAGTATCTACATAAGTTATTGCCATTTCATCTATTGGCGAAAAATCATTTTCCCACTTTTTATTTTTAATATTTATAGTTCCATGTGCAGTAAAAAGCATCCCATTTCTGGCATTTCTTGTGGGCATCACACAATCAAACATGTCAATTCCGAGTGCAATATTTTCTAGAATATTGATGGGTGTTCCAACTCCCATCAAATATCGAGGCTTGTCTTCTGGTAAAATTGCAGTTACAATTTCGGTCATTGCATACATTTCTTCTGCAGGTTCACCCACTGAAAGACCACCAATGGCATTTCCTTGTGCACCAGAATTAGCAATATATTCTGCAGATTGCTTGCGCAAATCTTTGTATGTACTTCCTTGAACAATAGGAAAAAATGTCTGTTCATAGCCATATTTGAATGGTAATTTTTCCAAGTGATTGATGCATCTGTCTAACCATCTGTGAGTCATGTGCATAGAACGTTTTGCGTAATTGTAATCACAAGGATAAGGAGTGCATTCATCAAAAGCCATGATGATATCTGCGCCTATTTTCCGCTGAATTTCCATCACATTTTCGGGAGTAAAAATGTGTGTTGAGCCATCAATATGACTTTTAAACTTTACGCCTTCTTCGTTAATTTTACGGTTGCTTGATAATGAATATACCTGATACCCTCCAGAATCCGTCAAAATATTTCGATCCCAATTCATAAATTTATGCAAACCACCTGCTTGTTCTAAAATGGATGTTTTTGGCCGTAAAAAAAGATGATAGGTATTTCCTAAAATAATATCAGGATTGATCTCGTTTTTTAATTCTGTTTGATGCACGCCTTTTACAGTACCAACTGTTCCAACTGGCATAAAAATAGGCGTTTGAATTTCGCCATGATCAGTAGTGATGACTCCTGCTCTGGCCTTACTTTTTGGGTCTGTGAGTTTTAAATCGAATTTCATTGTCGGCAAAGATACCAATATTGTGAGAAGAGAAAAACTAAATTAGTTGTAAAGATAATTGCTAAAATCTTCGTTTTGAATTTGATGAAAAGCCAGAATTATTCTTTTTATTTTTCGGAGATGATTTTCTAAAAACACTGCTTTTCTTATTGAATTCATCTTTCAAAGAAGTGAGTTTCTTCTTAGGTTTGATGCTTTTTTTTGGTTTTTCTTCTATGGAAGCTTCCTCTGTTTTTGAAGAAGTTGTAATCATTTTTTGAATTTCAGAAAGCTCATTTTCAGTAAGTTCACGCCAATCACCTAAGGGCAAATTGCCCAACTCAACGTTCATAATTCGGGTACGTTTGAGTTTTATAACTTCGTAATTTAAATACTCACACATCCTACGAATTTGACGGTTCAAACCTTGTACTAAAATAATTTTAAAGATTTTTTCTGATATTTTCTCAACTTTACATTTTTTTGTAGTCGTTCCTAAAATCGGAATTCCATTGCTCATTTTTTGAATGAACACATCATCAATAACTTTGTCAACAGTTACGATATATTCTTTTTCATGTTGATTTCCTGCACGTAAGATTTTATTGACAATATCCCCATCATTTGTCAAAAAAATCAATCCTTCAGATGGTTTGTCCAAACGTCCAATAGGGAACAAACGTTCAGGATGTTTGATTTCTTTAAGGATGTTGTTTTTCTCTTTCGTATCTGTAGTTGAAACGATTCCTACTGGTTTGTGATAAGCAATATAAATTGTTTTCGGCTTGAAGTTGACAACTCTTCCATCCAATTTTACCACATCATTTTTTGAGACTCTATTGCCTAATTTTGTTGGATTTCCATTGATGGTAACGCGTCCTTCTAAAATAAATTTTTCAGCTTCTCTGCGTGAGCAAATGCCTGTAGTACTGATAAATTTATTTAAGTTGATAGAATCTGGAGTCATGATTTTTGATGAAATGCTGTTGCAAAAATAAGGATTCTATTAACGTTGAATGGTTCTAAATGTTAAATTAATTCTGGGAGAAATCACTTTTGTTGAAGGTGGTAATCTGTGCAACCAATGCGTTTGTGTTTCGTCTTTCATCACCAACAAACTTCCGTGTTCTAAAATCACATCTACTCTATGTTTGTTTTCTTTATGTTTGAACGAAAATTTACGAGTTGCCCCCAATGAAACTGAAGCAATTGCGCCATTTTTTTTCAACATTTTTTCTCCATCTGAATGGTATGCCATGCCTTCTTCCCCTGAGTGATACAAATTTAACAAACAAGAGTTATAGGTTTCCTTTGACTCTTTTTCAACAATTTGCTTTAATGCGAGTAATTCATTTGTCCAAATATTGGCCTTTTTGGTTATTTTGGAATAGGTATAATCAAATTCTTCGTCACCAAACCAAGCGACTTTTCTTTTTGTAGTAATAATTTTACCGAAAATAATGGCTTGATCATGCTCCCAAGGAATGGTTTCAAATAAATTTTTATAATAAAAATCAGCGTCTATTTTAGTTAAAAAAACGCCGTGATTATTGGTAATACCGTCAAAAGGTAAAATATTACTGACTTTGTTAGTTGTGAATAAATCCATTTTATAAAATTAATAAAAAAAGATTTACAGACTCTTTTTATTCTTCTAATTCTAAGCCTTCTCGTTCTTTAATCGCTTCTTGTCCTGTGTAAATCATCCGCAAAAAATAGATTGATTCAAAACAAAACAAGGTAGTATTTTTAAAATCGTTAGTACTTCAATTCTTAATTTTAAAATCTCTTAGGAAAAACTAATTTAATTTGATTAAGTATCTCAAATATTAAGGTATTTACAGTTTTATTTTGTTGTCTATTTGCAGATTTATATAATAATTTGATAGTGCCTTAAAAGGAAAAACCCACTAAATCGTTAAATTTAATGGGCTTTAGTACCTTTTGTATTGCTACTTGCGGAGAAAGAGGTAGTTTCACCCTTTAATATCACTAGTAAATTTATACTTCAGAACTTAAACTTTTCTATAGGCACACCTATAGGTCAACCACTTTTTTTTAAAAAAAATATGACATTTCAAAAGTAGGTTTTTGGTTCTACAAAAACAAATTTTTGAGTATTTTTACTGAAATTTTTTCAACATGGATGAGGAATGTCAAGCTGAAAAATGTTCCAAAATTAAAGAATTTGCCTCCTTAAAGACTTTTGGAAATTATCTGATCACTTTAGAAGAAAATGGCTTTCTAAAAAGTGAAATCGTTTGTTAAAAATATATACATTAATTTCAGATTATTAGAAATACTATAACAAAAATTACATCTAAAATTTACTGTAAATCAGTACACTTTTTGCTGACGATTTACATTCAGGCCGATAAGGAATAACTTTATAAACACGATTTCTCTTAATTCAGGAATTAAACAACCTGTTATATTTTAGGGCTTTTAAATGTCAAAAAAACAAACGCTATTTCCTATAACATTCAGAGGATGTAAGGGTCTTCAATACCGTTAGTATTTCAACTAAAAGCGATAGAAATTGCAGAATTCGTTTCGATAATAATTTAATAGGATTAAACTAAGGTATTTCATGATACATATAAAAAAACCACTCTGTAAAAGTGGTTTTTTTTGTTTTTAAGAATAATACTTTAAAAGGGTTTTAATAGTTATTTTTTAATAACCCTTTTCATTGTTGTGTTATTAACCTTTAGCATGTAAATGCCTGTATTCAAGTCGCTAGCATCAA
>Ga0102830_1000052_pt1 | contig 52936 bp, 56 predicted proteins | sample ColrivemetaGS703_FD_84511 | JGI IMG/M metagenome (GOLD analysis project Ga0102830, IMG submission 84511) | Estuarine microbial communities from the Columbia River estuary - Freshwater metaG S.703 | ecosystem: Environmental > Aquatic > Marine > Intertidal zone > Estuary | place: USA: Columbia...
ATTGTAGCAACCTGATCTGCTTTAAATTTATATGCAATTGCCCATCTTGGAGATTTAGAAGTATATCCTAATTCTTCTTGTTGTTGCAAATTATTTACTTTGATAACAACACCGTCTGTTTCATATGGCAAGTCATGACGCTTTGAATCCCAATGATTTACGAATTCAAAAACAGCTTCAATTGATGTTGCCAGATGTATCGTATTTGGAACTTTAAAACCTGCTTTTCTGGCACTTTCCAGCATTTCAAAATGAGAATTGTATTTTCTTTCGGATGCAACAACTTGATATAACAAACAATCCAAAGGTCGTTTTGCAACTTCAGCACTATCTTGCAATTTTAAACTTCCGCTTGCGGTATTTCTAGGATTTCTATATTCCTCTTCACCATTTTCAGCACGTTCTTCATTCATTTTTTGAAATCCCTCTAAAGGTAAAATGATTTCTCCTCTGATTTCAAAATCATTTAAAAAATCATTTTTCAAATTCAATGGAATAGAACGAATTGTTTTTACATTCTGAGTCACATCATCTCCTTGGAAACCATCACCTCTTGTAACCGCTTTTACAAATTTTCCTTTTTCATACGTTAGATTTATAGATGCTCCATCAAATTTCAATTCGCATGTATACTCAATTTCTGAAGTTCCTAGTATTTTCTGAATGCGTTTTTCCCAATCCAATAAATCTTCTTTTGAATACGAATTATCTAAAGAATACATTCTATTTTGGTGAGTTGTTGTTTCAAAATTCTTAGTTACAATTCCTCCTACTCTTTGTGTTGGCGAATTTTCATCAAAAAAATCAGGATTTTCCTTTTCTAATTTTTCTAATTCTTTCAGTTTTATATCAAAATCAAAATCAGAAATGATAGCATTATCCAACACATAATAATTGTAATTATGTGCATTTAATTCTTCTCTTAGTGAATTTATTTTTTCTTGAATTGTCATATTTTTTGCTAAAACCTTTGTTTTTAAACATTTAAAAACTTACCTTATCAAATCTACAAAATAGAAAATATAAGATATGAAATACGCTATAAAAATACGTAAAATTTCCACAGTGAACGAACTTGAAAACGCATGGAATATTCAAGATTACAAACAACTTTTAGAGCGTTTTAATTTTCCTGATGCACAAAGCAATGACCCAAAAGAATTGATAGAATTATTATTCATGGCAATTACTGATTTTGAAACCCATGAATCTGCTGCAATTGTGCTGGATTATACCTTGTCAGAACATTTGACTGAAGGGCAAATAGAACAACTTTCGCACGAAATGTTGCTTGACAAAGTTTCTGAAGAATACCCTGTAATTTCTTTGCACAAAGCTCTTTTTAATACAAATCAGTTGTTGTATAAAGCCTATAATGGTAAATTTCACAATGCAGAAGCTACTATTGTCGATTTTGAAATTACTGCTTTGGATGATGCTGAAAGTGACATATCCAAAGAAATTGTTTTGAAATGTTTTGCAAAAAATTTGGACAATCACAGTTTAATTTTACGTTTATTTAAAAATCAAATCAATGCAATTGAAGCATTTGAAGAAGCAAATGATGTGATTTGGGAACTTCAAAAAATGGATTCATTTTACAGATTGACTACTTCAGATTATTGGATGAGTAAAAGAGAAATTTTGAGTGAAGATTTCAATTGTAAAATTGATTTTTTTGAGGAAAAATAATTCATCAAAAAAAACCTGAGACAACGTTGTTTCAGGTTTCTTTTTTTAATAACTGGTACAATTAATAATAAGTGAATCTTCTTACCTTAGCAATGTGTCTAGCCAAACGCATTACTTGATGGGAATATCCATATTCGTTGTCATACCAAACATACAATACAACACTTTCTCCATCAGTAATAGTTGCTTTGCTATCAAAAATAGATGGCGCTGTTGAACCTATAATATCTGTTGAAACCAATTCATTATCCATAGAATATTTGATTTGTTCTACCAAATCTCCTTCTAAGGCATTTTGTTTTAAAATTGCGTTTACAATATCAATAGTAACAGGTCTTCTTAATTGCAAACTCAAAATTGCCAAAGAACCATTTGGAACAGGAACTCGAATTGCATTTGACGTTAATTTACCTTCCAAAGCTGGCAATGCTTTTGAAACTGCACTTCCAGCACCAGTTTCAGTAATCACCATATTTAAAGCTGCTGCTCTTCCACGTCTGTATTTGCTGTGCATATTATCCACTAAATTTTGATCATTTGTGTAGGCATGAATGGTTTCTAAATGTCCTTTTTTGATACCAAAATTATCTTCCAAAACTTTTAAAATAGGTGTAATTGCATTGGTTGTGCAAGAAGCTGCAGAAAAAATAGCATATTTATCTGGGTTATATTTTTGATGATTTACTCCATGGACAATATTAGGAACTCCTTTTGCAGGTGCAGTTATCAACACTTTGCTTGCACCTTTTGATGTTAACAATCTACTCAATTCTACATCGTCTCTAAATGCACCAGTATTGTCAATAACCAAAGCGTCTTTTATTCCGAATTTTGTATAATCAACATCTTCAGGATTAGTTGCTGAAATCATAAAAACGGTTGTCCCATTGATGATGAGTGCATCATTTTCTTTATCAATTTGAACAGTTCCTAAAAAGTTTCCGTGAACAGAATCAACACTCAATAATGAAGCTCTTTTTTCCAATACAGTTTGAGTTATTTTATCACGAGTCACAATTGCTCTCAAGCGTAATTGTGTTCCTTTTCCCATTTTTGTCATTAACTCACGAGCCAACAAACGTCCAATTCTCCCAAAACCATACAACACAACATCTTTTGGAGTTAAATCTTTCGCTTCAGTGATATTTTTTAGTTGTTTTTTGATAAACGCAACTTTATCAATACATCCTTTTGGATTCAAATGACACTCGTAAGCTAGTTTTCCAATATCCAATTTTGACGGTGGCAAATCCACTTGATGAATCGCTTTTGCAATACTCAATGCATCTTGAATTGTGATTGGTTTATTGACAAATTCTTTTGCATAATTGATTAAATTCAGTACTTCACTAGCTCTTTTATCAACTAAAGGGTTTCTAAAAAAAACCATTTCTATGGATTTATCATACCACAAATCATTTACAATGTTGATAAATTCAACTGTTGCTCTTCTAGTTAGCGCTTGTTGAGCAACTTCTTCCTCGTAATTTACAATTATTGACATTTTTGGAGTTTGTTTATTTAAATTTTTGGCAAAAGTATTTCTTTTTTACAAATCACGAAATCGATTTCGTATTTTTCTTAAAAAAAATCCTGATGATGAATCAGGATTTTTTTTTAAGGTTTAAAAGGAGATTATCTAAATCGTAAAGTTTCTTTTTCTCCCTGTAAATTTATCAATTCAATAATGATATAGGATCTACTATTGGCAACACTTTCTAATAATTTTACACCTTCTTCAGCATTTTTAACCGTTTTATCATTGATTTTTGTAATGATGTAACTATTCAAATTATTTTGATCTCCTCTATCAATCGTTTCATAAATCTTAGCTCCACCAGAAATATTGATTCTTTTTTGTTCTTCTTTTGATACATCTTTCAATTCCCAATTAAATGATCTTGAAATAAATTGAGGTGTTTTTTTACCCAATTTTACATTTTTTGTCAAATATTGTCCATTTCTATTTACAGTAATTTCAACAAATTCTCCAGGTCTTTTCGCACTCAATTGCCCACGTAAATCAGCAAACTTGGTAATTTCAACTTCCCCAATTTTTGTAATGATGTCATCTTTTTTTAATCCTGAATTTGCAGCTCCTTGTCCAGCCTCAACATCAGCAATTTTGACACCCAAAACATCATTATTTTCTTGCGGTGAAAAACGAATTCCTAAAACGGCTTCTTGCACATTTCCAAATTCTAATAAATCATCAATTACTTTTTTTGTAATATTTGATGGCACTGCAAATGAATAACCAATAAATGATCCTGTCCTTGATGAAATTGCAGTATTGATTCCAATCAATTCACCTCTGGTATTTACCAAAGCTCCCCCACTATTTCCTGGATTTACAGCAGCATCTGTTTGAATAAAAGAATCTATAGAACCATTTCCGTCCAAATCTCTACCTTTTGCACTTACAATTCCGGCAGTTACTGTAGATGTTAAATTGTAAGGATTTCCAACTGCTAAAACCCATTCACCTACTTTTACATTGTCCGAATTTGCAAAAGTGATGAACGGCAATTCAGTATCTGTTTTGATTTTCAACAAAGCAATGTCATCATTTTTATCAGTTCCAATCAATTCAGCTTTGAAAACTTTTTTATTATTCAGAGTAACTTCTATTTCGTTTGCACCGTCAATTACGTGATTATTGGTTACAATATAACCGTCTGCAGAAATAATTACCCCACTTCCAGTTCCAACTTGTTCAAACTTTCTAGTGCCACTTCCGTTTCCATATAAAAAATCTGCTAACGGATTATACTGAGTTTTGATAGTGGTATTTTTAACGTGAACAACTGCATTCAATGATTTTTCAGCCGCAAGCGTAAAATCAATTGAAGAGATTTCAAAGCGGTTTGAATCTGTGTTTGGTGATGTAAAATTTGTTTTAACAATTGATGCATTTTCTAGTCCTGATCTTTCAACAATTACAGGTCCATCAAAAAATAATTTATAACCACCTAAAGTGATGATTCCGCCTAAAATGGCGATTCCTAATAAACTGATATTTTTTCTCATATTATTTTTGTTTTTTGACTATCCAAATATACGATTTTAACATTTTCAGAAAATCTGTTTAACTTGTTTTTAACTGATTTTAACCACGTTTTAACAAAGAATTTTTACACAGTAAAATCACTACCTTTGTGCCATGAATGTATTTTTTTTCAAATATCAAGGAACAGGAAACGATTTTGTGATGATTGATAACAGAACAAATATCTTTCCAAAACAAAAAACTGACATAATTTCACAAATTTGTGACAGGCATTTTGGTGTTGGTGCTGACGGAATTATTTTAATAGAAAGTGATGAATTACATGATTTTAAAATGATTTATTTCAATGCTGATGGCAGTGAAACGTTTTGCGGAAATGGAGGAAGATGTGCAGTTGCATTTGCCAAGCAATTGGGAATAATTGAATATTCTGCAAATTTTATAGCTTTTGATGGACCTCACTTTGCCAGTATTGAAAATGACATTATTTCATTAAAAATGATTAATGTTGATCAAATTACAGTCAATGAAAAAGCTGTTTTTGCTTACACAGGCACTCAACATCATGTAGAAATGGTAGAAGATTTAACTGATTTCCCTGTTTTTGAAAAAGGAAGAGAAATTCGATATCAATACCCAAATCCTGGAAGTAATGTGAATTTTGTACAACAAATTGACAACAAAACTTTCAGAGTTAGGACCTATGAAAAAGGCGTTGAAGATGAAACATTGGCTTGTGGGACTGGCGTAACTGCTGTTGCAATTGCCATGCATAAATTGCAAAAAACAGATCAAAATTTAATTACGCTACCTGTTGAAGGTGGTGTTTTAGAAGTATCGTTTGAAGAAGAAAATGGCTATTATAAAAATGTATTTTTAAAAGGGCCTGCAACTCTCGTTTTTGAAGGAAAAATAGCTATTTAATGCAAACACTTCAAGGAAATTTTATAAAATTAAGAGCCTTAGAGCCAGAAGATTTGGAGTTTTTATTTCAAATTGAAAACAATGAGATTTTTTGGGAAGTGAGTCATACACAAACGCCTTTTTCAAAGTTTGTGTTAAAAAATTACCTTGAAAATGCGCATTTAGATATTTATGAAACCAAACAATTGCGATTGATAATTGAAGAAAAATCGAATGCAAATAAAGTTGGAATGATTGATTTATTCGATTTCAATCCACAACATAAAAGAGCAGGAATTGGCATCTTAATTCACCCTGATTCTCAACAAAAAGGTTTTGCTTCTGAAGCATTATCAATATTGATTCAGTATGCATTTACCCATCTGCACTTGCATCAATTGTTTGCCAATATATTGACTGACAATGAAAAAAGTTTGGAGCTTTTTGTGAAGTATTCTTTCAAAAAAGTAGGCATCAAAAAAGAGTGGATTTTTTCTGAAGGAAAAATGAAGGATGAAATTTTATTTCAGCTGATAAAAGAGTAATTTCGTTAGATCATATTTAATATACTTTATCTTGGCAAAAAAGAATATCATTACAATTGCTATTGTAATTTCAATTTTCGTGGGTTTAATTGGCAATTATTTTTATCAAAAAATATTTGAAAATAATGTTCAAAAATCAGGAGTTGTTTTCATTAATTCTGATGATGACTTTACAAAACTGATTGAAAAAATTGCTCCTTTTATTATTGAATTGGATGATTTTATATGGGTTTCCAAATTGAAAAAATTCACTAAAATAAAACCAGGAAAATACGATATTACTGAAAACATGTCAACCAACGATTTGGTAAATATGTTTAGAGCAGGCCGTCAAACTGCTATAAAATTGTCTTTTAATAATCAAGATACTTTAGAAAAATTAGCAGGAAGAATTGCTGAACAAATTGAAGCAGATTCAATTTCTTTATTAACTGCTTTTACCGATGAAAAATTTTTAGCAGAAAATAATTTTAATGAAAAATCCATTCTAGGAATCTTTATTCCTAATAGTTATGATTTTTATTGGAATACTTCTGCTGAGAAGTTTAGAGATAAAATGCTGATTGAATATCATAAATTTTGGAATCAAAATAGGCTTCAAAAAGCAAAAAAAATCAATTTATTTCCAAATGAAGTGATTACATTAGCTTCTATTGTGCAAAAAGAAACTGCAAAAAACTCAGAAAGACCTATTGTTGCTGGTTTGTATTTGAATCGATTGCAAAATAATTGGCCATTGCAAGCGGATCCAACAGTAATTTATGCCATTCGTCAATTGAAAGGACAAGATTATGTTGTAAGAAGAGTTTTAAACGCTGATTTAGAAATCATTTCTCCTTTCAACACCTATAAAAATATAGGATTGCCTCCTTATTTAATAGCAATGCCTGATGTTTCATCCATTGATGCGGTTTTAAATCCTGAAAAACATAATTATTTTTACATGTGTGCTAGTATTGATAAAATCGGATTTCATGAATTCGCAAAAACATTGGCACAACACAACAGAAATGCTGAAAAATATCAAAATTGGGTTAACAAACAGGGAATAAATCGATAAATTGTTAAAAAAAATAACAAAATTAATTCCTAATTTTTTATTGTATTCGCAATACGAAACGTTGTAGTAGTCCAAAATCTCAAATAAAATCCATCGTAAATGATAGAATTTTCAAAACCAGTAATATTAATGTGCTGATTATCAATTTGTATTGATATATGTTGTAAATTCGCCTCGCAAAACAGAAAGATTTATTAATGATCAAAAAGTTTTTTTTATATAGTGCAATTCTTTTTTTATTCGTTGGCGCAAATACAACTAACAACAAAACAGAAGAAACAGAGAACTCATCATTTCTTCACGAAGTATCCAAATTAGACATTCCATACTTACAAAATAACTTTGTAGCTTTTAAAGAAGCTTTGGCTTATAAGGAGTCAAGGGGAAAATATACCATTGTTAATACCTTAGGTTATTTAGGAAAATACCAATTTGGTAAAAATACCTTATCAAGAATTAGAATTCACAATACTCATGATTTTTTACAAAATCCTGAATTGCAAGAAGAAGCATTTATTGCTTTATGTGAAATAAATAAATGGATTTTACGAAAAGACATCAAACGGTACTCAGGCAAAACAATCGGTGGAATTGAAATTACAGAATCGGGAATTTTAGCAGCCGCTCATTTAGCTGGCGCTGGGAATGTAAAAAAATTCCTAAGAAGTAACGGAATCAATTGTTTTTCAGATGCTTATGGATCAACCATTAGAATGTATTTGAGAAAATTTGCGGGTTTTGATGTTTCTGTTATTAAGGCAAATAGAAAAGCGCACGTATAACTTATTCTTTCTGAATAATAAAAATAGCAGGTCTTTTGTGTAAATCAATAGATTGATTTTTCCATTCTTTAACAGACAAGGTTTTAATAAATTCAGAATTTAACGTAATGTCTGCTGCAACACAAAGAAGTGTATTTGGTGACAAAGTATTTACTAATTCCGAAAACATTTTCTGATTTCTGTAAGGAGTCTCAATAAAAATTTGAGATTGATTTTTATCTTTTGATAATTTCTCAAGCTCTTTAATTGCTAATTTTCTCTCACTATTATCAATTGGCAGATAGCCATTAAAGGCAAAATTTTGTCCGTTAAAACCTGAACTCATCATTGCTAATAAAATAGAAGAAGGCCCAACCAAAGGAACCACTTGAATATTTTTTTGATGTGCCAATTTTACAATAGTTGCTCCAGGATCAGCAATTGCAGGAACTCCTGCTTCTGATAGCAAACCAACATGAATGCCTTGATCACAAACGTCTAAATATTTTCTAGTTTCAGATTCTTCTGCAAATTTATCCAACAAAAAAATATGCAAAGAAGGTTGATTTTTTTCTGGACAAATCTGTTTTATAAATTTTCGAGCAGATTTTTCATTTTCAACAATATAATAATCAATTTGTGCTACTACTTTTTGGACAGAAATTGGCATTACTTTTAAAGGTTCTGTTTCTCCTAAAGTTGTGGGAATTAAATAGAGTTTACCAATCATATTGCGTATTTTTTAATAATGATTTCGCAAGCTTCATTCAACATTTGAAACACATTTTCAAAACCTTCATTTCCTCCATAATAAGGATCAGGAACTGAATTGTTTTTGTTTGGATGAATTTCATTGAGAATCATTCTCACTTTTTGCTTGTCTGAATTATTTCTTGATAGTTTTACAATATCATGAAAATTACTTTCATCCATGGCATAAATGATATCAAAATTATCAAAATCAGCGGCAATAAATTTTCTAGCTCGTTGATTGCTGATGTTAATTCCATGCTTTTCAGCAACAATAATTGAACGTTCATCAGGCTGATTATCAACATGATATGCAGAAGTTCCTGCAGAGTCTACAAAAATTTGATACGTTGTTGCTTTTGATTTTAAAATACCCTCTGCTAATGGCGAACGACATATATTCCCTAAGCAAACCATTAGTATTTTCATTAAAAAAAGATTTTTAGAAGGATAATTTCTTCATTAAATCATCTACATATTTTTTAAATTGCTTATCAGTTTCTGTAAGATTATCTACTGTTTTACAAGCATGTAGCACTGTTGCATGATCTCTATGCCCAATTTGGCTACCAATACTAGCTAAAGAAGCTTTTGTCAATCTTTTTGCAAAATACATTGCTAATTGACGCGCTTGCACTACATGACGTTTGCGAGTTTTAGATTGTAAAGTAGCAACATCCATGTCAAAATATTTAGAAACTTCTTTCTGAATAAAATCGACTGAAACTTCTTTTTTGGTGTTCTTTACAAATTTATCTACAATCTGTTTTGCCAATTCTAATGAAAATTCTTTTTTATTGAAAGATGCTTGCGCAATCATAGAAATGATGACGCCTTCTAATTCTCTAACATTAGATTTTATATTTTTAGCAATATAAGCTACAATTTCATCTGGCATTTCTACGCCATCTCTAAACAATTTATTTTCCAAAATTGACACTCTTGTTTCATAATCAGGTGCTTGCAATTCTGCAGATAATCCCCATTTGAAACGAGAAAGCAAACGTTGTTCAATATCTTGCATATCAACAGGTGCTTTGTCTGAAGATAAAACTACCTGCTTTCCATTTTGATGTAAATGGTTAAAAATATGAAAAAATACATCTTGAGTTCCTGCTTTACCAGAAAAGAACTGAACATCATCAATAATTAAAACATCAATCATTTGGTAAAAATGAATAAAATCATTTCTAGTATTTGATCTTACTGAATCAATATATTGTTGTGAAAATTTTTCGGAAGAGATATACAAAACTGTTTTATCAGGATATTTATCTTTTATTTGAACTCCAATTGCATGTACCAAATGTGTTTTTCCCAAACCTACTCCACCATAAATTAATAATGGATTGAAAGATGTTCCTCCTGGTTTGTTAGAAACTGCCATTCCTGCAGAACGCGCTAATCTGTTAGAATCTCCTTCAACAAAATTAGCGAAATTGTAATTAGGATTTAACTGAGATTCAATTTTGACTTTTTGCAATCCAGGAATAATGAAAGGATTTCTTAACTCTCTTTTATCAGATTCCAATGAAACTGTAACGTTTTGTGGTTTTAAAGGATCTCTATTAGAACTTGGTATTTTTACGATTTGAGGTCTGTTACTACTGTAACTATTTTCCATTTTCACATCATAAATCAATTTGGCATCATTTCCTAATTGTCTTACCAATGCAACTCGCAATAATTTAATATAATGTTCTTCTAACCATTCATAAAAAAACTTACTAGGCACTTGAATTGTCAATGCTTCTCCAGAAAGTTTTACGGGTTTTATGGGTTCAAACCAAGTTTTATAGGCTTGTGGTTTGATATTGTCCTTTATAAAATACAAACAGTCTATCCATACAGAATCAGCAGTGTTACTCATTTAATTGTGTTGGTAAAATTTGGTTATTAATTCGAAAAAACGAACTTTTTTCTATTTTTCATAAGCTTTACAAAAATGTGAATAATTTTTAATATAAAAAAATGAAAATGGGGTTGATTATTATTTTTTTTTTTTGTATAATACGAAAAATTATAATATTTAAACCTAATTGAAAAAATCATTAACAAAAACCAGAGTTCGTTATTCTGAAACCGATCAAATGGGCGTAGTTTATCACGGAAATTACGCACAGTTTTTTGAATTGGGTAGAACCGAATGGTTACGAAAACTTGGTGTTACCTACAAAGATATGGAAATGAATGGGATAATGCTTCCTGTAATTTCTTTAAATTGTCGTTTTATCAAATCCGCTAAATATGATGATATTTTAACGATAGAAACGATTTTAATTAAAAAACCATTGGTAAAAATAGAATTTGATTACATCATAACAAATCAGGATAAGGAATTAATTTGTACTGGCGATTCTGTTTTGGCATTTATAGATATGAAAACTAACAAGCCAACAAAATGTCCTGAGTACTTGTTAAAAAGTTTAGGAATCTAATTTTTCTATGGCAATTGGATACATTTCATTGAATATTTCAAATATTTTTAAAGCATCTTTTTTTCTGATTGAAATTGTGTATTCACATGAAACTTCTAATTTTTGATGAGTCACATCAACATCATATTGTTTTAAAATGCGTGAAACTCTGTTCATCATCTCATAAGTAAAGTAAATTTTGAATTGTTCATTGACTATTTTTTCTACAATTTCAGATGTTTCTAAAATAAGTTGTGCTGAAGTTTTATAAGCACTCATCAAACCACCAACACCTAGTTTTGTTCCGCCAAAATAACGAACAGAAACTACTAAAATATTGGTAACATCAAAAGCTTGAATTTGTCCATAAATTGGTATTCCAGCTGAATTACTGGGCTCACCATCATCAGAAACACGAAATCTTTTTTCTGGAAATCCTAGTTGATATGCATAGCAAAGATGATTTGCTGTGTGATGTTGCTTTTTTAAATCTTCAAGAATAATTTTAACATCCTCCTCTGAAGATATGGGAAAAGCATATCCAAAAAACTTACTGCTTTTTTCTTTAAAAAGAGTTTCGTGAGACGGTTTTTCGATAGTTTTATATACATCTTCTGTCATGATACAGCAACCATTATTATTCCAAAAATAGCCAAAGCAATTCCGATTTTATTTTTTAAAGAAAAATGTTCTTTAAACAATACGACACCAAAAATTGTTGATAAAACTACAATCCCCACATTATTTATGGTAAATAACATCGAACTTTCAAAACCTCTAGTTTGTAAGGATTTTATCAAAAAAATGATTGAAAAATAATTTGGAACTCCTAATAATATTCCTGCAATTAAATTTTTAATTCCAAATGAAGTAGGTTGTTTTATCTGTTGTATCAACAAAAATAGACATCCAACTATGGCTGCAATTCCAAATAAACTTCCCGAAAAAATCGACACATCCTCTTTTGAAACGAAATTTATTTCTATGTATTTGAGAACAGTATCAATAGTTCCTGAACCTAGAAAAAGTAATACAGGAAACAACAGAGTGTTTTTTTGTGAAATTGATTTTTCTTCCTTAAAAGAGGTTAAATACACTGCAATTAACACAATGAAAATTCCAGTGATTTTTAAAAATGAAAAAGATTCATTGTATAAAAATATTCCAAAAAAGACAGGAATTACAACCGACATTTTTCCAGCAACAGAAGCTACTGAAACACCATTTTTTTGAGACGTCATTGCCATCACAAAAAAAATTGCAACAAATAAAATTCCTAAAAAAATTGATCCTAAAAACCAAGGTTGATTGGAAACTTCTAAAATAGAAAAATTACTTTCTGAAAAGAGAAAACCTAGAATAAAAGCAGTTATATAATTGATAACAATGGCTTTTAAAACATCAATTTTATAAATACTGAAAAACTTAAAAATGACAAATAATCCTGATGAAAAAAGGATACTAAGCAGTAAATAAATCAAAATAAATGGCTATTTTTTTGAAACAATTCTGTAACATTATCTGTTGTTGGATTCAAATTCCAAACATGAATACCTAATGATCTTGCTGCGTCTGTATTTTCTTTTAAATCATCAACAAATAAAGTTTCTTCAGGTATTAGTTGATTTAAATTCAATACAAATTCGTAAATCTCTTTATCTGGTTTCCTCAAATTGATTTCATGTGAAAGGTAAAATTGCTCAAAACAGTTTTTAAACTCTGTAAAAAAAGGAATTCCAACTGAATTTTTTACAGATGTAATATGCAAATCATTGGTATTGCTTAATAAAAACAAACGGTATTTTTCAGAATGAGCTATTTCTTGCAAAAATCGCAATCGATTTTCTGGAAAATCTAATAAAACTGCATTCCAAGCAAATATCAAATCTTTATTTAAAATTGGAAAACTCGATGAAAAATAATTGATAAAATCCGAGGTCTCCATCAACCCTTTTTCATATTCCTGGTACACTTGTATCATTTGAGGAGTAATTTTAGAGACTCCTAACTTTGCCATTTCTCTATAAGTAGCCTCTTTATCTAGGTTGATAAAAATGTCTCCAAAATCGAAAATTATATTTTTAATCATTGGTATATATTTTCAAAGTGTCATTTTTTAGATAAGTTTGTGAACTCATTTTTCCAGAGAAAATCGGTGCTTTTGTGCCATTCTCAAAAGTAAAATCACTTTCAAAAACACACACTTCATTCCATAAATTTTCATCAATAAAAGTTTGAATTGTTTTTGCTCCACCTTCAATAATTACAGATTGAATTTGGTGTTTTTGCAAGATAGCACAAATTTGATTGGCTATTTTTTGGCTAAAATCAATTCCTTCAAAAAAAATATTTTCTGATGAATTGTAAACATTTTTAACATCCGTTATGAAAATTGTTTTGACAGATTTATTATAGACAACTAGATTTTGAGGAATTTTTAAATCTTTGTCAATTACAATTCTCACAGGATGATTTCCAAACCAATCTCTTAAGTTCAATGTTGGATTATCATCCAAAACTGTTTTTGTACCTACTAAAATAGCTTGTTCTTGTGCCCGAAATTTATGAACCAATTGTCTAGAGTATTGATTGGAAATCCAAACTGGTTTTTGATTTTTTTTTGATTCTGGGGCAATAAAACCATTTTTAGTTTGCGCCCATTTCAAAATGATATAAGGACGCTTTTTTTCTTGAGCTGTAAAAAAACGTTTGTGATGTTCTCTACATTCTTTTTCTAAAACTCCAATAATTACTTCAATTCCTGCATTTTTAAGACGTTCAATTCCTTTTCCAGCAACCAAACTATTAGAATCTATACAACCAATGACCACTTTTTTAAATCGATGTTTTACAATTAAATCCGCACAAGGTGGCGTTTTTCCAAAATGAGAACAAGGCTCAAGAGTCACATAAATGGTTGACTCTTTAAAAAAATCAACATTTTTTACTGAATTTACTGCATTTACTTCTGCGTGATTTTCACCATAAACAGAAGTAAAACCTTCCCCAATAATTTTATTTTTATGCACAATGACAGCACCAACAGCTGGATTTGGACGTGAAATTCCAAAAGCATTTTTTGCGATTTGCAAACAACGTTGTATGTAAAACTCGTGATTGATAGCTTATAATTTTATATAAATATCTTCTGTTTTATCAATGATAAATTTCTTTTTAAATCCTAAAAACGAATAATTCAATGCTCCTCTGAATTGCACATTTACTGATTTATTGAATATTGAATTAAGCAATCCTGCTAAACTTCCTTTTTTATTAGTATCGAAAATACGTTTTATAGGAATTGCAACTTTCATCGGAATTACAAAATCAGTATTGGCAGGAATTTTAAAAATATCCGAAGAAACTTGTGCAACTTCCTCTCCATTGACCAATACTTTTATGTCGTCTATGAAAATTTTTCCACCCACATTATTCGGATTATTAAAATAGACATTTGCCCCCAAACGAATGGTATCAGAAGCAACAGTTACAATTTTAATGTCATCAACCTTTAAAAAAACAGGTGCTTTCTTTACGGAACAACTAAAAAAAGTAACTAAAAAACAAAGTAAAATGAGTTCTTTTTTCATCAAAAAATATGAATTAAAATGGGTAAATTGCCCACGCAAAAATACAGTATTAAATGTCAAATAACGAGTTTATTATTAGAGAAATACTACAAAAAGACAACGCTGCTCTTGCCAAAATTGTTCGCACAGTAATTTTAGAAATGGGTGCTCCAACAATTGGAACTGCATACGAAGACAAAGCAACAGACCAACTTTTTGAAACCTATCAAAAAGAAAAAGCTATTTATTTTGTATTAGAACACAATCAAAAAGTGGTGGGTGGTGTTGGAATTGCACAACTAGATAATTTTGAAGGAAATGTATGTGAATTGCAAAAAATGTATTTTTTACCTGAAGCAAGAGGCCGAGGATTGGGCTCAAAAATGATTATAATTTGTTTAGAAAAAGCAAAAGAATTTGGATTTGAAAGTTGTTATTTGGAAACATTGCCTTACATGAAAGATGCTGTGAAATTATACAAAAAAAATGGCTTCCAAAATTTAGACAAACCTATGGGAAATACCTGTCATTACTCTTGTGATGTTTGGATGATTAAAAATTTATAAACACAAGCAAACCAGATTTTGATATCATTAAAAGAATACAAAAAATTATTTTCTGAAACCTTAAAAGACATTTTTCCTAGCACTGAAATTGATACTTTTTTCCTTTATCTAATGCAGGAATATTTAGGATTTACAAGAGTTGATTTGGTGTTACAATCTGATTTTATTATTGAACAAAATACCAAAAATCTTTTTGACAGAGCTTTAGAGAGATTAAAAAATCAAGAACCTATTCAATATATATTAGGGAAAACCGATTTTTTTGGATTGCCATTTTTGGTGGATAAAAACACCTTGATTCCAAGACCAGAAACTGAAGAATTGGTAGCCTGGATTATTGATGAAGTTGAAATTTTAAATAATAAATCATCACCTAAAATCAGCCTTTTAGATATCGGAACTGGTTCAGGATGCATTCCAATTTCGCTTGCAAAAAATATAGATTTTGCTGCCATTTATGCGATTGATATTTCAACAAAAACATTGGAAGTTGCCTTGAAAAATGGTGATTCCAATCAAGTTTCCATTTCTTTTTTTGAGATGGATATCTTGAAAACTTCAAATTTGGATTTACTTTCAAAAGACAAAACTCAAATAAACTTTGATATTATTGTTTCAAATCCTCCTTATGTTAGAGAATCAGAAAAATCAGCTATGGATAAAAATGTTTTAGAAAACGAACCGCATCAAGCGTTGTTTGTATCTGACGAAAATCCATTAGTTTTTTATGAAAAAATTGCAGATTTAGCCCTATTACATTTATCAAGAAATGGTTTATTATTTTTTGAAATCAACCAATATCTAGGAAATCAAACAGTTAACATGTTACTGAAGAAAGGTTTTAAAAATATTGAATTGCGAAAAGATATTTTTGGAAATAATCGAATGATAAAAGCAAATATTTGATATGTATTTTTTTAAAATAAAAATTGTAGAAATCAAAAATGATTTTATATTTGCAACGCTTTACTGCGAGAGTAGCTCAGTTGGTAGAGCTTTAGCCTTCCAAGCTAAATGTCGCCGGTTCGAGCCCGGTCTCTCGCTCAAAAACGTTGCAATTGCAACGTTTTTTTTTGTTATAAACTTTTCAGTTTATTTCCAAAAACCAATAGTAGAATAATTGGAATTGTTAGTAAAACAACAAAAATTGTATTCAATATAAACAATTCAGGAACCAACAAAAGTGTAATTGCAAAACCACCAATTGTACCCCCTAAATGCGCAGCATGTCCAATATTTCCTAACTGTTTTCTCATTCCATAAATCGAGTATAGTAAGTATCCAACTCCAAAAACATACCCTGGCACTGGAATCGCAAAAAACAATAATAATTGCATGTCTGGAAATAACAAAATAGAGGCATAAACAATACCCGAAACTGCCCCTGAGGCTCCTATGGCACTATAATAAGGTTCGTTTTTGTGATAATAGAAAGTGTACAAACTTCCTGCAAGTAAACTTCCAAAATAAATTATTAAGAAATTTGGTGTTCCTAAAATTTTTGAAACGATATCACCAAAAAGGAATAAGGCATACATATTAAAACCCAAATGAACCCAATCTGCATGCAAAAATCCAGAGCTAATCATCCGAATTTTCTCGCCATTTAAAATTTTATTTATTTGAAATTTATACATTTCAAAAAACGTATAATTTTCAAATCCTTTCATAGAAAACAACACATTTGCGATGATAATGAGGACAACTACTAAATTTTGATTTTCTAACATATTACAAACTTACTAAAAATGCAAGGCTTCTAACGAGAAAATTTCATTTTAAATGTAGATATTTGCATCTTAATTAAAATTTATGCAACTCTTACTTTTCGGAATTATTTATCCTTTTGCTTGGCTTTTTTCGAGATTACCAATGAAAATTTTATATGTAATTTCTGATATATTATTTTTTCTAATATACCACGTTTTTGGTTACAGAAAAGAAGTCGTGTTAAAAAATATTTCGTATGCATTTCCTAACTATAATGTTGAGGAGAAAGAACAATTATCTAAAAAGTTTTTCAAGCATTTTACAGATATTTTGATAGAAAGTGTGAAAGGATTTACAATGGATAAAGAAGAATTTTTAAAAAGATATCAATATAAAAATCCTGAATTGCTGAATTCGTTCGTTAAGGAAGGTAAAAGTATTGCGTTGGTGGGAGCACATTTAGCAAATTGGGAATGGTCTGTAAATTTACCTTTCATCACTGAAATTCCTATTTTTGGTGCTTACAATCAATTACGGAATCGTTATTTTGAAAAAATGCTAAGAAAATCAAGAGAGCGTTTTGGCATTATTGGTATGAAAACCTTTGAAACTGTAATGACGATGAATTCAAATTACCAGAACCAGCAGCAAGGTTTGTATATTCTATTGAGTGATCAATCTCCATTGGTAGAAAAAACTTTGTATTGGACTGATTTTTTTGGTGTCAAAGTACCCGTCCATACTGGATTGGAAATATTGTCAAAAAAGTTTGATTTAGTTGTCATTAATTATCACACACAAAAAATCAAAAGAGGATACTATGAAACTGAATTTGAGTTAATTACTCAAGACCCTAAAACTTTTGAAAACTACGAATTGACAGAAAAATACATCAATATCACTGAAAAGAATATCAAAAAAAATCCTGAAAATTATCTTTGGTCACATAACAGATTTAAACATGAAGGTAGGTATGAAGAATGGCTACATAACTTCTCTTTTAAGAAAACCAAGAAGTAACCAGTTCTTTTTCAGTAGATAGAATTTCTTTGTGCAAAAAATCATTTTTAGAACTGTCGTACACGTACTCTTTTGACCAACTGTCAATATGAACAGCCAATTCTTTTAAAGCATTACAAATAAATTGAAGTTCATCATTGGTTATTGTTGGATGTAAAGACAAACGAACCCAACCCGGTTTTTCAGTATTACAGCCTTTTGAAATTTGATTTTTTATTTTGGTAGAAGTTTCTTGATCTACATTTAATAAATAATGACCATAAGTTCCTGCGCAAGAACAACCACCTCTTGTCTGAATTCCAAAACGATCATTCAATAATTTTACTACCAAATTGAAATGATATTTCTCAAAATAAAAAGAAAAAATGCTCAATCTTTTTTTGTGATTTGGTGCTAAAATCTGAACTTCATTTAAACTTTCAAGGGTTTCAAATAAAATTTTATTGATTTCATTTTCTCTTTTCTCAATATTTGAAAGACCCATTTTTTCTTTCAATTGAATCGCAAATGCAATTTTAATTGTTTGCAAAAATGCGGGAGTTCCACCATCTTCTCTAGTTTCAACATCCTCAAAATAATCGTGTTGACCCCACGGATTTGTATAGCTTACTGTTCCACCTCCTGGATTGTCAGGAACAATATTTTTATATAATTTTTTATTAAAAATCAAGACTCCAGCACTTCCTGGTCCACCCAAAAACTTGTGAGGTGAAAAGAATATTGCATCTATATATTCCTCCTCATTTTCTGGATGCATATTGATATCAACATATGGTGCACAGCAAGCAAAATCCACAAAACACAAACCATTGTATTGATGAATCAATTTTGCGATTTGATGATAAGGAGTTTTGATTCCTGTAACATTTGAACAAGAAGTTATTGCGACCATCTTAATTTCTCTATGCTGATATTTTTTAATACAATTTTCAAAATTCTCAATTGAGACCAGGCCATTTTTATCAGCAGGCACCACTTCAACATCAGCAATTGTTTCTAACCAAGAAGTTTGATTTGAATGATGTTCCATATGTGAAATAAAAATAATGGGTTTTACTTCATCAGGAATAGTGGTATGACTTTTTAAACTTTCAGATACTTTAAGTCCTAGAATACGTTGAAATTTATTAACAACTCCAGTCATTCCAGATTCTGCAGTAATTAAAACATCATTCTCATTCGCGTTTACATGACGTTTTATAATTTTTCTAGCCTCATGATAAGCAAGCGTCATTGCTGCACCAGTTGTAGAAGTTTCTGTATGGGTATTTGCCACAAACGGACCTAGTTCATTACAAATTTTTTCTTCAATTGGCCTGTATAAACGACCACTTGCCGTCCAATCAGCATACACCACTTTTTGTTCTCCATAAGGAGAATTAAAAGTTTGATTGATGCCAATAATATGCTCTCTAAATTGAGAAAAAAAATGCTCTAAATTCATCCAAATTTACTTGATAATTTCTTTAATTTCGTTGATAAAACGAACTGCTAAATCGTCCGCAGCTTTTTGAGATGTTGCTTCAGTATAAATTCTGATAATAGGTTCTGTGTTCGATTTTCTAAGATGAACCCATTCATTCTCAAAGTCAATTTTAACACCATCAATTGTATTTACCTCTTCATTTTTATAATACAAATATATGGTATCCAGTATTTTATCTACATTTATCTCAGGTGTTAGTTCAATTTTATTTTTACTCATAAAATAATTCGGATACGAATCCCTAAGTTGTTTACAAGATATTTTTTTATGTGCCAAATGCGATAAAAACAACGCAACTCCCACCAAAGAATCACGTCCATAATGAGAGGTAGGATAAATAATTCCGCCATTTCCTTCACCGCCAATTACAGTATTAGTTTCCTTCATTTTTGCAACCACATTCACTTCACCAACAGCACTTGCAGTATAAGTCCCGCCATGTTGATTTGTGACATCTTTTAATGCTCTTGAAGAAGATAAATTAGATACTGTATTTCCGCCTCCTAAACGTCCTAAAACGTAATCTGCACAGGCAACCAAAGTATATTCTTCACCAAACATAGAACCATCCTCGCAAATCAATGCCAATCTATCTACATCTGGATCAACTACAATTCCTAAATCTGCTTTTTCTGTAACCACCAAATCCGAAATTTCTGATAAATGTTCTTTTAAAGGCTCAGGATTGTGAGGAAATTGTCCATTTGGTGTGCAATATAATTCTACATACTCTACATTCAATTCTTTTAATAATGCAGGAATAAAAATACCTCCTGTTGAATTTACAGCATCAACGACTACTTTGAAATTGGCATTTCTAATAGCATCAACATCAACCAATTCTAAATTTAAAACCTCTTGAACGTGTTTTTCTAAATATGAACAATCTTCTGAGTAGATTCCTAAATTGTCAACTTCAGCAAATTCGAAAGATTCATTTTCAACTAATTCTAAAATTTTTTCTCCATCAATTGCATTCAAAAACTCCCCTTTTTCATTCAATAATTTTAAGGCATTCCATTGTTTTGGATTGTGAGAAGCAGTTAAAATAATGCCACCATCAGCTTTTTCTAAAGGCACAGCAACCTCTACAGTTGGTGTTGTTGATAAACCTAAGTCTATCACATCAATTCCCAAACCAACCAACGTATTTGCGACTAAATTTGAAATCATTTTACCAGAAATTCGCGCATCTCTTCCTAAAACAACAGTCAGTTTATTTTTTGAAGGATTTCGTTCTTTTAAAAAAGCGCCGTAAGCAGCTGCAAATTTTACAGTATCAAGAGGTGTTAAATTATCTGAAGTTTTCCCACCAATAGTTCCTCTAATTCCTGAGATTGATTTGATTAATGTCATTATTTGAATTTTAAAACAAAGATACTTTTTTTCAATTAGAAAAAAATCAAAACCTAAAATTGAGGAGATCTTTTAAAGTCTGAAATGATAAGGAAATTAAAAAATAAAAATGAATTAATTGACGAATTTAGTACTTACAGGAACTCCATACAAATCGTAATCTCCTGCATCGTAAATCTCAACATCAATAAATTCGCCAATTTTTATGTAATGTTGAGCTGCATCAACCAAAACATCGTTATCAACGTCAGGTGAGTCAAATTCAGTTCTACCATAAAAATACGCTCCGTCTTTTCTATCAAATAAACAACGAAATGTTTTTCCAATTTTTTCTTGATTCAACTCCCAAGAAATTTGAGATTGCACTTCCATGATTTCATTTACACGTCTAAATTTTTCATTACTAGGAACATCATCTTCTAAAACATATGCGCCTGTGTTTTCTTCGTGCGAATATTCAAAAACACCTAAACGTTCAAAACGCATTTCTTCAACCCAATGTTTTAATTCCTCAAATTGTGCTTCAGTTTCACCAGGATAACCAACAATTAAAGTAGTTCTTATTGCCATTTCAGGAATTGCTTCTCTAAATTTTTTGATAAGACTGGTTGTTTTTTCGTGCGTTGTTCCACGTTTCATCGATTTTAAAATCTCAGAATTTATATGCTGCAAAGGAATATCTAAATAATTACACACTTTTTGTTCGCGTTTCATGACTTCAATCACATCCATAGGAAATCCTGCTGGAAAGGCATAATGCAAACGAATCCATTCAATTCCGTCAACTTTTACAAGCGCTTCTAACAAATCAGCCAAAGCTCTTTTTTTATAAATATCTAACCCGTAATAGGTTAAATCTTGAGCGATTAGCATGATTTCTTTAATCCCTTTTTCAGCCAATTTTGTAGCTTCCGTGATAATATCTTCAATGGGTGTAGATTTGTGTTTTCCACGCATCAAAGGAATAGCACAAAACGAACAAGGTCTGTCACAACCTTCAGCTATTTTTAAGTATGCATAATGTTTTGGTGTGGTTGTTAAACGCTCACCAATCAATTCATGTTTGTAATCTGCTTCTAAAACTTTCAGCAAGTTTGGCAAATCATGCGTCCCAAAATATTGATCGACATTGGGAATTTCTTTTTCTAAATCTGGCTTGTAACGTTCGCTTAAACAGCCTGTTACAAAAACTTTATCAATTTCACCAGCTTCTTTTCTTTGCGCGTAATGCAAAATAGTATCAATGCTCTCTTCTTTAGCTTTTCCAATAAAACCACAGGTATTAATTACCACAATATTTCCATCATCATGCTCATCTTCATGGACCACATTTTTGCCATTGGCTTTTAATTGACCCATTAACACTTCGCTATCGTAAATGTTTTTTGAGCAACCCAGAGTCACCACGTTTATTTTATTTTTTTTGATGGTTTTTGTGCGCATTTTATTAGCTTTTTGCTTTTAGCTTGTAGACTATGTTACTTATTTTTTTACTTATAAAAGTCTGCAAAAATAAGTCTTTTTCATTGATTTAAAATTTTCTTATTGATAGTTTTTAGGTATTTTTCTAGCTTTGGTTAGTTGCTCGTAAGCATACCCAAGACTTAATAATTTATCTTCAGAAAATGGAACTCCAACAAATGTTAAACTTATAGGTTCACCAGATTTTTTATATCCCATAGGGACTGTCAATGTTGGATGAAAAGAGACGGCTGCAATACCCGAATGATAATTATTAATTGATAAAATTGCGTCTAAATTTTGTTCTTTTAATGCTTTTAAATAATTTTCTCCATCCAATTTTAAATTTTGTTTTACAATCTCTAATTGTGCTAAAGTGGTCGTATCTTTTACAATTCCCTCAAATAATTGTTGTCCATAAGGCGCTCTTTGAAGGCTGTCTTGTTTATTAAAGAGAATAACATCTTTCACATTTTTAATTGAAACAGACGCTATTTTGTTATCTGTTAAATATTTTGGTAAATCATGTTTCATATCAATATTCAACAGCGTAATAAATCCATTAAAAGAGGGTTGTTGAGGGGCGATTTCAATCAATTCTGCACCAGCTTTTTTTAATTTTTTAATAGTTGCTGCATAAATTGAATCAGTTAAAAGAGCCGTTAAAACTCCTAATCTTTTTCCTTTTAAACTTCCTTTAGAGATGATTTCAGAATTAAAATTATCCTTATTAACATCGTAAGAAGCTTTATCTGTATTGTCTTTTCCCAACATTGCTTGTATCAAAATAGCATTGTCGGTAACATTTTTAGTCATTGGTCCAGGAGTGTCTAATGTGCTTGAAATTGGTACAATTCCTGTTCTACTTAACATTCCAATTGTAGGTTTTAAACCTACAACCGAATTCATACTTGATGGCGAAGTAATAGATCCTGAAGTTTCTGAACCAATAGCTGCCACTGCAAAATTCGCTGCTACTGTAACTCCACTTCCTGCAGAACTTCCTCCTGTTTCAAATTCTGCTCTTCCATATGGATTTAACGTTTGTCCGCCAATGGCTGAGTATCCTAAAGGACATCCTGTACAGAAAAAATAAGCCCATTCGCTTAAGTTTACTTTTCCTAAAATCAAGGCACCATTTTGCTTCAATTTTTCAACTATAAATGCATCATTTTTTGTTTTATTATCTCTCAATGCAACAGCACCAGCTGTGGTTGGCATATTCAAAGTATTGATATTATCTTTTAATAAAATAGGCATTCCATACACTGAAAAATCACCAATATTTTGAGCATTTTTATCATTTTCTTTGGCTTGTTTTATAACAAAAGGATTCAATGAAATGATGCTATTTAATGATAATGTTGAATCACTTTCGAATTTTCGAATTCTATATAAGTAGAATAAAGTTAATTTTTCATAAGTGAGTTTTCCTTCTTTTACATTTTTTTGTAAGGTCGGGATGTCTTGTTCTAAAATTAATGGTTTTAACTTTTGATAATCTTGCTCTGAAAAATACGCCAAATCATTTTCAAATGGTTTAAAAATAGCATTCATATCTGTGTATTTAGATTGAAACAACTTGAATTTCATTCTCCCATTCGCATGATTTTGTTGCTTTTCAATAGCAGATGTTTCATCATACTTTTTAAAAAAAACGGGGATTTGTTTTTGTTGACAAGCTAAAAAAACAAAGAATGAGCTTATTAAAATGGCTATTTTTTTCATGATAACTGAACTATGATTTAATTTTATTTAAAGAAAGAATCCACAAACTCCATTTTGTTGAATACTTGCAAATCATCAATACCTTCTCCTACTCCTATATATTTGACGGGAATTTGAAATTGATCAGAAATACCTATGACAACGCCACCTTTTGCTGTTCCATCTAATTTTGTGACTGCTAAGCAAGTAACCTCGGTAGCTTTCGTAAATTGTTTTGCTTGTTCAAATGCATTTTGACCTGTAGAACCATCCAAAACTAATAACACATCATGTGGTGCATCCCCAACTACTTTTTGCATTACACGTTTTATTTTGGTCAATTCATTCATTAAATTTACTTTGTTATGCAATCTTCCTGCAGTATCGATTATAACCACATCAGCATTTTGAGAAACTGCAGATTTTAACGTATCAAAAGCTACAGAAGCAGGATCAGAACCCATTTCTTGACGCACAATTGGCACGCCAGTTCTATCGGCCCAAATTTGTAATTGGTCAATGGCTGCTGCTCTAAAAGTATCTGCAGCTCCTAAAACGACTTTAAAACCTCGTTTTTTAAATTGAGAAGCTAGCTTACCAATAGTTGTTGTTTTTCCAACTCCATTTACACCAACAACCATGATTACATAAGGCTTTTTGTTTGCCGGAATTGTAAAATCAGTTTCATTACCCGTATTTGTTTCTGATAATAACCCTGCAATTTCTTCTCTTAAAATTTTATTTAATTCGTTAGTGCTAACATATTTATCCTTGGCAACACGCTCTTCTATTCGTTCAATAATTTTTAAAGTGGTATTTACACCAACATCCGAGGCAACTAAAATTTCTTCTAAATTATCTAAAACCTCGTCATCAACTTTTGATTTTCCTACAACTGCTTTTGATAATTTATCAAAAAAATTCTCTTTCGTTTTCTCTAAACCCTTGTCTAAAGTTTCTTTTTTTTCCTTTGAAAATATATTTTTAAAAAAACTCATGATATTTTGAATACTGAATAAACTACTTTTATGAAACTAGATGCACCTATTTGAATTTTAAACTTAAAAATCAACAATGAATCACCAAAAATACGCAATTAAAATCCATAAAAAAAGCTACTTTCTGAAATAGAAAGTAGCTTTATAGATTTTATAAGATGGTTTTTATTTTTTCGATAAAAACTTATCAACATCGGCAGGATCCATAACTGATTCAACAAAAGTGTAAGCCCCTGATTTTGGAGATTTTACCATTTTAATAGCTTTGCTTAATCTTTTTGATGCTGTTTGTAACGATGCAACTGTTTTTTTTGCCATTTTGTGTCTTTTTTAATCTATGTGCTCTATGCTGAGTTCTAGATGATTGATTTACTTAATTTCTTTGTGAACAGTCACTTTTTTCAAGATAGGATTGAATTTTTTAATTTCCATTCTATCTGGAGTGTTCTTTTTGTTTTTGGTAGTAACGTATCTAGAAGTACCTGGTTGTCCAGAAGTCTTATGCTCTGTACATTCTAAAATAACTTGAACTCTGTTTCCTTTTTTTGCCATCTCTATTCGAGTTTATGAGTTTAAAATTTATGATTTAAAGTTTTTGACTTAAAATCAATAAAAATAAACAACGACTATTATTTATTTTGTTAAAAATCCGTTAGCTCTTGCGTCTTTAATAACTGCAGAAATTCCTTTCTTGTTAATGTTTTTCAAAGCAGAAGCAGAAATTTTTAAAGTAATCCATTTATCTTCTTCTGGAATGTAAAAACGCTTAGTCATTAAATTAGCGTCAAACTTTCTTTTTGTTCTATTCATTGCATGAGAAACATTGTTCCCAACCATTGCTTTTTTTCCTGTTAATTCACAAACTCTAGACATCTTCTTGACAGTTTTATAGTATTATCTCTAAACGAGGTGCAAATTTACATATAAATCTAATTCTGAACAAAATAATTTTACAAAATTTTAAAATAATTCTTTCCTTAATATTTCTAGTGATTTACTGACTGTTCTATTGATGACTTTTTCTCTGGGTTGACCAAAATTAAATTCCTCAACAATGGCCTTTTCGTCGGTAATTAGTGCGATATAAACCAACCCAACACTTTTGTCAGTTTGATCTGTTGTTGGACCTGCATTTCCTGTAACTGCGATTGCAAAATTGGTGTGCAATTTTTCTTTAGCCCCTTTTGCCATTTCTAAAGCTACTTCTTTACTTACGACTGAGTATTTTTTAATAGTTTCTGATGAAACTCCTAATAAATTCATTTTAGCCTCCGCTGAATAAGCTACAAAACTTCCTTTAAAATAAGCAGATGCTCCGGGTTCTGAAACAAAAGTGGCTGCAATTTTCCCTCCTGTTATACTTTCTGCAGTGCAAAGTGTTTTCTTTTTTTGAGTTAAAATATCAGCAATCGTTTTTTCTAAAGAATGATCATCGTCCAAACCTGTAATAATATCAGGAAGTAATTCATATAAGTGCTGAATTTTTTCTTTTAACTTTTTCTCTAATGCTTCTTTTTGATTTCCTTTTGCTGTCAATCGCAAACGAACCCTTCCAAAAGAAGGCAAATATGCTAATTTGATGTAAGTGGGTAAATTATTTTCAAAATCTTCAATGATTTCAGCAATGGTGCTCTCTCCTTGACCATACGTCATGATGGTTTTATGGATGATAAAAGGTAACTGAAATTGCTGCTGAATTCTTGGCAAAACTTCATTCGCCATCAATCCTTTCATTTCATAAGGTACTCCAGGTAAAGACACAAAAACGGTATTGTTTTCAAAAAACCACATTCCAGGAGCAGTTCCATAATTGTTTTTCAATAAAGTTGCTTTTGAAGGTAATTGTGCTTGATAACGTTGAATTTCACGAAAAGGATGATTGATTTTTGCAAACAAATTTTGGATATGATCAATAACTTCTGGATATTCAACAAAGTGAGAATCATTAAAAAAAGTAGCCAAGGTTTTTTTGGTAATGTCGTCTTTTGTTGGGCCCAAACCCCCTGTTATAATGACAATATCTACTCTGTCTTGTGCTTCTTTAAGCGCATCTAAAATGTGTTGTTGATCATCTTGAATAGAAGTTATTTGATAAACAGAAACCCCAATTTTATTGAGCTCTTGACTTATAAATTGTGAATTGGTATCTACTATTTGGCCTATGAGAATTTCATCCCCAATTGTTATGATTTCTGCCTTCATTTTATTAAGTTTCTGAGTTGCATAGTAGCAAAGCTAAATAGAAATGTAATCAAATTTTGCAACTTTGTTGCTTTGGAACTTTGCAACTTATTTTATTTAACCTTAATTTTAAACGATTCTCTTCCTTCCAAAACTCCTTTTAAAATATCATTTTCAGAAACTTTTCCAACACCTTCAGGGGTTCCTGTAAAGATAATATCTCCTTTTTTTAATGTAAAATATTGAGAAACATACGCTATTAATTCATCAATTTTCCAAAGCATTTCATTTGATTTTCCGTCTTGAACCAAAACTTCATTTTTATATAATTGAAAGGATATGTTTCCCAAATCAAATTTTTCTTTTGGATAAAATTCGCCTACAACTGCACTACCATCAAAAGCTTTTGCTTTTTCCCAAGGCAAGCCTTTTTCTTTGCATTCATTTTGAACATCTCTTGCCGTAAAATCAATTCCTAAACCAATTTCGTCATAATATTTATGCGCAAATTTGACATCAATAAACTTTCCGACTTTATTAATTTTCACCAAAATCTCCACCTCATATTGTACATTATTTGAAAATGGCGGAATAAAAAATGGATTTTTACTTGGTAAAATTGCAGAATCTGGCTTTAAAAAAACAACAGGATTTGTAGGTTTTTCATTCGCTAATTCCTGAATATGCTTTGCGTAATTGCGCCCAATACAAATTATTTTCATCTATTTTTTAAACTAAAAGCTAAACACTATAAATCAATAACTTTTTTATTCTCCTGTTTCAGGAAAAACAATTGCTCTATTTCCTGAAACGATTATTTGATGATTCAAATGATTATTTACAGCTTTCGCCAAGACCAATTTTTCAATATCTGCACCAATTTTTTTCAATGTTGTTGGCGTGCTTTCGTGCGTAACTGGTTTTACATCTTGCTCAATAATTGGTCCTTCATCCAACTCTTCTGTGGCATAGTGCGCAGTTGCCCCAATCAATTTCACACCTCTTTCATAGGCCCGTAGGTATGGATTTGCGCCCTGAAAAGCAGGTAAAAATGAGTGATGGATATTGATGATTTTTTCAGGATAAGTGTTGATAAAATCAGCAGACAAAATTTGCATGTATCTTGCCAAAATAATCAAATCAATTTGATGTTCGTCAAGCAATTCCATCAACTGTTTTTCTTGTTTGGATTTATCATTCGCAATGACAGGCACATGATAAAAAGGCACCTGAAACATATCCGCAATTGGCTTTAATTTTTGGTGATTACTGATAATGATTTTTACGGTACAATTCAAATTTCCTTCTTTGGATCGCTCTAATAAATCATACAAATTATGACTCGTGTGCGAAACTAAAATAGCCACTTGTTGTTTTTTATGTCCATAATGCACAGACCATTTGAAATGTAACGGAGTTGCTAATTCTAAAAAACTATTTTCAAGACCTTTTTTTGAAATTTCCGTACCATCCGCATTCAAACGAATTCTCATGAAATAGGTGTTTTCAATCGAATTTACATATTGCTGACAACTCAAAATATTGAAGCCCTTTTCAAAAAAGAAATTGGTAATTTTTGCAACCAATCCTTTTTGATCAGGACACTGTATTAAAAAAGTTACGATTTGTGATTTCATTTTTTTTATTTAGTTGTTAGTTAATTATCAATAATTGTTGGAATTACAACAAAAACTAAAAACTAATAATTATAATTTAGGGTATCCACCTTTTTGGAAAATTTGGTTTTCTTTTTTCCAAAAAAGCATCTCTTCCTTCTTTTGCTTCGTCTGTCATATAGGCTAAACGTGTTGCTTCGCCTGCAAAAACTTGCTGACCAACCATACCGTCATCTGTCAAATTCATTGCGAATTTCAGCATTTTGATGGATGTTGGACTTTTTGCTAAAATTTCTTGTGCCCATTCATAAGCAGTATTTTCTAAATCATCATGTGGAATTACAGCATTCACCATTCCCATTTCAAATGCTTCTTGTGCGGAGTAACTTCTTCCTAAAAAGAAAATTTCACGCGCTCTTTTTTGACCAACCATTTTTGCCAAATATGCAGAACCATACCCTCCATCAAACGAAGTTACATCAGCATCAGTTTGTTTAAAAATTGCATGCTCTTTAGAGGCTAATGTTAAATCACAAACCACATGTAAACTATGCCCACCGCCTACTGCCCATCCAGGAACGACTGCAATCACAGCTTTTGGCATAAAACGAATCAATCTTTGAACCTCCAAAATATTCAATCTGTGATACCCATCTTCCCCAACATAACCTTGATGACCTCGTGCTTTTTGATCTCCTCCAGAACAAAATGAATACACTCCGTCTTTTGTACTTGGCCCTTCAGCAGATAATAAAACCACTCCAATTGAGGTATCTTCACCCGCATCATAAAATGCTTCGTACAATTCTTTGGTGGTTTTTGGGCGAAAAGCGTTTCTTACATTTGGTCTATTAAAAGCAATTCTGGCAACACCATTGTATTTTTTATAAGTGATATCTTCAAACTCTTTGACAGTTTTCCATTCAAGCTGTATCATAATTTTTAATTTTGTGCGTTTTGTATCAAACAAAAAATCATCAATTGCAAAAATAAACATTCTAACTGATGAATCAGAAATCACTTTCATTAATATTTTTATTTCTTGGTTTTATAGAGTTTTCATAGCAAATATTTAAAAATAACTAGAATCTACTTTTCGAAAACAACCAAAAATCTAAGAATTTATATGGAAAACACCTATGGAACTTCGCTATTTATGACGTCAATTGGTTAAGACTACTCCCCAAATTTAATCACACATTTTTCAGAGCAACAAAATCCTATTTTCAATGGATTTATTTGAATCAATAGAGATTTTTATCTGTTAGTAGTTTGTTAATCAGATAACTAGTTATTTTTGACATTGAAAAAATAATTATTGAAAAAGAAAATGCTGTTTGTTTGTTCGATTTTGGGAAAATGTTTTTAAAACTCTATCCAAGTTCGCATTTGGGTGATTATTATATTGGGAAATATTACGAAACTGAAAAAAACATAAAAAGAGCCATCAATCATTCTAAAATTGACCATGGAAAAAAGGAAAACCACCGACCCAATTACAGATGATTTTTATGAGGATATTTTAAAACTTGGAGAGAATTTAGAAATAGTTGTTAGTTTTTAATCCACAATAGCAACCCTTAAAAAATAAAAACTTTTAAACCCTTAAATCAACTCAATTCGGTCGTCTTTTAAGATAATTAGTTTTTGTTTGTATAGATTTCCGATGGCTTTTTTAAATGCCTTTTTACTTATATTTAAATGAAACTTGATAGATTCAGGAGAACTTTTATCTGTCAAAAGCAAAAAACCTTCTTTGTTGTTTTTCAATTTGGTGAGAATTTTTTCCACATCCAAATCAATCACATTTCTGAAGCCTTGAGGTCTTAAAGAAACATCAATTTTTCCATCTTCACGAATATTTTTTACGAAGCCGGTCACTTCCATTCCTTCTTCAATTTCCATAAAAATTTCACTTCTAAACAACAACCCTTCGAATTCTTCATCAATCAAAACAATGAAACCCAAAGCAGTTTCTGTTTCAATAACCAATTGTACTTGATCTCCAATTTGCAAATCCATTATCGTATAAATTTAAAATATTGATTTAAAATGTCACTATTTTCGTTACTTGGTGTGAAAATTTCCAAAATTTTTGGTTTTTCAGACGAATCGTAAAACAAACCTAACGATTCTTGCAGACTTTCTATGGAAAAAGCTTTCAAATAATCGAACTCAAACATTTTTGCCAAATGTTCTGCTGTTAAGCAATGTGGCGTTTCAAAATAGGGCAGCACATTGGTGCTTTTTGGTCCTGGAATAATTTTAAAAATCCCTCCTCCTGAATTATTAATCAAAATAATTCGGAAGTTTTTGGGAATATTTTTATTCCACAAAGCATTGCTATCATAGAAAAAACTCAAATCACCAGTAATAAAAATAGTTTGTTTTTTACTCGCAAAAGCAGCTCCAACTGCAGTACTTGTGCTACCATCAATACCACTTGTCCCTCTATTACAAAATACATTTAAAGTGGGTGAAATCGTAAACAATTGCGCGTATCTTATAATAGCGCTATTACTAATTTGCAGTTGTACATTTTCAGGAATACTTGCCAAAACTTGCTCAAAAACCTTAAAATCAGAATGTCCTAAAGTTGCTAAAAATTCAGCATGTTTTATCCTTTTTTGATCTCTAATTTTCAGCCATTTTGATTGATAATTAGAGCCCGTATTTGAAACTAATGAATTAAAATGTGCAAAAAAATCAGTCGGATTGATTTGAATAAATTCTGTCAGACAGAAAAAAGTATTGGTGGCTTTTTTCTCATCAATATTCCAATGATGATGTGGCTGATATTTTCGTAAAAATGATTTTATTTTTTTGGAGACAATCATTCCTCCAAAGGTGATTAAGATTTCAGGTCTTAATGACTCAAATTCTTGATCATTCAAAGAAAATATCAATTGATCAATGGAATTGATTGCTTTTTCTTGATGTAAATTTGAAGTAGTTTCTGTCAAAATCAGTACACTTTCATCTTCCGCATACAAATCCATCAAATGATGTAATTTTTCATCTGGATAATTGACACCAACCAAAATCATTTTCTGTTCAGCTTGATTCCAAATTTCAGCAAATTGTTGATAATCAATATGATTATTATCCAATGAACTCATGGAAATATGAGGAAAATGAAACTTTTGCAATACATCTGTAATTTCATACAAAGGTTCATCAAACGGAATGTTTACATGAACAGGTCCTTTTTGAGAAATTGCGATTTGAAAAGCTTCGCCAATTAATTGAGCGTTTTTGGTTTTAAAACGATCACTTTCTATCAAATTCGCAGAAAAGAGGATGTGATTTTCAAATACGTTTTCTTGACGAATTGTTTGACCATCACCAATATCAATCAAATGTTTTGGTCTATCAGTAGACAAAACTATCAGTGGAATATTACTGTAAAAAGCCTCAGCAATCGCTGGATAATAATTTAATAATGCAGTACCTGAAGTGCATAAAATAGCCACAGGTTTTTGGGTTTGTTGTGCGATTCCGAGTGCAAAAAATGCAGCACAACGTTCGTCAACCACACTAAAAGTTTCAATTTCAGAATGATTTACAAAACCTATTGTTAGAGGCGCATTTCTTGACCCTGGAGAAATCACAACAGTCTCAATACCAAATTGACAACAAGCAGAAATTACTAATTGAGCAAGCTCTTTTTTTGGATACAAATTTTAAATCTTTATAGATCTACAAGTTTTGAATGTTCAATTTTTAGTTTTTAATGAGTCACTAAAAACTAAAAACTTTCTTAATTTCCTTTTTGATAATCTTTTAAAAACTGTGCCAAACCAATATCAGTCAAAGGATGTTTTAACAATCCCTCAATGGCGCTTAAAGGACCTGTCATTACATCTGCACCAATTTTAGCACAATCAATAATGTGCATTGTATGACGCACTGAAGCTGCTAAAATTTCAGTTTCAAATCCGTAGTTATCATAAATTGTTCTGATTTCAGCAATCAAGTTTAAACCATCTGTAGAAATATCGTCCAAACGTCCAATAAATGGGGAAACATACGTTGCGCCTGCTTTTGCTGCTAACAATGCTTGACCAGCAGAAAAAACCAACGTAACATTGGTTCTAATTCCTTTGGATGAAAAATATTTACACGCTTTGATTCCGTCTTTAATCATGGGTAATTTCACCACAATTTGAGGATGTAAAGCAGCCAATACTTCCCCTTCCTTCACCATTCCGTCAAAGTCAGTTGCAATTACTTCCGCAGAAACATCACCATCAACCAATTCGCAAATTGCTTTATAATGACTGATAATATTTGCTTCGCCAGTAATTCCTTCTTTAGCCATTAAAGATGGATTTGTTGTAACGCCATCCAAAATTCCTAGAGCCTGAGCTTCTTTGATTTGGGCTAAATTTGCAGTATCTATAAAAAATTTCATTGTATTAAATTAAGTTATTTGTAAAAGTGATGCAAAGTTACGATTTTAGAGAGCAATCTTGAAGCTTTAATTTATTTTTTTTGTCAAATAATTATGAAAAATAATGAAGGTTTGATTTACAATTTATAATGATTCATCAACAATTTTTGATAGACTTTGTCGGGTAAAATTCGTTTTAAAACGATGGAAAATTTCTCCATAAATTTCCCCACTTTATAATGAATTTTTGGAGTTGGATTATTGATAATTTCATAAACTTGTTCTGCCATTGCTAACGGATTCATGCCACTATCAACGTGCGAATTCATCAAATCTAAATTTAGTTGATACGATTTTTTGTACGGAGAATTTTCAAAAACCGGTGTATGATATCTTCCTGCAGCAATATTGGTAGAAAAATCACCAGGAGCAACATTAACTACATGAATTCCAAATTGTTGCACTTCCATATTTGCAGCTTCAGTAATCAATTCTAAGGCGCCTTTTGTAGCAGAATACACTCCTCTGAAAGGCAAACCCATATAACCTGCAATAGAAGTAACATTGACAATCAACCCTGATTTTTGAACACGCATTGTTGGCAAAACTGCTTTCATCATATCAATTGCTCCAAAAAAATTGGTGTCAAAAACACGTCTCATTTCATCAGTAGGTGTATCCTCAATTGGGCCTGTAATTCCCATTCCAGCATTGTTTATCAATACATCAATCCTTCCTTCTTTTTCAATAATTTGATGGATTGCTTCATCAATTGTTTCTTTTTGTAACACATCTAAAGCAATCATATTAAAAGGCAAACTATTTTCTTTAGTTGGACTTCTGCTAGTTCCATAAACTGTATGCCCTTTTTCTGATAAAAAAACACCAATTGATTTTCCAATGCCAGACGAAGCACCCGTAATTAAAACAACTTTTGAGTTTGGTTTTTGATTCATAGTTTTAGTTTGATGATTCAAAATTTTAAAATTTGAATTTACAAATATCCTAAAAAGTGTAATAAAAAAAAGGAGAAAAAATAAATGAAAGTGTTTTTGTAGTTTTTTTAAAACTTGGAAGTAATTATTTTTGATAAAGACATGAGATAAAAAAAAATGGCAAGCTATCTACATCACACTGCTACAACCTAATACCTTTGCTGCGTTCCCACCCTGGAGGATTCAAAGGGAGCTAGTTGTGTAGGACTTGCCGCTGCAAATTTACAATCTATTTTTATTTTAACAATTAAAAAAACCTAAATTTTATGTAACATTTTCACAAAAAAACATAGTAATTAAATTAAAATTGAGGATTAATCTCAAAAACTCAACTTTTACTAAGTTGAAATTAATATATTTGTATTAGTTAAAAAAAATTAAACAATGGAAAATCAAGCAAGCACGAAGAGTTTTATAATTAATAATGGAGTTATCCTAGGAGTTTTAGGAGTTTTAATTAGTGTTATCAACTACGCTTTTGGAACACATTTAGACCCACATTGGTCTACATCTTTGGCTTCTGGTATATTTTTTATAGGATTGATCATTCTGGGAATAAGCCAATTTAAAAAAGCAAATAATGGTTTTTTATCTTGGGGTCAAGGTGTTAAAATTGGTGTTGGAATAGCCATTTTAGCAGCATTAATCAGCGTTATTTACAACTACATTTTTGTAACTTTTGTTGAGCCAGACTTTATGGCACAAATAATGGAATTACAAAATCAGAAATTTTTAGAACAAGGAATGTCTCAAGAACAAATTGAGGCTGCTAATGCGATGACTGAAAAATTCAAATCTCCATTAATCACATCTGCATTCGGAATTATTGCCAGTGCTATAGGAGGATTTATAGTTTCAGCAATTGCTGCCGCTATCATGAAAAAATCAGAAGAAGAAACTTTTTAGTTCAAAATTCACAATTCAAAGTTCATGGATTTTTATAACTTTGAATTTTAAAACTTGAACCTGAAATCAACTCGAAATGGATATTTCAGTGGTTATTCCACTTCTTAACGAAGAAGAATCTTTACTAGAATTAAACGATTGGATTGCAAAAGTTATGCAGTCCAATCGTTATTTATATGAAATTATTTTTATTGATGATGGAAGTTTAGACAATTCCTGGGAAATCATTGAACAACTTTCCGAAAAAAATCCTGCTGTAAAAGGCATTCGATTTCAAAAAAATTACGGAAAAAGTCAGGCATTAGATGCTGGTTTTGAAAAAGCTCAAGGAAATGTTATCATTACTATGGATGCAGATTTGCAAGACAATCCTGAGGAAATTCCTGAATTGTATGAATTGATTTTCACAAACAAATTCGATCTAATTTCTGGTTGGAAAAAGAAACGTTATGACAACGTTTATACCAAAAATATTCCTTCAAAAATCTTCAATGCTATTGCAAGAAAAACTTCTGGTTTGCATTTACACGATTTTAATTGCGGCCTAAAAGCTTATAAAAAAGAGGTCGTAAAAGCCATTAAAGTGAGTGGTGAAATGCACAGATACATTCCCATTTTAGCAAAAAACGAAGGTTTTACCAAAATAGATGAAAAAGTGGTGCAACATCAAGCCAGAAAATATGGTGAAACTAAATTCGGAATGAATCGCTTTATCAATGGATATCTAGATTTGATAACTATTTCTTTTTTATCAAAATTCGGAAAAAGGCCCATGCATTTTTTTGGACTTTGGGGTACAATCGTCTTCATTTTTGGATTTTCCGCGGCAATTTACATCGGAATTTCTAAACTTTATAAAGTATATAGTGGCATTAAAACTATCTTAATCACAGACAATCCGTGGTTTTATATTGCCCTAACTTCCATGATTTTAGGGACTTTATTATTTTTAGCTGGATTTATTGGCGAATTAATTATCAAATCAAAAAATGATGAAAAACATTACAAAATAAAAGAACAACTTAATTTCTAAATTTTATCTTTGTAAAAAAAATATGGATCCTATTTTACTAAAAGCAACAGCATGGTTAACCCCAACTTTTGATGCTGAAACTCATACTGAAATTCAACACTTAATTGACACAAATCCTAGAGATTTAGCTGACCGATTTTATAAAGATTTGGAATTTGGAACTGGAGGAATGCGTGGAACTATGGGTGCGGGAACCAATAGAATCAATAAGTATACTTTAGGAAGAGCTACTCAAGGCTTGTCAAATTACCTAAATAAAAATGTAAAAAAACAGCAATTGAAAGTTGCAATTGCCTACGATTGCAGAAATAATAGCAAAAAATTCGCGAAAATTGTAGCTGATGTTTTATCTGCAAACAATATCAAAGTTTTCTTATTTGAAGATTTACGCCCAACTCCAGTGTTATCTTTCACAGTTCGTCATTTAAATTGTGATGCAGGAATTGTTTTAACAGCATCTCACAATCCACCAGAATATAATGGATACAAAGTGTACTGGGCTGATGGCGGACAAATTGTTCCTCCTCATGATTCAGGAATTATTGGAGAAGTAAATGCACTTGATTTTTCGGAAATTAACTTTACAGCAAACGAAAATTTAATTGAATATATTGGTAAAAATGTGGATGATGTTTTTATCAGTGAATCTGTAAAAAACGGAAGTTTATCCAATAAAGTAGATAGAAAAAATTTAAAAATTGTCTTCACATCTATTCACGGAACTTCCATTGTTTCTGTTCCAGATGCATTGAAAAAAGCAGGTTATACTGATGTTCATATTGTTGAAGAACAACGAATTCCTGATGGTGATTTTCCAACCGTAAAATCTCCAAATCCTGAAGAGCCTGAGGCTTTACTTATGGCAACGAATTTGGCAAATAAAATCGGAGCTGATATTGTAATTGGCACAGATCCAGATTGCGATAGATTAGGAGTTGCAGTGCGCGATTCTGAGGGAAATATGAAATTGCTAAATGGGAATCAAACCATGGTTGTCATGACATATTTTTTATTAAAAAAATGGAAAGAAGAAGGCAGAATAAATGGCAAACAATTTGTAGGTTCTACTATAGTTTCTACAGAATTGGTAAACGAAGTTGCTGCTAAATTTGGTGTTGAAACTAAAGTTGGATTGACAGGTTTCAAATGGATTGCAAAAATGGTCGTTGATTTTCCAGAACAGGAATTTATTGGTGGTGGAGAGGAAAGTTTTGGATATATGGTTGGCGATTTTGTTCGTGATAAAGATGCTGTAACAGCAACCTTATTGGCTTGTGAAGTGGCTGCATATGCAAAACAACATGGAAGTTCTTTCTATGAAGAATTGCTCAATATTTATATTGAATCTAATTTTTATAAAGAGCATTTGATTTCCATAACAAAAAAAGGGATGGAAGGTGCTGCAGAAATTCAAAAAATATTGAGTGACATGCGCAACAATCCTTTATCAAGAATTGATGGTGAAAAAGTAGCAACATTAGCTGATTATGAAGAGTCTGTTTTAAAAGATATCAGAACTGGTACAGAAACAAAAATTGAGTTACCAAAATCAAATGTGTTGATTTACGAAACTGAAAATGGCACTAGAATTGCTGCAAGGCCAAGTGGCACTGAACCAAAAATCAAATTTTATTTCAGTGTGAATGCTCCTTTGGATTCAAAAGAAAATGCTGTTACGGTTGAGACTGCTTTGGATGTAAAAATTCAACGAATTATTAAAGAAATGAATCTAGTTTAATGAAGCATTTCAAAGACATTTTAAAATTCGAGAAAAAATATAGAAAGTTCACTTTGCTGAACATTTTATTCAATATTTTTTATGCAATTTTCAATGTTCTTTCTGTTTTAGCCTTTATTCCGGTTTTGAGTATCCTTTTTGAAAAAAATGAAAAGGTTACTAAAATACCCATTTATAAAGGAATTACACATATTGGAGAATATTTAAAGGATCATTTTTACCACTTTATAGCCCAAAAAATAGTAAATGAAGGTGAAATAAAAACCTTGCTTTTTATTTGTTTATTAACACTTTCATTGTTCTTTTTTAAAAATTTATTTCGGTATTTGGCGTCGTATTCCATCACGTTCTTACGCACAGGAATTGTCAAAGATTTGAGAGATAAATTGTATCGAAAAATCATAGAATTACCCATTTCTTATTTTACTGAAAAACGAAAAGGCGATACTATTGCCAGAATGACTGCTGATGTACAAGAAGTAGAAACTTCCATCCTAACATCTATAGAAACTATTGTAAGAGAACCACTTACCGTAATTATTGCAATCGCAATTATGTTTTTTATGAGTGTGAAATTGACCTTATTTGTTTTCATCTTATTGCCTATTTCTGGATTTATCATTTCATCAATCAGCAAAAAACTGAAAGCTAACTCTGTAAAAGCACAACAAGAAACAGGCACTTTTTTATCTTTTATTGAAGAAACATTGACCGGTTTGCGCATCATCAAAGGTTTTAATGCAGAAAATGTAATTGAAAAGAAATTTAATCATTCAACTCAAAATTTTAAATCGTTGATGACAAGTGTTTTTCACAGACAAACATTGGCATCACCGATGAGTGAATTTTTGGGTTCTGCAACCATTATTGCAATTCTATGGGTTGGAGGTTCTGAAGTTTTATCAAAAACAAGTTCGTTGCAATCAGAGGAATTTTTTGGATATATCGTATTGTTTTACACGGTTTTAAATCCTATAAAACTCATCACAAGTTCTTATTACAGCATTCAAAAAGGAGAAGCTTCTGCGGAACGAATCATGCAAATTTTACATACTGAAAACAGTATCAAAGATCTACCAAAGGCTATCATAAAAGAAAATTTTGAAAATGAAATTAGTTTTCAAAATATTTCATTCAAATACAAAAAAGAGTTTGTTCTCAAGGATTTTTCATTGACTATCAAAAAAGGACAAACTGTAGCTTTAGTGGGGCAATCTGGAAGTGGAAAATCTACTTTGGCTAATTTGATTACCCGTTTTTACGATGTTGATTCTGGTGCTGTTTTGATTGATGGAATTAATATTAAAAATATGACAATCAAGTCATTAAGAAATTTAATGGGGATTGTTTCGCAAGAATCCATTTTGTTTAATGATACGATTGCAAACAACATTAAATTAGGATTACAAGAAGCATCTAAGGAAGCTACATTAGAAGCTTCAAAAATTGCAAATGCGCTGGAATTTATTGAAAATTTACCTCAAAAATTTGACACGAATATTGGCGATAGTGGCAATACACTTTCTGGAGGTCAAAAACAGCGTTTATCGATTGCAAGAGCTGTTTTGAAAAATCCGCCCATTATGATTTTGGATGAAGCAACTTCTGCCTTGGATACAGAATCTGAGCAATTAGTGCAATTGGCGCTTGAAAAAATGATGCAAAACAGAACTTCTTTGGTCATTGCTCATAGATTATCTACGATTCAAAAAGCCGATTTGATTGTGGTTATGAAAAAAGGAAAAATTGTAGAGCAAGGAAAACATGATGAATTATTAGCCAAAAAAGACGAATATTTCAAATTAGTGACGATGCAAAGTTTAAGCTAAAAACAAGCCTAAAGATTTTCCTTTTTGAATCATAAATTGATATGAAGCTTCATGTTCATTAGGAATTTCCCCCTCCAAAATAGCTTCTTTAATAGCTTCTTTGATAATTCCAATTTCTTTGCAAGGTTGCAAATTAAAAGCGTTCATAATCTCTTCACCAGAAATTGGCGGTTGAAAATTACGAATATGATCACGCTCCTCTACTTCTTTAATTTTAGTTCTTACCAATTCAAAGTTTTGATGGTATTTTTTAAATTTATTCGGATTTTTAGTAGTGATGTCTGCTTCACAAAGCGTCATTAAGGAATGAATATCTTCTCCAGCATCAAAAATCAAACGTCTTACAGCAGAATCAGTAACCTCCGAAGCTAAGACAATCGGTCTTGAGCTTAATAACACCATTTTTTGAACAAATTTCATTTTAGTGTTCAAAGGCATTTTTAAGCGAGTGAATAATTTATACACCATTTTTGATCCAACAAATTCATGTCCATGAAACGTCCAACCCACTTTTTTACTGAACTTTTTGGTTGGTGCTTTTCCTATATCATGCAACAAAGCTGCCCAACGTAACCAAACGTCATTTGTATTTAAAGCAATATTGTCAACAACTTCTAAGGTATGATAAAAATTATCTTTATGTTTCTGACCTTCCACATCTTCTACTCCTTTTAAGGCAATCAATTCTGGTAAAATTTGAGGTAACAAATTGGTTTTTTCTAATAATAAAAATCCGATTGATGGTTTTTTTGATGTTAAAATTTTATGCAATTCATCTACAATTCGCTCTTTGGTGATGATTTCTAATCGAGCAGTATTTTTGGTAATTGCTACCAATGAATTTTCCTCTATTTGAAAACCCAATTGTGTTGCAAAACGAATGGCACGCATCATTCGTAAAGGATCATCAGAATAAGTAATATCAGGATTTAAAGGTGTTTTAATCACTTGACTTTGCAAATCTTTCATTCCTTCAAAAGGATCTACTAATTCGCCAAAATCTTCTTCATTTAAACTCAACGCTAGCGCATTAATCGTAAAATCGCGCCTGTTTTGGTCATCTTCTAAAGTTCCCTCTGAAACTTCCGGATTTCTACTTTCTTCAACATACGATTCTTTTCTTGCCCCAACAAACTCAATTTCTATGTCTTGAAAACGTAACATTGCTGTCCCATAAGTTTTAAAAACTTGTACTTTCGGTTTTTTTGGCAACATTTTAGAAACTTGATTGGCGAGGTCAATTCCACTACCAACAGTGACAATATCAATATCTTTAGCAGTTCCTCTTTTCAAAAAATAATCACGTACAAAACCACCAATAACATAACTTTTAATATCTAGTTTTTTAGATGCTTGTGAAATAATGGTGAAAATTTCTTGAGAAATAGCCTCTTTGTGTGTCATATTTTTAAAAAGAAAGCGCAAATTTATTGTTTTAAGTTCTTTTAAGCATCAATTTAATAGAGAAAATTGTATTTACATTTGTACTTTTGTCGAAATCCAATTTATGAATAGAGAATGATTATTGTAAGAATTCTTGGTGGTTTGGGAAATCAACTCTTTCAATATGCCTATGCCAAATCTTTGGCAGACAAAGGGTACCATGTAAAAATTGATATTTCAGCTTTTAAAAACTACAAACTTCATGGAGGTTATCACTTGGATCAATTTAAAATTGATTTAGAAACGAGTTCTTCAACAGAAAATTTTTTTACAAAATATTTTTTTAATTTCCCTAAAAAAGAAAAAACTTTGCTTTTCCAAAAGGCTTTTTTAACTCCTTTCAGATACAAATATATTAAAGGCTATTTTCAAAATGAAAAGTATTTTGAAGATATCAGACCTATTTTGCTAAAGCAAATCATGCTAAAAAAGCAACTTTCCAGCTCTACCATTCAATATTTAGAGGAAATAACTATCAAAAAAAGTACATGTTCACTACATATTAGAAGAGGAGATTACATTTTGGATAAAAAATCAAACCAAGTTCATGGAGTTTGTGACCTTAACTATTATAAAGAAGCCATCAAATTGATGCGTGAAAAATGTGATGAAGTCCATTTTTTTGTATTTTCTGATGATATATCATGGGTGAAAAAAAACCTTAAAATTAAAAATACAGTATATATTGATCATAAAGTAATTCCTCATGAAGACCTACATTTAATGAGTTTGTGCAAACACAATATTACTGCAAATAGCAGTTTTTCTTGGTGGGCTGCTTGGTTAAATCAAAACCAAAATAAAATTATAATTGCACCAAAACAATGGTTTGTTAGCAAAGAAAATGAAGTTGCTTGCAATAATTGGATCAAACTATGAAAACTTACAACGTATATTATATCAATTTAGATAAAAGTATTGAACGTAAAGCTTTTATGGAAAATCAGTTTGAAAAACTGGACATCCCAATCACAAGAATTTCAGCAACTTATGGCAAAGAATTAGACAAAGAATTTTTAAAAAAAGAAAAAAAGAAACACCAAATTTTAGCCCATTTTCCAACTCCAAATAATGGTGAAATTGGCATTTGCTTAACACATTTTAAATTATGGAAATTCTTAGCTGAACAGCCTGAAGATTTTTCAATCGTTTTGGAAGATGATGCTTTAATTCAAGAAGATTTTTTCAAGGATTTAGAAAAACTTTTAGCTCAAATTTCTACAAATTATTTTTTAGATATTTCAGGTAAAAAAGGATTTTATCCTCTGAAAAAAACCGAGTTGACAAGTTTATTTCTGATGCCTCCTGTGTTGATGATTGGGCAAATAATTGGTAAAGGTGCCGCAAAAAAATTATTAGAAAATTTATCTGATTACTACGCTCCTATTGATGTAATGAAACAAGATGTGTACAAACATAAAGTACCCTTATTTTCTACAAACAAACAATATGTTATATCTAATGACAAAGCGATTGGAGGAACTACAATTCAACAAAAAAACCTACCAAAATTAACTAAAATTATTAGAGAAATCCTTCGTCCTTTTTGGCAATTGTTGGCTTTATTTACTTACAAGTTACAACGCTGTGTAAGGAATTTTTTGTTTTATAAAAATGAAAAAGTTATTTAACACCTCTATTTAAAAGCCATAATTTTATATACCTCACATAGACGCCGTAAGCTTGTGCTTTCGCAAAAACATAACCAGGAAATCCATCCAAAAATCCCAATCTAATAAAATAATGGATAACAAATCTTGCAGGAGGTTTTATCAAAAAATGATATAAATTTACTTTTCTGCCTTTTTCAAAAAATTCTTTTCCCCTTAAAGCTCCATAATGATTCATTTTTGAAATATAATGGTCATAGTTTTTGTAGGAATAATGTTCAATTTTATTTTTAAAAAAACCAAATTCTCCATCAGAAAAAATTGTCTCATGAACAATTCCTTGATATTTACATCTATCTTTTAAAAACAAACGAACTACTTTATCTCTTTGGCATCCACCATAATTAATTTTTTTACCACAAAAATAAAAGGTTCTTCTTACAAAAAAACCAACAAAATTCTTTGGATTTTGAACAGCTTCTAAAATTTCTTTTTGAACTTGAGGCGTTACACGTTCATCAGCATCTAAAATATAAATCCAAGGATTGGAAGCATGCGAAATAGCAAAGTTTTTTTGAGAGGAAAAATCATCAAACTTTCGTTTGATGATTTTTACATCCATTTTTTCTGCAATTTCTAAAGTTTTATCAGTACTGAAGGAATCAATTACAATAATTTCATCAGCAAAACTCACAGATTTAATAGCCTCAGCAATATGAATTTCTTCATTTAGCGTTGGAATAATTGCAGTAATTTTTGTCATCAATTTTTATTAAACAGCCACATCATATTCGCGTAAAGCGTCGTTTAATGAGGTCTTTTGATTGGTACTTTCTTTTCTTTTTCCGATAATTAATGCGCAAGGAACTTGAAATTCACCTGCTGCAAATTTTTTGGTATAACTTCCAGGAATCACCACAGATCTTGCAGGAACAGCTCCTTTCATTTCAATAGGTTCGTCACCAGTAACATCAATAATTTTTGTACTCATGGTTAGCACTACATTTGCCCCTAATACAGCTTCCTTCCCCACTCTAACTCCCTCAACAACAATACATCTTGACCCGATAAAAGCGCCATCTTCAATAATAACAGGCGCTGCTTGCAATGGCTCTAAAACACCACCAATTCCTACACCACCAGACAGATGTACATTTTTTCCAATTTGCGCACATGAGCCTACTGTTGCCCACGTATCAACCATAGTTCCTTCATCGACATAAGCTCCTATGTTAACGTAACTTGGCATTAATATTGTACCTGCAGCAATAAAAGCACCATGTCTTGCCACTGCATTTGGCACTACTCTAATTCCACGTGCTGCAAAATTTCTTTTTAGAGGGATTTTGTCATGATATTCAAAAATTCCCGCTTCCAAAGTTTCCATTTTTTGAATCGGGAAATACAATACCACTGCTTTTTTTACCCATTCATTTACTTGCCATCCATCAGCAATTGGTTCAGCAACTCTCAGCTCGCCTTTATCCAATAAATCAACTACTTGCCTGATTGCTGTTATCGTTTTTTCTTCCTGTAGTAATGCTCTATTGTCCCAAGCAGCCTCAATAATTTCTCTAATTTCTTTCATTGTTTCTAATATTTTTGCAAATATAAATTGAATCTTAAAAATGAGTAGCGAATATACACTTTTTAAACAGATTCAGAGCGCTTGTTTAATTTCGTATTTTTGTAAAAAATAAAACAACTTGGGACGTATTTTAGCTATTGATTTTGGACAAAAAAGAACAGGAATTGCAGTTACAGACGAATTACAAATTATTGCATCTGGTTTGACAACTGTTGCTACTGAACAGTTAATACCTTTTTTAAAAAACTATTGTTCTAAAGAAAAAGTCGATTTATTCATTGTAGGAAAACCCAAACAACTCAATAATAAAGACAGTGAAAGTGAAGTCTTCATCAAACCTTTTTTAGAAAAATTATCCAAAGAAATCCCAACGATTTCAATAAAAAGAATTGACGAGCGATTTACATCAAAAATAGCTTTACAAACAATGATTGCTGGCGGATTGAAGAAAAAACAACGCAGCAACAAAGCCTTGGTTGATGAAATTAGCGCTACTATTATTTTGCAATCCTATTTATATAATTCCTAAAAAGCGTTTAAAATTGGTATATCAAAATTCTAATTGTATTTTTGCCTTGAAAAAAAAGAAAAATGATATTACCAATAGTTGCTTACGGAGATCCTGTTTTGAGAAAAAAAAGTGAGGAAATCAGCAAAGAGTATCCAAATTTACAAGAGTTGATTGCCAACATGAAAGAGACCATGTACAATGCATCTGGAGTTGGATTGGCTGCACCTCAAATTGGAAAAGCAATCCGTTTATTTATAATTGATGCATCGCCTTTTGCAGATGATGATGATCTAACCAAAGAAGAAAATGAGGTATTAAAAAATTTTAACCGCGTTTTTATCAATCCAAAAATCATAAAAGAAGAAGGTGATGAATGGTCGTTTAATGAAGGATGCTTAAGTATTCCTGAAATTCGTGAAGATGTTTGGCGCCAACCAACAATTACAATTGAATATCAAGATGAACAATTTGAAAAACATACTGAAATACTTTCTGGATTAGCAGCTAGAATTTTCCAGCACGAATATGATCACATTGAGGGTGTTTTATTTACTGATAGAATTTCATCTCTTAAAAAAAGATTGCTTAAAAAGAAATTAGAAAATATCTCAAAAGGAAAAATAAAAGCAGATTATAGAATGCGTTTTCCGAACTAAATAACACTTACTTTTTAAAAAAATAAATCAAAATACACCTACATGGAATTTAATAAAATCATCGCTGTAACTGGCAAACCTGGATTGTTTCAAGTAATTTCTCAATCAAAAAATGCCATTATTGTCGAATCGTTAATGGATAAAAAACGTTTGGCGATCAATGCTACTCAAAACGTAAGTTTACTTGAAAATATTGCTATTTATACCTATGAAGAAGACATGCCTTTACAAAATGTTTTTATTACAATGTTTGAAAAAACGGAAGGAAAAGAAGCGCTTTCTCATAAAGAAAATGATAAAAAATTAACGGCATTTTTTGAAGAAGTTTTACCAAATTATGATGCAGAAAGAGTGTATGTTTCTAACATCAAAAAAGTAATTCAGTGGTTTAACATTTTAGTAAGTACTGGAATGGACTTTACAGCAGTTGAAGAAAAAAAAGAGGAAAAAACGGAAGAAGCTTAAAATAGTTGTTAGTTGATGGTTTGTGGTTGATAGTTTTTAGTTGATGATCAATTCTTTACATCTTTAAAATTTTTAACTCATATATGAATTCAAGAAAAGATCAATTAGCCGCTTTTAATCGTTTGTTAGACATCATGGACGATTTGCGTGAAAAATGTCCTTGGGATCAAAAACAAACTTTAGAAAGTCTGCGTCATTTGACCATTGAAGAAATCTATGAATTGGCCGATGCCATTCTTGAAAATGATTTGCAAGAAATCAAAAAAGAATTGGGTGATGTATTACTACATATTGTTTTTTATGCCAAAATTGCAAGTGAAAAAAAAGCTTTTGATATTGCTGATGTTGCGAACGCAATTTCCGATAAATTAATTTCAAGACATCCTCATATTTATGGTGATGTAATTGTTGAAAATGAAGCTGATGTGAAACGAAATTGGGAACAATTAAAATTGAAAGAAGGTAAAAAATCGGTTTTAGAAGGTGTCCCAAAAAGTTTACCCGCAGTTGTAAAAGCGAGTAGAGTTCAAGAAAAAGTGGCTGGAGTTGGTTTTGACTGGGAAAAACCCGAGCAAGTTTGGGAAAAAGTGCAAGAAGAATTGACTGAATTAAACGAAGAAATTAAAAATGGAAACAACGCAAACATCGAAAAAGAGTTTGGTGATGTGTTATTTTCGATGATAAATTATGCACGATTTATTGGTGTAAATCCTGAAAATGCTTTGGAGAAAACGAATAAAAAATTCATCAATCGTTTTCAGTTTTTAGAAAAAACTGCCTCAAAAGAAGGAAAAAAATTAATTGAAATGTCTTTAACAGAAATGGATGTGATTTGGGAAAAATCAAAAGAATTTTTTAGATAGAAAATTACAATTTTAGTCTTTTCATAAAAAAAATCGAAGCTTTTTTGCTGTTACTTGTAATTATAATTACACTAATTTAGCTGAAATTAACGCTTTATTTATTCCAAAAAAAAATTATAAACTCATAAAAAAACCCCTGAAATACAGAGGTTTTTTTAAATTTATATTAATTTCTTAGCATTTGTTACTTTTTGTTTTGTCAAAGCAACATCAATTACTTGCTTCATATCAGTGACATAATGAAATTTTAGGCCTTTCAAATAGCTTTCTTTGATTTCAAGAATATCTTTTTTGTTATCCTCACAAAGAATAATTTCTTTAATATTTGCTCTTTTAGCTGCCAATATTTTCTCCTTTATTCCACCAACAGGCAACACTTTTCCGCGTAATGTAATTTCGCCGGTCATGGCTAATTTATTTTTCACTTTTCTTTGCGTAAAAGACGAAACTAGAGATGTCAGCATGGTAATTCCTGCACTTGGTCCATCTTTTGGAGTAGCTCCTTCAGGAACATGAATATGCACATTGTATTTATCTAAAATATCTTGATTAATCCCAAATTCTTCAGCATTTGATTTGATGTATTGCATGGCAATAGTAGCAGATTCTTTCATAACAGTTCCTAGATTTCCTGTGATGGAAAGCACTCCTTTTCCTTTAGATAAAATAGATTCAATAAACAAAATATCACCTCCAACACTTGTCCAAGCCAAACCTGTAACCACACCAGCAACATCATTATGCTCGTACTTGTCTCGATTTCTTGGTGCTCCTAAAATTTCTTCAACTTTTTCAGATGATAAAACCACATCATACTCCTCCTCTAAAGCGACTGATTTTGCCGCAAAACGAACTACTTTCGCAATGTGTTTTTCCAAACCACGAACACCAGATTCGCGAGTGTATCCCTCTACAATTTGTTCGATTTGTTGTTTTCCTAACTTTAAATCTTTAGCAGTTAAACCATGTTCTTTGAGCTGTTTTGGTAATAAATGTTTTTTGGCAATTTCGACTTTTTCTTCGATTGTATATCCAGTAACATTTATTATTTCCATTCTATCACGCAAAGCCCAAGGAATTTGACTTAAATTATTGGCAGTTGCAATGAATAATACTTTAGACAAATCATACCCAACTTCTAAATAATTATCATAAAAAGAGGTATTTTGTTCAGGGTCTAAGACTTCTAACATGGCTGAAGATGGATCTCCTTGATGACTTTGTCCTAACTTATCAATTTCATCCAACACAAAAACAGGATTTGAAGTGCCTGCTTTTTTCAAATTTTGAATTAAACGTCCAGGCATAGCACCAATATAAGTTTTTCTATGACCTCGAATTTCAGCTTCATCACGCAATCCACCCAGAGACATGCGAACATATTTTCGTCCTAAAGATTCTGCTATTGATTTTCCCAAGGAAGTTTTTCCAACTCCTGGAGGACCATACAAACACAAAATGGGCGATTTCATATCCCCTTTTAGTTTTAAAACAGCCAAATATTCAATAATTCTCTCCTTGACTTTTTCCAATCCAAAATGATCTCTATCCAAAATTTTGGTAGCTCTTTTCAAATCAAATTTATCAACAGAATATTCTCCCCAAGGCAATTCCAATAACAATTCTAAATAACTCCTCTGCAAACCATATTCAGCAGCTTGCGGATTCATTCTTTTTAAACGATTCAGTTCTTTACTAAAAGTATCCCCAACTTCCTTATTCCATTTTTTGGATTTGGCTTGCTGTTGCATTTCTTCCAATTCTTGATCGTTAGATACACCACCCAATTCTTCTTGAATGGTTTTTAATTGTTGATGTAAATAATATTCACGTTGTTGCTGATCTAAATCTTCGCGTGTTTTTGACTGAATATCATTTTTCAATTGCAACTTTTGCAGCTCTTTATTAAGATTTTTAAGTATTAATAAAGCACGCTCTTTTAGATTGTCTTTCTCTAAAATCACTTGTTTTTGCATCACACTTAAATCCATGTTTGATGCAATGAAATTGACTAAAAATGAGTTTGAATGAATATTTTTTATAGCAAAAGAAGCTTCTGAGGGCAACATCGGATTTTCTTTGATAATCTCTAACGCTAATTCCTTGATTGATTCAATAATCGCCTCAAATTCTTTTTCATCAACAATTGTTCTTTCTTCAACAGCTTCTTTTACAGTCGCTTTCAAATATGGTTTATCTTCTATGATGTGATCAATTTCAAAACGCTTTTTTCCTTGTATAATGATGGTTGTATTTCCATCAGGCATTTTTAAAACACGTAATATTTGAGCAACCACACCAGTTGTATGAATATCTTTCAACGTTGGTTCTTCAACATCTTCATTGCGTTGTGCTACTACTCCAATAATTTTATTGCCTTTGTTGGCATCTTGTATCAACTGTATGGATTTGTCTCTACCAGCTGTAATTGGAATGACAACTCCTGGAAATAAAACTGTATTTCTTAGTGGTAGTATGGATAATATTTCTGGAACACTCTCATTGTTAATAATTTCCTCGTCTTCAGGAGTCATTAATGGAATCAATTCAGAATCTTCATTCATGATGTTTTGAAACGACAAACTGTCTAATTTTATACTTTTTGTTTTGCTCATTTGTTATTTTTCTGTCATTCTGACATTGATTTCTGATTTAAATTTCAATCAATATCTTTTATTTATATCTAAAATAATGAATATCAATAATTTAAACATTTTAATACAATTATTTTTATAATAAGTTCAATTGTTATGCCAAATAAAACTATAAGATTTTTAAAAATTAGTACATTTAATTTAAAAAGTGTCACAAGTTATAAAATAGTAGGTCTTTAGTTTAGAAACGTTTTATTGGAAGCTAACCAACCACATATTATCTATCTGATTGAGCGCTGTAAAAAGTCGGATAAAAATGCTCAATTGCAATTGTACAAAGCCTATTATAAGGCAATGTATAACACTGCAATTCGAATTTTAAAAGATAGTTTTGAAGCTGAAGATGTAATGCAGGAATCTTTTTTAACTGCTTTTACAAAATTGGATTCATACAAAGGTGAAGTGGCTTTTGGAGCTTGGTTAAAGAGAATTGTAATTAATAAAAGTATCAATCAATTCAGAAAAAACAATCGATATGAAATGGCAAAAATGGAAATTGTACCTGAAAATGAAATTGAAGAAGAATTATTTGAAACGAACAAATTTCACCCTAAAACGATTTTAAATGCGATACAAAATTTGAAAGAAAATTATAGAATAATTCTTACGTTACATTTGATTGAAGGTTTTGATTATGAAGAGATTCAACAAATTTTGAATTACACGAACGAAAATGTAAGAACTACAATTTTGAGAGCAAAAAAGAAACTAAAACAAGTGTTATTTGCAGAAATGGTATACCGATTATGAAAAACAATTTTGAAAACTATTTTTCTGAAACAAATTTTGATTTTCTAGAACCTGAAAGTGGCCACATTGAGCGATTTGAAAACAAGCTAAAAGCCTCAAAAAAAAGTGAAAAACATTCTTGGAAATGGCTTTCAGTAGCAGCTTCAATTTTATTGATGATTGGATTTTGGTTCGGAAAAATACACCAAAAAACCACGATTGATTTGGCTGATATTTCACCAAAAATGGAAGAAGTACAGGGATATTTTGTTGCTGCAATTCATCAAAAAACAAAAATAATAGAAAAAAATAAAACTTCTGAAAATGAGTTTATTATCAAGCAAACTCTAGCACAATTAGCGAAATTAGAAAACGAATATCAACAATTGTTGAAAGAATTAAACAAACAAGGAAACCAAAAAAAAATTATCAACTTTATGATAGAAAACTACCAATTAAGATTGGAAATTTTAGAGAATATGTTTAAAAAAATCACTCAAATTAAAAAATTAAAAAATGAAACTTATATATAAAATTACTCTTTTATTAGCCCTAATTCCATCAATGCTTTTTGCAACAATTGATGAATTAAAACACGAAAAAATCAAAAAAATCAATAGAGAATTTAGTGTTTCTAAAAATGCAAACTTGCAACTTCTAAATAAATATGGAAACGTAACCATCACCTCTTGGAACGAAAATAAAATTACTATTGAAGTTGTAATCACTGTAAAAGGGAATGATTTAGGAAGAGTTGAAGATAGAATTGAAAATATTCAAGTTGAATTTAAAGCAAGTTCTGACAAAGTTTATGCAAAAACAATTTTAGAAAGTGGAGATAAAAATTGGAATTGGTGGAAAAAAAGTGATAATCTGAATTATAAAATTGATTATTTTGTAAAAATGCCAAAAACAAATTCTATTGAGTTAAAAAACGAATATGGAAGTATTTTTTTAGACGCTTTGTCAGGAAATGCTAACATAAAATGCGAATATGGCAAAATTATTTTAGGAGAATTGTTGGGTGAAAACAATACAATCAATTTAGATTATTGCTCGTCATCAAGTATTTCTTTAATAAAAAACGGAATCTTAAATTTAGATTATTCAAAATTATCAATTGAAAACTCAGAAAAAATAAAATCAAACTCTGATTATACTACCTTGGAAATCAATAAAGTAAAGGAAATTAATTTCAATGCTGGTTATGGTTCTTTGAAAATTGAAGATGCAGAAACGATTATTGGAAATTCAGATTATACAGGATTGCGCTTTGGTTCTATCAGTAAAAAGCTACAAATCGATACTGATTATGGCTCAATTTTTGTAAAAGATGTAAAGAAAAATTTTGAATCTGTTTTGATTAATGGAGAATTTACAACTATAAAAATAACGGTTGATCCTAATGCCGATTTTGACATTAATCTTGACTTAGAATACACCGGATTTAAGGATAATAATGATAAAATATCATTTCAAACAAGAATTGAAAAATCAACCAAAAAATATTATGAAGGAAAATTTGGAAAAGGAAATTCAAATTCGAAATTGGTTGTAAAATCAAAATATGGCAGTGTATCAATCAATGAAAATTAAAAATATCAATCAAATAAATTAAAAATCATGAATCAAAAACTAATATTATCAATCGTACTTTTTCTATTCACATTTGCCATAAAATCGCAAAATTGGGGAAATGGTGAAAGAGTGAAAGGAAATGGAAAAATTGTTACCGAAACTAGAACAACTTCTGAATATGATGAAATTAATGTTGGGGGCTCATTTGATGTTGTATTGGTAAAAGGTAAAGAAGGAATCATTAAAATTGAAGGTGAAGAAAATATCAATCCATTTATTGAAATTGAGGTTTCTAGAGGGAATTTACAAATAAAATACAAGAAAAACACCTATATCAATACCACGAAAAAACTAACAATTACAGTTCCAATAACCAATATTGATAAAGTTTCTTTAGGTGGTTCTGGAAATATTAGTAATGTTGGTATAATTAAAACCAATGAATTTTCAGCTTCTTTAGGCGGTTCTGGAAATATCAAATTGCAAATAGAAACCAATTCAATGAGCGTCAATATTGGTGGATCAGGAAATATTGAAATTTCTGGAAAAACTACTGAGTTTAATTGTTCGGTTGCTGGTTCTGGAAATATAAGTGCTTTTAATCTGAATTCTGAAATTACAAATGCCACAATTGCTGGGTCTGGAAGTGTAAAAACTACTGTAAATAAAAAGATAAAAGCAAAAGTGGTTGGTTCTGGAAATATCTATTACAAAGGAAATCCTGCAGAAAAAGATGTGAAATCAGTTGGTTCAGGTGAAATTATCAATCAAAATTAACTTTTCGTCATCATAAAAAAAGCCCTGAAAATATTTTCAGGGCTTTTTTTATAGCTTAAATTTAAAAATTTCGATATTGTTTTGTGATTTCAAAAACGTGTTCTAATATACGTTCATCTTGTTCATCAAACTCAATATTTCTGCGACTCATTACTACTTTTGCCACTTCAAAAACTTTGTCGGTTTTATATTCTGTAAAACCTGATGCTCCTCCCCAACTAAAAGATGGTACAAAATTTCTTGGAAATCCACTTCCAAAAATATTGGCACTTACACCTACCACAGTTCCAGTGTTGAACATGGTATTGATACCGCATTTGGAGTGATCTCCCATCATTAAACCACAAAATTGCAAACCTG
>Ga0102830_1000056_pt1 | contig 51043 bp, 56 predicted proteins | sample ColrivemetaGS703_FD_84511 | JGI IMG/M metagenome (GOLD analysis project Ga0102830, IMG submission 84511) | Estuarine microbial communities from the Columbia River estuary - Freshwater metaG S.703 | ecosystem: Environmental > Aquatic > Marine > Intertidal zone > Estuary | place: USA: Columbia...
CATTGATACCAATACTTTAGATGACAAAGTGTTGTTTAAATCTGATGGAATGCCAACCTATCATTTGGCAAATATTGTAGATGATCATTTGATGGAAATCACGCACGTAATTCGTGGTGAAGAATGGCTTCCTTCGATGGCTTTGCACATACTTTTATACAGAGCATTTGATTGGAAAGCGCCAAAATTTGCGCATTTACCACTAATTTTAAAACCTGTTGGAAAAGGGAAATTAAGCAAACGTGACGGCGATCAATTAGGATTTCCTGTATTCCCTTTGGCTTACAAAAATGATGAAACTGGAGACGTTTCTAGAGGTTACAAAGAAGATGGATTTTTCGAAGATGGATTTATAAATATGTTGGCTCTTTTAGGCTGGAATCCTGGAACTGAACAAGAAATTTTTTCTTTGTCAGAATTAATTCAAGTATTTGATTTAAAAAGAGTGAGTAAGTCTGGGGCTAAATTCAATCCTGATAAAACAAAATGGTTCAATCAACAATACATGCAACAAAAATCTGTTGTTGAATTGACAAATTTATACAAACCAATCTTAAAAGAAAAAGGAATTGAAAGGGACAAAAATATGATTGAAAAAGTAGTCTCATTAGTCAAAGAACGGGCAGTTTTTGTGGCTGATTTTTGGGAATTATCAAATTTCTTTTTTGAAGCACCCACAACTTTTGATGAAAAAGCGGTTGCAAAAAATTGGAAAGAAGACACCTCATCAATTATGAAACAATTATTGAATGTAATCATAAAAATTGATGATTTTTCATCTCAAAATACAGAAGTAATTATCAAAGATTGGATTACTAAAAACGAAATTGGTTTTGGAAAAGTAATGCAACCTTTGCGTTTGAGTTTGGTTGGCGAAATGAAAGGACCTCACTTGTTTGATATTATGGAAATCATTGGAAAACAAGAAACTATTCAAAGAATTGAATCCGCAATTAAAAATTTTTAACTTATGAAAAAAATCGTATTTCTACTATCAATACTGACTTTTTGCAGTGTAAATGCGCAATTTATGAATGGAGGATTGCAAAATCAACGTCAGAGACAAATGATGCAAACTCCAGAAAGAGCTCCTGAACCAAATTTTGATGTAGATCAATATCTAGGAATTGTGGTATATGATATTGAGAAAACTGCTAAAAAATCGAGTATAAAACTAGATTCTGAACAGGGAAAATCATTGTCAAAAATCTTAACGGAATACAATAATAAAATCAAACAAATCCGAAGAATCAATTCATTTACCTTGAATAGTTCAAAAGAAATGGTGGAAAATTTTCAAAGAGCTGTGATTAAAAATAGAGATTATTCCAATCAAATAGAAGTTCAAAAAAAATTAGCCGAAGATTTAAAACCAATTTCAGAAACAATGAAAACAGAAGATCAAAAATTGGATGAAGAAATCAAAAAAATCCTTTCTGAAAAACAATATCAAAAGTGGCTGAAATTCAACAAAAGTTTGAATAAAACTTTTTCTGAAGAAAAATAGCTTCCTTTTTTTACTAACATCAAAAAAACCTGATAATAATTTATCAGGTTTTTTTGTAACACCTGAAAAAAAATTACGTCAAATAAATCGTATATTTACGAATAATCAATTTCATAAAAAAACCATTATGTTACCTATCCCATTTATTATCATCGTTCTTGTTGTTCTTATCGTTTTTGCTTCTTACTTCATTGTAAAACAACAAACAGCCGTAATTATTGAAACTTTTGGAAAATTTACGAGTATTCGTCATTCTGGATTTCATCTAAAAATTCCAGGAGTACAAAGAATTGCTGGAAGATTAAGCCTAAAAATTCAACAATTAGATGTAATTATCGAAACTAAAACGCTAGATGATGTTTTTGTAAAACTAAAAGTTTCTGTTCAATACAAAGTGATTAAAGAAAAAGTGTATGACGCTTTTTACAAACTAGATTATCCTCATGACCAAATAACATCTTATGTTTTTGATGTGGTAAGAGCTGAAGTTCCAAAGATGAAATTGGACGATGTTTTTGTGAAAAAAGACTATATTGCTATTGCTGTAAAGTCAGAATTGAATGACGCTATGATGGAGTATGGCTATGATATTATCAAAACTTTAGTGACTGACATTGATCCTGATGCACAAGTAAAGGCTGCAATGAACAGAATTAATGCTGCTGATAGAGAAAAAACTGCGGCACAATATGAAGGTGATGCACAACGAATTTTAATTGTAGAAAGAGCTAAAGCTGAAGCTGAAAGTAAGCGTTTACAAGGTCAAGGAATTGCAGATCAAAGAAGAGAAATTGCTCGTGGTTTAGAGGAGTCTGTCGAGGTTTTAAATAGAGTTGGTATCAATAGCCAAGAAGCATCAGCTTTAATTGTGGTGACACAACATTATGATACGTTACAATCATTAGGAGAGCAAACTAATAGTAATTTAATTTTATTACCTAATTCACCACAAGTTGGTAGTAATATGCTTAATGACATGGTGGCTAGTTTTGCAGCTAGTAATCAAATTGGTGAATCAATGAAAAACAACAAAAAGAAGGAATAATCCTAAAAAGACTGATATTAAAAAGCTCTGTAAAAAAAATTTACAGAGCTTTTTAATTTTATAAATGGTAACAATCGTTACTTTTTATCCCCTAATTTATCCGTAGAATCTTCTTTTGTAGCGTTTTTAAATTCTTTGATTCCGTTTCCAAGTCCTTTCATTAATTCTGGAATCTTTCTTCCACCAAATAAAAGCAACACAACTACCAAAATGATGACTAATTGAGTGCCACCAACAAAACCGAAATGCATTAATAAGTTGTTCATAAATAAAAATTTAACATTGCAAAGATACAAAAAGGTTTGTATTAATTTCTTTTTTGAATAATACCTCCTATTACTTTTTTATCTTTTATAACATCAGGCATTCCTTTGTAGAAAATAGAGCCTCCAAAACTAACTTTTGCATTCAATGATTCACCTGCAAAAATTTCGGCTTTTGCGCCAGTTCCTGATTTTACAACAGAATTTGAGCTACATTCTAAATTAAAACCATTGTAAATAGCATACAAATCTAAATCTACGTTTTGATTTTTTGTGGTTCCTGTAAGTTTAATAACTCCTCCTGATGAAGCTCTAACTTCTAAATGTTTTACTACAATAACTAGATTTATAAACGCTTTTTCTTGTGCGTTTACTTCTAATTTGTCTTGTCTTATTTCTTTGGCAGTAATTGTTGAAGCTTCATTTGCATCAATAACATCAATGTTTTTGTTGTAATAAATCGTCACTAAAACTTCATTTTTTGCTAAGTTCTTATTTGGATTTAATGAGAAAGGTAAGGAAATCTTTAAGGTGTTATCTATATTTTTGATACTAACACTTTCTGATTTTTGTCCTGTTATTTGAAATTTTTGGTCTGATGATTTAATCAACTCTACTTCAATTCCATTATATACTTTTAAAATCGAAAAATCACCCAAATTTTTAGTAACAGTGGTTTGTGCATTCATTATAAATGCCGAAAATAAAAAGATTATAAAAATTACTTTTTTCATGTTTTTAAATTGAAACAACTATAAATTAAAATACATACCAATTCGAATTATATTATAGGAATACAACGAAACATATAATTTTAAATTACTCCTCAATCAGATTAAAATCTAAATGTTTTCGTTCTAAATCAGTTTTTTTCACTTGAACTTTCACATCATCTCCTAATTGATAAATTTGCTTGGTTGATTGTCCTACAATAGCATATTGTTTTTCATCAAACAAATAATAATCGCTTTTGATGTCGCGAATACGAACCATTCCTTCGCATTTATTTTTGGTGATTTCAACATAAATTCCCCATTCTGTAACGCCAGTAATTACACCTTCAAAAATTTCGTCTTTGTGATTTTGCATGTATTTTACTTGCATGTATTTGATAGAATCGCGTTCCGCTTTTGAAGCCAATTCTTCTCTTTTAGAAGAATGTTTGCATTTTTCTTCATACAATTCTGCATTTAGTGTGCTTCCTCCGTCTAAATAATGTTGCAATAATCTGTGGGTCATTACATCAGGATACCGTCTAATTGGTGATGTAAAATGACTATAATATTCAAAAGCCAATCCATAATGACCAATGTTTTGAGTGGTATAAACCGCTTTACTCATAGAACGAATAGCAAGCGTTTCAATCATATTTGATTCCGCTTTTCCATAAACATCAGCCAACAATTTATTTAAAGTTGCTGAAGTTGTTTCTCTTGTATCTGTATTAATTTTATACCCAAATTTACTGATGATATTCTGTAAAGACGCTAATTTTTCAGTATCAGGCTCATCATGAACTCTATAAACAAAAGTTTTTCCTGAAGGGTTTTTGTTTTTTTGACCAATAAATTCAGCCACTTTTCTATTGGCAAGCAACATAAATTCTTCAATCAATTTATTAGCATCTTTTGCTTCTTTAAAATAAACACTTGTTGGATTTGCATCTTCATCTAAATTGAATTTTACTTCTACTCTATCAAAAGAAATCGCTCCTTGATTCATTCTGCGTTTTCTGAGGATTTTAGCCAAGTCATCCATTTTTAAAATTGCTTCAACAATAGTTTCATCCACAGAATAATCATGACCTGTAATAGAAACATTTGCAGGAACAAAATTTGTTTTAGTTTCGATAATTGCTTGTGCCTCTTCATAAGCAAAGCGTTTGTCAGAATAAGTTATTGTTCTTCCAAACCATTGATTGATCAATTCTGCGTTTTCATTCAATTCGAAAATCGTAGAAAACGTCAATTTTTCTTCTTCAGGACGCAAAGAACACACACCATTACTCAATATTTCTGGCAACATTGGTACTACTCTATCCACCAAATACACAGATGTTGCTCGTGCGTACGCTTCATCATCTAAAATTGTTTTTGGTTGTAAATAATGCGATACATCTGCAATGTGAATTCCTATTTCATAATTTCCATTTTCTAATTTTTTAAAAGATAATGCATCATCAAAATCTTTTGCATCTTTTGGATCAATCGTAAAAGTAAGTGAATTTCGAAGGTCTTTTCGTTTAGAAATTTCTTCTTTTGTAATTTCAATTGAAAGATGAGATGCTTCCTCTTCTACTTCTTTTGGAAATTCGTAAGGCAAATCATATTCCACTAAAATAGAGTGCATTTCCGTATTTTGATCACCAGGTTTTCCTAAAACAGTGGTGATTTTTCCAAAGGGATTTTTAGAATTTTCTGGCCAATCTAAAATGGTCGCTTGCACTTTATCACCATGTTCAGCGCCATTCATCTTGTTTTCAGATATAAAAATATCTGCATACATTTTATTGTTATCAGGAATTACAAATCCAAAAGTTTTACTTTTTTGTAATACACCAACAAATTGTGTTTTAGCTCTTTCTAAAACCTCCACAACATCTGCTTCTAATTTATTGCTTCTTCTTTTTTTATAGATATAGGCTTTTACCATATCATTATGCAATCCTTTACCTAAATTGATATTTGGTATAAAAATATCATCTTCATAATCTTCTGTAATAAAATAGCCATTTCCATTGGAAGTAATATCTAATTTTCCTACAGAATATTTGCGTTCTTCATTCACTTGATATTTTCCTCTATCGACTTCCTTTAATTTTTTTGCGGCAGTTAATTCTGTTAATTTTTGAATAATTTGATTTTTCCCTTCACTATCCGTAACATGAAGTTTCGCAGCAATTTGCTTGTAATTAAATTGTTTTGATGCGTCTTCTTTTAAAATTTTGAATATATTTTTAGTTAAATCTTTGATGATATTACCTTTCTTTTTAAATATTTTTTTACTTGATTTTTTCATAAAATAAACCATACTTGTTATAACAATGCAAAATACAACTTATTACTCTCATAGTTTATAAAATAACCTAATATTAAAATTATAATTAAATTATATAATTGTTAAATAAATATTAATTTTTTTTGTAACGAATCGAAAATTAAAGCGTCTATGTAATTATTGAAACCAAACTTAAATGAAAAATCTTAGAAAAATAATCGCTTTATTTCTTTTCATTTTTATCACAGGTATTGTAGTAACTGTAAAAACGGTTCAAAAAACGTTACGTAAAACCGAACTTCCTCAAAAAACGGTTGACGCAAAAAAAGATTCCATCAACCTTTATAAAAACAAAAAATCTACTGTTTAATTTTATAACTTTTAAAAGTTATAAACATGTATCATAAATAAATAATTTATTTTAAAAATTTTAAAAATCTTTTATTTGTTATTATTGTGTGTTTATAGCTACAATAAAATTATTATAGATTATTTTGATTTTTGAGTTGTTAAATTACATTAACATTTTATAAAAAATATAAATTATTAAAAATCAACTTAATTTCATACTTATTAACAATACCTGTAAACACTTATTAACTGATATTAACTAATAAGTTTATAAAATTTTAATGTAAATAAATAGTAAAAAAATTGTTGATAAACTTTTATTAAAAACTAATAATTTTTTATTGATTATTAAGTAAACCTATGTATTGTAATAAAAATAAAAACTACCAAAATTAGTTATCATATTTTAATAATAAGTTCTTAACATTTTATCAATACAGTTAAAAGCTTTATATTGAATTACTTATTAAAAAATGATAAAAATTGATTGTTAGTAACTGTAGATAAGTATTAGAATCTTTATTTTTGTAGTTCATAAAGTTATAAAAATCAATCTACTATGACAATCGCCATCGGAAATGATCACGCAGGAACTGAGTATAAGTTCGAAATCATCAAACATTTAGAAAAAAAAGGATATTCAGTGTTAAATTTTGGGACAGATACAAATGATTCTATGGATTATCCTGATGCAATTCACCCTACAGCCACTGCTGTAGAAACTGGAAAAGCTGAATTAGGAATTATTCTTTGTGGATCAGGAAATGGCGCACAAATGACTGCAAATAAACACCAAGGAATAAGAGCAGCTTTGTGCTGGAATAATGAATTGGTTGCTTTAACAAGACAACATAACAATGCGAATGTGTTAACGATTCCTGCACGTTTTGTTTCTTTACAACAAGCTTTGGGTTTTGTAGATATTTTTCTTTCAACGGATTTTGAAGGAGGAAGACATGAAGGAAGAGTGAATAAAATTTCATGCACTATTTAATGGAGTTTCAAATCAAACCATTTTCGGAATTATCTCTTTTAGAATTGTATCAAATCTTACAATTGCGTTCAGAGGTTTTTGTTGTTGAACAAGATTGTTTGTATCAAGACATCGATTTTAAAGACCAAAAAGCATTGCACGTTTTAGGATTTAAAAACGATACAATTATCGCTTATACACGTATTTTTAAAAAAGGATATTATTTTGATAATGCGAGTATTGGAAGGGTTGTTGTGAAAGAAAGTGAACGAAGATTTGGATATGGACATGATTTAATGAAAGTTTCAATTAAAGCAATTGAAACCGAATTTCAAGATCAAAAAATAACAATTTCAGCGCAATTATATTTGAAAAAATTCTATGAATCCCACGGATTTATTCAGATAGGAGAAACATATTTAGAAGATGGAATTCCACATATCAGAATGGATAAAAGTTAAGATTTGTCTTTTTTATTCATTTTATAAATAAGATACTCAAAACCAACATAAAATGCAGTATCACAATTCTTGCAACTATATAAATAATAGTATTCATATTGCTGTTCATTCTAAAATTTTTATTTTAACAGAAAAGTAATTATTACCTTTAGAAAGTCGCATATTTTCCTCTGAAAATTGTTGGTTTGTAAACGAAGTATATTGCGTAATCGGTTCAATACAAATCATGTTGTTTACCTCTGTCCAAAGCATAAAATTATGAAAACCTTTAGTGTTGATCTGAAGGTTTTTTTTATCATAATTAATCAATAAAATTTCATCAGATTCTAATACTGGAAGTGCATTAGAACCAGCATTCAAAACATCTTTCAATATAATTTTTTGATGATTAGAGATGATGATTTCTTCGCCAGTATCAGACAATAAAAAAGCAGGATGATACCCTAACATAAAAGGCATTCCTTCTTCTGATTGAATCATAAAATCAATAAGCAAACTATTGTTTAAAAGCGAAATTTTTTTTTCAAAAATAAAATCAAAAGGCCAAAATAGAAATTCTTCTGGAGATTTTGATGGAAATTTACTATTTTTTACCCAGCTATTTTTGGTATAATTTTTCTGAAATTTTACCTGATTTTCACTTACCGAAATCAATGTATAAGTTAATTCTCTGAGTAATCCATGTTGATCTTGAACAGCATCACCATGTTTTGTATGAACAATAAAATCATTTTTTTCAGTAGGACCAATTACAGGAAACATTTCATCATCCGATTTTCGCCAACCTTTATTTCCTTTTTGATGGATGTACTCTTTTCCATCAACATTATAACTTATCAATTCTCCTTCATCAATAGTTACGTTACTTTTATTGTTTTTTAGATGTATCATAATTAATGGATTTAGGTATGTAACAATATTATAAAATTGTCAGTTATTTTCTAAATTATTAACAAGACTTTTTTGTAACTTGCTTGCTTTAAAAAAAATTAGAAAACTAGTATATATGTCAGAAGATAAAGAAAAATTAGCCAAATTAAAAGCCCTACAACTTACCCTAGATAAGCTAGATAAGACCTATGGAAAAGGAGCTGTAATGAAAATGGGAGATGTAGCTGTAGATGATATTGAAGCGATTTCTTCAGGATCATTAGGCTTGGACTTAGCATTAGGAGTTGGAGGATATCCAAGAGGAAGAGTTATTGAAATTTACGGACCAGAATCTTCAGGAAAAACAACCTTGTCATTACATGCCATTGCAGAGGCTCAAAAAGCAGGTGGAATTGCAGCATTTATTGATGCTGAGCATGCTTTTGATCGTTTTTATGCCGAAAATTTAGGTGTTGATATTGATAATTTAATCATTTCTCAACCTGATCACGGAGAACAAGCCTTAGAAATCACAGAGAATTTAATTCGTTCAGGAGCTATTGATATTGTTGTGGTGGATTCTGTAGCTGCATTGACTCCAAAATCAGAAATTGAAGGAGAAATGGGTGATTCTAAAATGGGATTGCATGCACGTTTAATGAGTCAGGCGTTGAGAAAATTGACAGGAACTATTTCTAAAACAAAATGTACGGTAATTTTTATCAATCAGTTAAGAGATAAAATTGGGGTAATGTTTGGAAATCCTGAAACAACAACAGGTGGAAATGCATTGAAATTTTATGCGTCAGTAAGATTAGATATCAGAAGAAAAACGCAAATTAAAGATGGTGAAAAAGTGATTGGAAACAGTACTAAAGTAAAAGTCGTAAAAAACAAAGTTGCACCACCCTTTCAACAAGCAGAATTTGATATCATGTATGGTGAAGGAATTTCAAAAGTTGGTGAAGTATTAGATATAGGTGTTGAGCTAGGAATTGTGAAAAAAAGTGGTTCTTGGTTTAGTTATGGAGATACCAAATTAGGTCAAGGAAGAGATGCTGTGAAAAGCGTTATTAAGGACAATCCTGAGTTGATGGATGAAATAGAAGCAAAAATAAAAGAGACAATTGCAAATCAATAAAATAAAAAAACACCTTACTAAGGTGTTTTTTTATTTACAATCGATTCTAAACTTATATAGATGACAATGGCGTCTTTAATTTGAATCAAGCCCATTATTTTCTTAGGTGTTGTCAATTTAAAATCTTGCAAACTAAGAGTAGTACTTCCTTTAAAAATCATTTTGCTGTGCTGATTTAAAATAGAAATTGGTACTGTATAATTTTTGGTAATTTCACAAATGGTAAAAGAAAGTTCAGCGGTTACAGTATTTTTCCCTGATAAAGTTACCTCTTTTAGTTTCATTTTTATGTGTGGGAAATCTTTTGTTTGAAGTAATTTATGAAAATCTTTGTTAATTCCTCTTCCTCCACAATCAAATTCAGTTTTTTCTAGGATCAACTCTGTATTTTCAAAAATAATTGTATTGTTATTTTTTTCAAAATTTACTTTTAATGAATCTGGTAACTCATAGGTATTATAATCGCATTTAAATTGATGTACGTTTGATTTTCCTTTAATAATCAAGGTACTTTTTGGCGTAAATGAAAGCGATACAAATTGTTTTCTTGTTGAAGAATAATAAAAGTTTGATAGTATAAAAAGATTTCCAAGAATGATTAATAAAGGTCTCATAAAGCTTTTGGTTTTAAAAAAAAGGTCTCTACTGACGATTAGAGACCTTTAAATTAGTTGTAAAACATTTAAAAAATTATCTGTTTTTAGAAACTGATAACAGTTTCTAACATAACTCCATCAAATTTACCTCCATCGAAGATGCTTGCTGCATTATAACCAGAATGTTTTTGGCTAACATACTCCATTTTTAACAACATGTTTTTAGTTAAAAACCATCCGCCAGAAAGATTAAATCTACTAATTTCGATGTTATCTCCATTTCTTTCTTCAGAATTTACAGTGTTGTAACGAGCACCAATATAAAGGTTTTCATCTTTTCCAAATCGGTATATAGATTCTAATGCCCATTGAGTTGCTGTTCTATTATCTGTCTCAGCAGCATTTTTACCAGTTGCATTTTCGTATGTTCCAAAGAACTCCCAACCTTTATATCTTACAAAAGGGTTGATCATGAAAGCTCGAATTTGATTTGATAAGTTAGGGTTGTAACGTCCTGATCTAAAGTTTGCACTTGGTGTAGCGGTATCTGGTTCTAAAACTAAGTAATATCTTGATCCAGCTCTATCTGCAGAGTATAAGTAAGAAGTTCTTACTCTACCAGTGTTGTATAAAGACCCTGTTAATCTGAATCTAAAATCATCGTTTATTTGTTTATCATAACCAAACTTTGCTAAGAAAGAAGCTCCACCAGTATCAGGATTTGCAACATCTTGATTTAATTTACCATTAGAAATACCAACCATAGAGATGAATCCATTTTTACGGTAATAAAGTTCAGCACCAACTTCAGTTGTAAATGCATCCATAATTAAGTTTCCAACAAAAGGGTTGAATAATGCTTGGGCATTATCTGAACGTCTAAAGTGAGCGTCACCATAGTTGTTTTCCATATGTCCAATTTTTACAGTAGCATATTTCATAAAGTTTTCCATGAAACTTTCTTTGATAAAATCTAAATTATCAATTTGAATATAACCACCTTTTACATACGGTTCTGGGTGGTGTCTTGATGATAAATACGTGCGTAAGTGCATTCGTAAACCTTTTCCTAAAACCACATCTATGTCTAGGTTTGCTGTAGCTAAGTTGAAGTTCCCTCCAATTTCTTTTAAAGGAACTACTCCTGAGTTACTGTGAGATAATGATTGAAATTGCAAGGCAGAAGCACCACCCATTCTTACATAAACATCTTTAAAAGGGGCTAAAACCGTGTCTTTTGGAGCTTCAAAAACATTGATTCCACGCTTGTCAGGATTTCTGTAATTATCTAAGTCTCTTTGTGATTTTTGAGAGAACAAATTCATATTAGTTAACACAATAACTAAAAATACTATTTTCGCTAAATTTTTCATATTAATATTGATTTTAAATTATTGTTTTTACTTGTTTTAAAATTAATTTTTGAATATTGATTTAAATTTCACTTCTATTTCGTCACCTGTTTTTATTGTTCCAAACAAAGCTTTTGGTGGTGCAATTCCAAAGGTGGTCATCAAAAGCTTATGAGATCCCTCAAAAATGTACACTTTTTCATTTTTTTCAATGGAAAATTTTAAAGTAATAGACTTTTTAACTCCGTTTATGATCAAGTTTCCAGTTGCAGAAACATCATTTCGTTTTTCTGTTTTTTTATGAACAGATAAAACTTCGGTTAATATAAATTCAATTGTTTTAAATTTTTTAGTATTTAATGCTTCAAAAGTTTTTTTATCCATGGCAGATTTTCCACTTTTTAAACTTTCGCTTTCTACAGAGAATGTAAGTGAACTGATGGCAAGTTTATCTGCATCAGATAAAACAAGGTTGCCACTTTGCTTTTCAGCTTGTATATGCCAATCATGCAAAGAAGAGGTTCCTAATACTTGCAAAAAAGACGTTTCGTTATCTAAAGTTAGTTTTTGTGCCTGAACGAAAAAAGGTATTGTTATAAATATGAATAACAACAGGTAGGGTAGTAATTGTTTTTTTTTCATCATAATTGTGTTTAATTACGATGCAAAGATTGGACAATTACGAAGACTAAAAAATGATAAATATCATATTCGCAATTTTCTTAAAAAAAACGTAAAAAATTATTTTTTACAGGCCGGTACTGCCAAATCCGCCAGAACCACGTTGAGTTTCGCTTAATATTTCCACTTCTTTCCAAGAAATTCGTTCGTGTTTTGCGATGACCAATTGCGCAATTCTCTCTCCATCATTCACAATAAATTTTTCATTGGATAGATTTACTAAAATAACGCCAATTTCTCCTCTATAATCAGCATCTACAGTTCCAGGAGAATTTAAAACGGTGATTCCTTTCTTTGCAGCTAAACCACTTCTTGGTCTTACTTGTGCTTCAAATCCTTGAGGCAAGGCAATAAATAAACCTGTTTTTACGATGGCTCTTTCTAAGGGTTTTAATATGATTGGAGTGTCAATATTTGCTTTTAAATCCATACCAGCAGCGCCCGTTGTTTCATAAGATGGTATTGCGTGTTTTGATTTGTTGATTATTTCTACGGTCATAATTTTTATATTTTAAATAAAAAATTCAATGTTTCTAAAAATTCTGATTTCCAAAAAGCTTCATTGTGTTTGCCTTCAGGAACAATTTTTAATTTCATATTTTTTGATGGAAATCCAGTTTCTGACAAGGCTTTTATCATTTTTTCAGTATCAGGAACCATTTCTTCACCTTCTTTCTCACCTACTAAAAAGTAGATTTTTAGATTTTTGTGATTTCCATTCTCTTTTGCAAAACTATAAATTTCATCTGAAAACCAAAACGATGTTGAAAATGCGCCAATTTTCCCAAATACCTTTGGATATTTTAGTCCACCATAAAAAGAAATTAAACCCCCTAGTGAACTTCCAATGATGGCGGTATTTTTTGCGTCTGGTTTTGTTCTAAAATTTGTATCAATATATGGTTTTAGTTCTTTCACTAAAAAATCAATATAAAAATCGCCTTTTCCTCCTCCATATTTTTCATTTTTGAAAGGCGTATATTCATCTATTCTTTGATCGCCTGAATTTTCAATTCCCACAACAATAAATCCTTTTCCAGTTTTTTTAAATAGGTTATTCAAGGTTTCATCAATACCCCATTCACCAGCATAAGAAGTTGCATTATCAAACAAATTTTGAGCATCATGCATGTAAATTACAGGAAATTTTTTAGACGAATTTTCATAATTAGGTGGCAAATACACCCAAATTTTATGAGATACTTCCAAAGATTTTACTTCAAATTCTTTTTCTAAAATTGAAACGTTTGAAGCTTTTGTACTTACTTTTTCTTGAGCATGAAGTCCAGAGAAATGTAAAATAAAAACACTTATAAATACGAAACGAAAACGTTCTTTCATTAATTGGTTGATTTTTCACAAATATAATAAATGAAGGAAGTATTCTTGAAAAGTTAATACTTTTCTTACTTTTGACGCTTAAAGTTATATTTATGGACAAACAGCAAAAAATTGCCGTTTTAGGAGGTGGAAGTTGGGCAACAGCGATTGTAAAAATGTTATCCGAAAATTTAGAAACGGTTGGTTGGTATATGCGTGATAACCAGTCTATTGTGCATATCAAAGAAAATAACCATAATCCAAAATACTTAAGTTCGGCTGAATTGGATGCAAATCGTTTGGATTTGTCAGATGATATTAACGAAACTGTTTCAAAATATGATACGTTGATTTTTGCAATTCCTTCTGCTTTTTTAGAAAGTGAATTACACAAACTCTCTATTTCTTTAGAAGATAAAATTATTTTTTCTGCCATCAAAGGAATTGTGCCTGAAACAGGTTTGATTGTTGGTGAACATTTCAATAGAGAATACCAAATTCCACTTGAAAATATTGGTGTAATTACAGGACCTTGCCACGCTGAAGAGGTGGCTATGGAGCGTTTATCATACTTAACAATAGCTTGTCAGGATGAAGAAAAAGCTAAAAAAATGGCAACATATTTAGAAAGTTGGTATATCAATGCTAAAACTTCTGATGACATTATTGGCACTGAATATGCAGCCGTTTTAAAAAATATTTACGCCGTTGCCGCAGGTATTGCGCATGGTTTAGGTTATGGCGATAATTTTCAAGCAGTGTTGATGAGCAATGCCATTCGCGAAATGAAACGTTTTATCAGAAAAGTACATAAAATGAAACGAAACATTAATAATTCTGCGTATTTAGGCGATTTATTAGTGACAGGATATTCAACTTTTAGTAGAAATCGCCATTTTGGAAACATGATTGGAAAAGGCTACACGGTAAAATCAGCTCAATTAGAAATGAGTATGATTGCTGAGGGCTATTATGCTGCCAAAAGTGCGTATAAAATTTCTCTAGAAAACAAGGCGAAAACACCCATTATTGATGCTGTATTTGCCATTTTATACGACCAAAAAAGCCCTAAAAAAGAATTTAAAAAGTTGACAGATAAATTGGATTAATTGTTTAATTTTGAACAATTATTCCAACTTTTTAACTTAGCAAATGAAAACAATACAAGAAGTCGTTGAAAGCACTGTTAGAAAAACACCTTTCATTGAAGAAGCGCTCAACGAAAAACTCATCAATGTTTCTTCTTTAGCAAGAATCATTTTGCCAGAAGTTTCAAAAGCACTGAAAAAAGAGGTAAAAGTTGGTGCAGTAATGATGGCAATCAATAGATTATCACCTGCAAGTGAATTACGCATCAGGAAAAATATTAAAAAATTAGCTTTAGATCTGGGTGATGTTATTGTTCGCTCGGATTTGTGTGATTTTGCATTTAAAAATACAACGTCATTATTGAAAGAAGTATCGAGAATTTTGAGTAAATCCTCAGAAAGCTCAGACTATTTTTTAACAGTTTCACAAGGAATATTTGAAACAAACTTGGTGTCAAGTAAAAATTTACGTCCGTACATTGAGGAAATTTTCGAGAAAGAAACACTAATAAATAAAGTACTAGATTTGGCATCTATTACCATAAAATTACCTAAAGAAAATCAAGAACAATCCGGAATTTATTATTTCATTTTAAAACAATTGGCCTGGGCAGATATTCCATTGCAAGAAATTATTTCTACAACGAACGAAATGACAATTGTGGTAAAAGACAAAGATATCAATCAAACTTTTGCCATTTTAATGGATATGAAATTGGGGTAATTTATGGCTAAAACAAATCCGTATGCTGCATTAAAAATAAAGGAGTTCAATATCTTTTTGTTGATGCGTTTTTTATTGGTTTTTGGTTGGTCTATGCAATTTATTGTTATTGAATGGCAGGTGTATAGCATCACAAAAGACCCATTATCACTAGGCATTATTGGCTTGATGGAAATAATTCCTGCGTTTTCAATGGCGCTTTTTGCAGGACATATTGTTGATCAAAGGGAAAAAAGAAATTTATTAGCAATTTGTATTGCTACTTTTTCATTCATTAGTTTAGGATTGTATTTTTTAACAACCAAAAGCATTTTAGCAAGTTGGTCAACCAATAAAATTTTATACGCCATTTATGGATTGGTTTTTTTTGGCGGATTTTTACGATCTTTTTTTGGACCTACAATTTTCTCTTTAGTTGCTTTGATTGTCCCTAAAAAAAATTATCACAATGCAGCAACTTGGAGTACAAGCACTTGGAAAACGGCCTCAGTAACAGGCGCCTTATTTGCAGGATTTTCAATCAGTTGGATGGGAGTTGCAAACACACTATTATTGGTTTTTATATTGGTAATTTTATCGTTACTAGTTGTTTTTTTCATTCAAAAGAAACCAATTTTAAACACCAAAATTGGCGAACCAATCAAAGAAAGTTTAAAAGCTGGAATCGCTTTTGTTTTTCAAAATAAAGCCATTTTGGGTGCGCTAACTTTGGATATGATAGCTGTTTTGTTTGGAGGAACTGTGGCAATTTTATCCGTTTTTGCACAAGATATTTTAAAAGTTGGTAGTGAAGGTTTTGGAATTTTAAACGCTTCAATATCAATGGGGAGTATTGTAACAATGTTCATTACAACGTATATTCCTATCAATAAAAACACTGGAAAAAAACTGTTGATTTCTATATTTATTTTTGGATTAAGCATCATTGCTTTTGGATTGTCATCTCTCTTTTGGGTGAGTATTTTAGCATTATTTATAAGTGGTGCTGCAGATGGAATATCAATGGTTATTCGTCAAACCATTTTACAATTAAAAACACCCGACGAAATGCGAGGAAGAGTTTCTTCTGTAAACTCAATGTTTGTTGGATCTTCAAATGAATTAGGTGCTTTTGAGAGTGGTTTGGCCGCAAAAATTATTGGTCCAGTTGCGGCAGTAGTTTTTGGTGGCACAATGACTTTATTGACTGTTGGTGCTACAGCAATTGTAAACCCAACTTTACGTGAGTTGGATTTAACTAAAGACATTGAAGACCATGAAAATACTTCCTAGTGAATTACTTACCAACGCAAATTCCCGATTCAAATTTATAAAAATTCACTTGCTATTCTCCATAGCCTGTTAATTTTCCTCCGGCAATGGAAATTAATTCAAAATCTAATTTAAAAATTTCGTCTTTTCGAGACAATTTTGAAGCCGATTATCCTTTTTCATGAACAAAGGATACAAACCCGCCGAAGAAGATTGGATATGATCTAAAGTAATATTTATGCCAGCAAACATATTATTTACTGCTGATATCAAGTAAGTTGTGTCAACCATATTTGTATTTACAGTATTTTTATCTTCTTAACAATTAGTATCTGTTGTTTCAAAAAAGTTACTTTTCCTATTGGAATTGCCAACATCATTCTTCCATTAGGAATGTAAAAATAGACAACTTGTTTTATAGGTAATTTTTCGTGCGCAATTTTCAAATGAACCCCTTTAGTTAAGTGCAATCGTTTACTAATTTTTGAATAATTGATTTGACGTGGTTCATCCACCCTAGGTCCAGTAGTATTGAATCCACACGTTGATTTTATTTCAAATTTTTCATCTGAAATTATGTTAGATATTTTTGTCACATTTTATGCTTACTTAAGTTCAGTAACTATTAAAAAAGACCCCATAATTTATAAAATTTGAGCTTACAAATATTTAGAAATTAGTACCTTGTTGGCAATTTAAAATCACTTCTATGGAATATGGGTTTTTATCAGTTATACCGCCCGTTGTAGCAATTATTTTAGCTTTAAGAACTAAGCAAGTGTACTTTGCTTTGTTATTTGGAATTTGGTTTTCATGGCTGATCATCAAAGGATGGAATCCTCTAGACGGAACAATTGCAATGATTGAAGGTTTGGTCAATGTTTTTAAATCTGAAGGAAATACAAGAACAATCATGTTTAGTGCTTTGGTTGGTGCGTTGCTGATTTTTATTCAATATTCAAAAGGAGTAGAAGGGTTTATCAATATTCTAAATAAAAGATTGGTAAAATTTGAAGAAAAAAAATCAGGTTTTGCCAGAGTAATGGTTCAGGTTTTAGCCATGTTTACAGGAATTTCATTGTTTGTAGAAACCAGTATTAGCTCTTTAACTGTTGGAACATTGTATCGCCCGATTTTTGATAAATTAAAAATTCCGAGAGAAAAACTCGCCTATATTGCGGATGCAAGTTCCGCACCTTCATCAATTTTGATTCCTTTTAATGCTTGGGGCGCATTTATTATGGGGTTGTTATTAACACAAGGAATTGAAAAACCTTTTGCTGTGATGATGGCTTCTATCAAATATAATTTTTATCCATTATTAGCGATTGTGATTGTTTTTGTGGTGATTTTGTCCAAAAAAGATATTGGATTGATGAAAAAGGCCGAAAAAAGAACTTTAGAAACAGGAGAATTGATGAATCCAAATGCAATACCTATGGTTTCTGATGAGGTTACTTCTTTTCCTCCAAAAGAAGGAATTCAAGCGAAAGCGTATAATATGATTGTGCCGCTTTTGGTCATGGTTTTTATGATGCCCATAAATTTGATATATACTGGTTGGAATGCTGTAAAAGAATCTTCTTCTTTTTTAAATCATGCATCACAAGCAATTGGTGAAGGTTCTGGTTCATCATCGGTTTTATATGCAGTAATTGCTTCAATTTTAGTAGCGATTGTAATGTATATGGTTCAAGGAATTTTAAATCCAAAAGAAGCAATAAATCTCACTTTAAAAGGGATTAGTGAATTAATGCCATTGGCTTTATTGATGTTATTAGCCTTTGCAATTGGAGACGCTTGCAAAGAATTAGAAACCGGAGTTTACGTTGCAAATGTTACCAAAAGTTGGTTGTCAGTCGAATTATTGCCTGCTTTTGTTTTTTTAATCAGTTCGTTTATTGCTTTTTCTACAGGAACTTCTTGGGGCACTTTTGCTATTATGTTGGCAATTTCAATCCCAATGGCCACTATTCATGGAGCTGATATTACCATTGTTGTTGCTGCCACTTTAGGAGGAGGGATTTTTGGAGATCATTCTTCGCCAATTTCAGATACGTCAATTATTTCGTCTATGGCATCAGCAAGTGACCATATTGACCATGTTAAAACCCAAATGCCATATGCGTTGATTGGTGGAACAATTTCAACAATTTTGTATTTGATTGTTGGGTTTATGGGGTAAAATATAACCGTAATGATGCAAAGTTTTGATAGGTCTGCCCGAGAATTTTATTATAAATCTTAGCGAAGAAACTTTGCTCCCTTTGTGTTTAAACTGAAGCTAAAATCCCACGTTTTCCCAACTCAGGAATCATACGCAAAACGCCTTCTTTCAGGGTATTTTCCTTAAAAACAAAGGTTTTTTCAAACAACGTATTTTCTTCAAAAAAAGTGACTTGAAAACGATTGTTTAGTTTAAATAATTCTGGTTGAATCAGTTCAATTTTTGCAAAGGAATTTGCGGGCAAAACATCTAATTTTTTTCGAAATAAAGAAGTTGTTTTTTTATCAGAAAAACCTTGAGAAACAATCACAACCAACTCTAAATCAACCGATTTTTTATTGATGATGTATACGTTCCAATCATCGGTTTTATAAATATCATTGTATTCAAAAACAGCTGCAATTGCTACATCTGTAACTTCAGGAATATGAATATCTTTTTTCAAAATGAGTCTAAATAATTGATTTGAATTGTTCCAAGAAACGCTTATCGTTTTCATAAAACATTCTGATATCAGGAATTTGATACAACAACATGGCAATGCGCTCTATGCCCATTCCAAAAGCGTATCCTGAGTATTTTGTTGGGTCTATATTGCAATTTTTTAACACATTAGGGTCAACCATTCCGCAACCCATAATTTCTAACCAACCTGTACCTTTGGTAATTCTGTAATCAATCTCAGTTTCTAATCCCCAATAAATATCCACTTCTGCACTAGGTTCAGTAAATGGAAAATAAGAAGGTCTTAATCTAATTTTCGATTTTCCAAACATCTCTTTGGTAAAGTATAAAAGCGTTTGTTTTAAATCAGCAAAAGAAACATCTGTATCAATATACAAACCTTCTACTTGATGAAAAATGCAATGTGCTCTAGCGGAAATATCTTCATTTCTAAACACCCTTCCTGGAGAAATGGTTCTGATTGGAGGTTGATTTTTCTCCATATAACGGACTTGAACCGACGAAGTATGTGTTCTTAATAAAATATCTGGATTCTGTTCAATAAAAAAAGTGTCTTGCATGTCTCTTGCAGGATGATATTCTGGCAAATTTAAGGCAGAGAAATTATGCCAATCGTCTTCAATTTCAGGCCCTTCAGAAACCGTAAAACCAATTCTGTTAAAAACCTCAATAATTCGATTTTTTACAATAGATATTGGATGACGCGAACCCAATTCAATCGGTTCAGAAGGTCTTGTTAAATCGCCATAAATCGTTTTTTCTTCGACCGACTTTTCAAGAATTGCGGTTAATTCAATGACTTTATCTTCCGCCGTTTTTTTAAGCGTATTTAATGCTTGCCCAAAATCTTTGCGCAAATCAGCATCTACGTTTTTAAACCCGGCAAACAAATCTTTCAACAATCCTTTGCTTCCTAGATATTTTATTCTGAAAGTTTCTAATTCCTCTTTAGTTGAGGCATTAAAATAACCAACTTCAACAATCAATTCTTTTACTTTGTCTAACATTTTGTACGAAAATTAGATTGCAAATTTACAGTTTTTAAAAGAGTTTTTCAGATGATTTTTTTGCCTTCCTAAACCACACCACGAAATCGATTGAAAATTAGGGTTAGAACAAAAATATTCACAAATTTTTAATTTTGCGATATTCAAAAATAGCTATCTTTGTGACGTTAAATTTTTAGTAATCTCATAAAAAAACATGGAAGAAAGTATCAAATCCAAAATAGATGGTTTTATGGAGCTCGTTGAAAAACGAAATAGTCATGAACCCGAATTTTTACAAGCTGTTCGTGAAGTAGCAGAAACTGTAATTCCTTATATTATTCAACACGAAATTTACAATGGGAAAAACATTCTTTTAAGAATGGTTGAACCAGAAAGATTGATTTCTTTTAGAGTTTCTTGGGTGGATGATAGTGGTGAAATTCAAGTTAATAGAGGGTATAGAATTCAGATGAATTCCGCAATTGGCCCTTATAAAGGCGGTTTGCGTTTTCATCCAACAGTAAATGCAAGTATTTTAAAATTTTTAGCGTTTGAACAAGTGTTCAAAAATTCCCTGACAACATTACCAATGGGTGGTGGAAAAGGTGGATCTGACTTTGATCCAAAAGGAAAATCTGATAATGAAATTATGCGTTTTTGTCACGCATTTATGACGGAATTATTCAGACATATTGGACCAAATACGGATGTTCCTGCTGGAGATATTGGTGTTGGTGCACGTGAAATCGGATTTATGTTTGGAATGTATAAAAAACTGAATAACGAATTTACAGGAGTTTTAACTGGAAAAGGGCAATCTTGGGGAGGCTCATTAATCAGGCCAGAAGCAACAGGTTATGGAACTGTGTATTTTGCGCAAAATATGTTGCACCGTAAAAATGAATCTTTTGCTGGAAAAAGAGTAGTGATTTCTGGTTCTGGAAACGTAGCTCAATTTGCTGCTGAAAAAGCAATTGAATTGGGAGCAAAAGTCTTAACGCTTTCTGATTCAAGTGGTTATATCTATGTTGAAAACGGATTTACCACAGAACAATTACAACATGTAATGCATATCAAAAATGTAAAACGTGGCAGAATTTCGGATTTTTTAGAAAAATACCCAACAGCAAAATTTGTAAAAGGAGTCACCCCTTGGTCTGTGGCTTGTGACATAGCATTACCTTGTGCCACTCAAAATGAATTGAATGGTGATGATGCAAAAATATTGATTAAAAACGGCTGTATGTGTGTTTCTGAAGGAGCAAATATGCCTTCAACTCCAGATGCAATGCACGAATTTCAGCATGCAAAAATTTTATTTGCACCAGGAAAAGCATCAAATGCTGGTGGAGTTGCAACCTCTGGATTAGAAATGAGTCAAAACTCATTGCGTTTAAGTTGGTCAAGAAAAGAGGTTGATGAAAGATTGAAAGAAATCATGGAAAATATTCATTCTTCGTGTGTTCAATATGGTCAAACTGAAGATGGATCAATTGATTATGTAAGAGGAGCAAATATTGCTGGTTTTGTAAAAGTAGCAGATGCTATGTTAGCGCAAGGAATTATTTAAGAATTCGTTTTTCAATTTATATTGATAAAGCACACTAATTTTGGTGTGCTTTTTTTATTTTTAAAAGTGAATAATTTTTAAAATTCTAACCAAAATTCTAATGATTTCCGTACTTTAGAAACATGGAATTACTGCCTCCTTTTCGTAAAATAATTCACGTTGACATGGATGCATTTTTTGCTTCTGTGGAGCAATTAGACAATCCTGAATTGAGAGGTAAACCTATTGCTGTTGGTGGAGGAGAATCTAGAGGAGTTGTTGCTGCAGCAAGTTATGAAGCACGAAAATTTGGGATAAAATCTGCCATGAGTGGAGTTTTGGCAAAACAAAAATGTCCGAATTTGATTTTTGTAAAACCAAATTTTGCCAGATATAAAGAGGTTTCTCATCAAATTAGAGAAATTTTTTATGATTATACTGATTTGGTGGAGCCATTGTCTTTGGACGAAGCATATTTGGACGTCACCGATAATAAAATTGGAAATCCGTCAGCTAGTTTGATTGCGCTAGAAATCAGAAATCGCATTTTTAACGAATTGAATTTGACGGCTTCTGCAGGAATTTCTGTCAATAAATTTATCGCCAAAGTCGCTTCTGATATTAACAAACCAAATGGACAAAAAACCATAAATCCGGAAGAAGTGATTTCATTTTTAGAAGCGTTACCTGTCAATAAATTTTATGGTGTGGGTAAAGTGACCGCTTCAAAAATGTACAGTTTAGGGATTTTTATTGGCAATGATTTGAAGAAAAAGTCACAGGATGAACTTACAAATCTCTTTGGAAAATCAGGATTACATTACTATCATATCGTTCGCGGAATTCATAATAGCAAAGTAAAGCCAGATAGAATTCGAAAATCAGTTGGTGCAGAAACTACTTTTTTTGAGAATATTTCTTCAGAAATTTTTATGATAGAAAAACTCGAAAAAATTGCAGAAGAACTCGAAAGAAGAATGAAAAAATCTGATACCAAAGGAAAAACCATTACTTTAAAAATAAAATATTCTGATTTTTCTCAACAAACAAGAAGCAAAACGATGGAGTATTTTATGCAAGAAAAGTTCGAGTTTTTTCCTATTGTAAAAGACTTGCTTTTTCAAGAAAAATTAAAAAATTCGGTGCGATTGTTAGGAATTTCTTTCGGAAATTTAAACACAGAAAAGAAAACGCCCATTTGGGTGCAATTGAAATTTGATTTTTAAAAAAGAATAATTAAATTAATTGACATCTTTTCTTAAAATTCAAGATAATTAGGGAAATTAGTATCCAAAAATAATAAACCATGAATTTAAGTTATTGGGAATTGAAAGAGTGGTTTTCCAACATCGATTTTACGATTGTTGGCAGTGGAATTATCGGCTTAAATTGTGCTTTACAACTAAAAAAAAAGTATCCAAATGCTAGGATTTTAATTCTAGAAAAAGGCATATTGCCGCAAGGAGCAAGCACTAAAAATGCAGGTTTTGCTTGTTTTGGAAGTCTCTCTGAAATGATAGACGATTTGAATTTTCACTCAGAAGAAGAGGTTTTTCAATTGGTTGAAAAACGTTGGAAGGGATTGCAATTATTACGTAAAAATTTAGGTGATAAAAAAATTGATTTTCAACAAGATAAAGGTTTTGAATTATTTGATACAGCCGATTTTTTTGAAGCTTGTATTTCCAAAAAAGAACACATCAACCAGCTTTTAAAACCGATTTTTAAAGAACCTGTTTTTAGTATTTCAGAGAACACTTTTGGTTTTCAGAACGTATATCAACAATACAGTGTCAATAATTTTGAAGGACAATTAGATACTGGAAAAATGATGGCTTGTTTGTTGCGAAAAGTGCAGAAAAATGGAGTTAAAATTATCAATTCAGTTCAGCTGGAATCTTTTGTTGAAAAAGAAAATAAAGTGAACGTAAAAACCAATATATTAGATTTTTACACAAAAATATTATTGATAACCACCAATGGTTTTGCCTCACAACTATTAGAAGAAAATGTACAGCCTGCAAGAGCACAAGTATTGATTACAAAACCCATTAAAAACTTAGAAATCAAAGGAACTTTTCACCTTGATAAAGGCTATTATTATTTTAGAAATATTGATAATCGAATTTTATTTGGAGGAGGTAGAAATTTAGATTTTACCAGCGAAAACACTTTTGAGTTTGGTGAAACTGAATTGATTCAACATCAATTAGAAACTATGTTGAGAAACATTATTTTACCCAACATTCCGTTTGAAATTGATCAAAGATGGAGCGGCATTATGGGTGTTGGAAATCAGAAAAAAGCGATAGTAAAGCAGGTTTCAAATCATGTGTTTTGCGGTGTTCGTTTGGGAGGAATGGGAGTTGCCATTGGCAGTTTGGTTGGAAAAGAATTAGCAGATTTAATAAAATAACAAATGAAAACACCTCAAAATTTTGATGTTGTGATTATTGGAGGGGGTTTGGCTGGTTTGTGCAATGCAATCCACTTGTCAAAATTTGGTAAAAAAGTCCTGTTGATTGAAAAAAACAACTATCCAAAACACAAAGTTTGTGGAGAATATATTTCTAATGAAGTGTTGCCTTATTTGGATTTTTTGGATGTCAATCCATTTGATTTTGGAGCTATAAAAATTGATGAATTTCAATTGTCAACAACCAATAATAAATTAATTTCAGCAAAATTACCTCTAGGTGGATTTGGTATTTCAAGATTTACATTGGACGAGGTTTTGGCGAAAAAAGCGATTGAAAATGGCGTTTTAATTTTGCAAGATACTGTTGTAAATACCAACTTTAAAAAGGATATTTTTTTCATAGATACTAAAGAAAATCAACAGGTTACCTCAAAAATCGTTATTGGCGCTTTTGGCAAACGATCGTTGTTAGATGTAAAAATGGAACGAGATTTCATTCAAAAAAAATCGCCTTATTTAGGCGTTAAAATTCATGTTAAAGGAATTTTTCCATCAAATTTAGTGGCGCTTCACAATTTTAAAGGAGGTTATTGTGGAGTGTCAAATGTTGAAAATAACACGATTAATTTGTGTTACATCACCAATTTTTCATCCTTTAAAGAATATAAAAATATTGAAGATTTTCTTGAAAATGTGGTTTTTAAAAATCGTTTTTTAAAAGAAATATTTCAAAAATCAACTCCACTTTTTGAGCAACCTTTATCCATCAGCCAAATTTCTTTTGAAACGAAAAAACCTGTTGAAAATCATATCATTATGTGCGGAGATGCAGCAGGAATGATACATCCTTTGTGTGGAAATGGCATGAGTATGGCAATACAGTCAGCGCAAATTGCATCTAAATTGATTCTAAATTATCTAAATGATGAAAATGCAACAAGAAGCTACCTTGAAAAAGAGTATATTAGGCAATGGAATAAGGTGTTTAAATGGCGTTTAAAATCAGGTCATTTTATTGCAAGATTGTTTAGAAATCATAGAATTGCGAATTTTTTATTACAGGTTTTAAGAAAGTTGCCTTTTTTATTCCCTGTAATTATTCAACAAACCCATGGCAAACCAATAAAAATTTAATGGACTTTTTTATCAGTACAAAATACAGAACAGACAAAGAAGAATTGATGGATGATTTTTCTATTGGCGGTGATTTATTGCGTGATACATTAGACAAATTGGAAAACATAAATCGTTGGCTAGGAGGAAATAAAGTCACTGTCAATGGATTGAAAACGATTTTAAAAAATCATTCAAAAAACCAAGAAATTTCCATTGTTGATATTGGCTGTGGTCATGGAGATATTTTGCGTGATGTGGCAATTTTTGGACGAAAAAATGGTTTTATTTTCAAATTAATTGGGATTGATGCAAATCCAACTGCTATTTTGTATGCAAACCAATTGTCAAAAGAATATCCAGAAATTAGTTTTCAAACAGAAGATGTTTTTTCAGAAGAATTTCAAGACAGACAATTTGATGTCGTTTTAGCAACCTTGTTTTTACATCATTTTAAAGAAGAAGAATTGGTGCTTTTTTTACAGAATACCGTTAAACAAACAAAATTTGGTATTGTCGTAAACGATTTGCACAGGCATAAAATAGCTTATTATTTGTTTATGATGCTCTCAATTTTTATCAAAAACAACATGATTATTGAAGACGGATTAACCTCAGTTTTACGAGGATTTAAAAGAAAAGAACTCAAAAAAATAGCTGAAGAATTAACACTAAAAACACAAATATCATGGAAATGGGCATTCCGTTTTTTATGGATAATACAAAAATAAATGGCAGTTAAAATAATTTCAGTTGCAAAGCAACTACCACAATATTTTCGGGAGACAAAAGACATTATTCCTTTTGTAAAACTTTGGATGCAAGATCAAGAGGAGCGATTTCAACGCAAAGTAATCAAACTTTTTGAAGGTGCGGGAGTTGATAAACGTTATTCCATTATGAGTCCTGAAGAAGTTTTTACAGCGTCATCTTTTGAAGATAAAAATAATATTTACACCAGAGAAGTTTTACCATTAGCTGTAGAATCTCTAAAAAAAGCTTTAGAAAAAGCTCAAATAAAAGCGACGGAAATTGACTATATCATTACCGTAAGTTGCACGGGAATTATGATTCCTTCTATAGATGCTTATTTGATTAATTCACTTGCAATGAAGCAAGATATTGTGCGTTTGCCTGTTACAGAAATGGGTTGTGCAGCAGGAGTTTCAGGAATGATTTATGCAAAAAATTTTTTAAAAGCGAATCCAAATAAAAGGGCCGCAGTAATTGCTGTTGAAGCACCAACAGCCACTTTTCAATTGGATGATTTTTCGATGGCTAATATTGTAAGCGCCGCTATTTTTGGAGATGGTGCAGCAAGCGTTATTTTGTCTTCTCATCCAGAAGATAAAGGTCCAGAAATTGTAGACGAAGCGATGTATCATTTTTATGATGCAATCCATATGATGGGATTTAATTTGGTAAATTCAGGATTACAAATGATTTTAGACAAAGAAGTTCCGCAAAAAATTTCTGATCATTTTCCTGCAATAATTCATCCGTTTTTAGAAAAAAATAAGTTGAAAATTCAAGATATTGATTTTTTGATTTTTCATCCTGGAGGAAAAAAAATTGTGCAAACAGTAGAAGATTTATTTGGTGTTTTGGGTAAAAATATTAGTGATACAAAAGAAGTTTTGCGTTTATACGGAAATATGTCAAGTGCAACTGTGCTCTATGTTTTAGAACGATTTATGGATCAAAATCCCCAAAAAGGGGACACAGGATTGATGTTGAGTTTTGGGCCTGGATTTTCGGCACAACGAATTTTATTAGAATGGTAACAAAATTTTGTAATGCTGATCTTGTTTCAGTATCTCATAAAATATAGTAACATGTACAAAGATTTTCAAGATAAAAATGAATGGGCAATTATTCTTGGTGGCTCAAGTGGATTGGGTTTGGCAACCACAAAAAAGTTGGCAAAACACGGCATGAATATTTGTGTCATTCACAGAAATTCTAGAGCACAAATGGCTGCCATTCAGAAAGATTTTGAAGAAATAAAAAAACATCAAATCAGATTTTTATCGTATAATATTGATGCATTAAATCCAGATAAAAGAACAGAAATAATCCATGAAATTAAACAAGAACTAGGAACTCAAGGAACCATAAAAACTTTGATTCATTCCATAGCAAAAGGAAATTTAAAACCGATGTTTTCCAATGAAAATGATGTTTTACAAAATGACGATTTTCAAATTACCATCAACGCTATGGCAGTTAGTTTGTATGATTGGTTTAAAACAATTTTTGAAGCTAAACTATTTTCTCATGATGCAAGAATCATCAGTTTTACTAGTGAAGGAAACACAAAACCTTGGGAAAATTATGCAGCAGTTTCAGCAGCAAAAGTAACTTTGGAAGCAATTTCTAGAAACATCGCATTAGAGTTTGCCAAATTCGGAATCAAAGCCAATTGTATCCAAGCTGGTGTTACAAATACGGAGTCTTTAAATAGAATTCCCAATAGCGATGAAATCAAAAAACATACTTTAGTTAGAAATCCTTTTGGACGATTAACCACTCCAGATGATGTTGCAAATGTGGTGTATTTGATGTGTAAAGAAGAATCAAAATGGATAAATGGAACCATCATTAAAGTTGATGGTGGAGAAAGTTTGGGATAGCATGGATACACAAAAAATCACATTATTTTTACCCTACACCAAACCTTTTTTGTTTGTGGATGAAATCACCCAAATATCAGAAACTGGTGTTACAGGAAATTATACATTTAAAGAGAATGAGTATTTTTATGAAGGTCATTTTATCAATAATCCAATTACACCTGGCGTTATTTTAACAGAAACCATGGCACAAATTGGGGTTGTTTGTTTGGGGATTTATTTGTTAAAAGATGAAATATCATTGTATCATAAACCTCAAATTGCATTGACATCTAATGAAATAGATTTCTTTTTGCCTGTTTTTCCATCAGAGAAAGTTACTGTTGTTTCAGAAAAAGTATATTTCAGATTCAATAAATTAAAGTGCATTCTAAAAATGTTTAATGCAAAAAACCAATTGGTTTGTAGAGGAAGTATTGCTGGAATGATTATCGCAAAATAAGATGAAACATAGAGTTGTAATTTCAGGTTTAGGAGTTCTTGCACCCAATGGGGTTGGCTTGGAAGCTTTCACGAACGCCATAAAAACTGGTAAATCAGGAATCAAATTTCATCAACATTTAAAAGACAAAGGATTTTCTTGCTGTATAGGAGGAATTCCTGAAATTTCAGACGAAAAAATTTCGGAATATTTAACACCTTTACAACTGCGTGGATTCAATAGCACTTCTATTTTATATGGTTGTATGGCTGCCATAGACGCTTGGAAAAATGCTGGTTTTTTGGTGAATGAAAATTCTAATATAGAGTACGATTCAGGAATTATTTTTGGAACAGGAACCTCAGGAATTGAAAAATTCAGAGAAGCTATTTATCAAATAGACAATCAAAATGTAAGACGTTTAGGAAGTACTTCAGTAGTACAAACAATGGCTAGCGGAATCTCTGCTTATTTAGGTGGTATTTTAGGTGTTGGAAATCAGGTTACTACAAATTCTTCAGCTTGTACAACAGGAACAGAGGCCATATTATTGGCTTTTGAACGCATACAAAATGGAAAAGCAAAACGGATGTTGGTGGGCAGTTCAAGTGACAGCAGTTTGTATTCTTGGGGAGGATTTGACGCTATGAAAGTGATGACTTACAAGCACAATGAAACTCCCGAAAAAGGCTCAAGACCCATGAGCAAAACTGCCTCAGGTTTTGTCCCAGGAAGTGGGGCAGGAGCTTTGGTTTTAGAATCTTTAGAAAGTGCTTTAGAGAGAAAAGCAACCATTTATGCAGAAGTTTTGGGTGGCAATGTCAATGCTGGAGGACAAAGAAATGGCGGAACTTTAACCGCGCCAAATCCTGAAGCTGTTCAAAAATGTATAAAAGATGCTTTGTTGGATTCAAGGATTTCAGCTCAAGAAATTGATGCGATTAATGGACATTTAACAGCCACCCAAAAAGATAGTTTAGAAATTGAAAATTGGACAAAAGCACTGAATAGAAAAGGAGCTGATTTTCCGTATATAAACTCGTTAAAATCGCAAGTTGGTCATTGCTTGGCAGCTTCTGGAGCGATTGAATCTGTGGCCGCTGTATTGCAAATAAAACATCAATTTCTGTTTCCAAATATCAATTGCGAAGATATTCATCCCGAAATTTCAGCATTGATTTCAACCGATAAAATTCCAACAAAACTAATTGAAAAAAACATTCAAATTGTTGCCAAAGCAAGTTTTGGTTTTGGAGATGTAAATGCATGTGTTATCTTTAAAAAATATATTGAATAAAATGAATAAAGAGCAACTTATTTCAAAATTAAAAACGATTGTAAAACCTTACATTCAAGATGAAGAGGCTTTTGCAAATTTATCTGAAAATACAGATTTTATTAAGGATTTAAAGATCAATTCAGCCAATTTGGTAGATGTTATTTTGGATGTTGAAGACGATTTTGACATCGAAATTGACAATGAAGCTATGGAAAAAATGTTGTCTGTAAAAGCGGCTATAGAGATCATTGAAGCTAAATTAGCCTTAAAATGATTGGGAATGACATTGTTGATCTAACATTGGCTAAAACCCAAAGCAATTGGCGACGCAACCGTTTTCTAGAAAAACAATTTACCGATTTTGAAATCGAAAGAATTGTCAAGTCTCAGCATCCATTTATGCAAGTTTGGTTGTTTTGGAGTATGAAAGAAGCTGCGTATAAATTAAACGTTCAACAATATCAAAAACGATTTTTTGCAGCCAAAAAGTTTCAGTGTGCAATGATTTCAAAGACATCAGGAGTCATAAAATTTGATAAAGACATCTATTTTTCATCATCAATAATTACAGAAAACTATATTCATACAATTGTTTTAAAAAAGAATACTGAAATTCCAACTTCAAAATTGTTTTTGATTGATGAAAAATCATCTCAAACAGCTCAGGTTTCAAAGCAATTACTTTTGAGTGTACCTGTGGCAACTGCTATTCAAAAAAACGAATTTGGTGTTCCTTTTTTGTGTCAAAATGATAAAAAATTGGGGTTTTCGGTTTCTACCTCTCATCACGGGAATTATGGTGGATTTGCAATTGTAAACAGCAAATGAATCTCAAAGAATCCCTTTTAAAGCATTGCAAAATGTTTGTCAACAAACGCCTGCAAACCGTTGAAGAAATCCTACATTCTCATCAAAAATCGTTGCAATCTGAAACCAAAAGTTCGGCAGGAGACAAGCACGAAACAGGACGCGCCATGATTCAATTAGAAATGGAAAAAGCGAGTCAGCAATTGACAGGAATTTCGGAAATGAATGAAATTTTATCAAAAATTGATAGTTCAAATTCTGGGAAATCAAACCGAAAAATGGCTCATTTAGGAAGTGTTGTTTATACCGCAAAAGCGAACTATTTTTTAAGTATTTCAGCTGGGCAAATAGTTACTGAAAATAAGGTTTTTTATGCCATTTCAACTTCATCTCCTATTGGAAAATTGTTGTTGGGAAAACTCGAAAATGAAGAATTTTTATTTGATGGAAAACCCATTAAAATTCAAAAGATAGTCTAATTTCTGTCCCTTTTTTGATTTCAGAAGGATGGCTTAAAAACACTATTTGAGATTCAAAATTAGCTTCTATCAACCAATAATTTCCTTTAAAATAAGCGTTTAAAACAATTGCTTTGTATAGTGATTTTTCGACTATTTTTAGTTGATGTACATACAAAAGATGTTCTTTTTGTGCAATTTTTATTTCGTTTACATCCTCAAACAAGGCAGCAATATATTTTTGAGAAGGATTGTTGTAAATTGTTTTTGGCGAATCAAAAGCAATGATTTCTTGATGTTGAATTACCAGTAAAAAATCAGCAAAAGAAAGTGCGTCTTCTTTGTCGTGAGTTGCTACAATACAACTGATATTTTTTTCTTTTAAATATTGAAATAACTTTCGTCGTAAACTGTTTTTTTTGAAATTGTCAATTTGCCCAAAAGGTTCATCTAGCAAAATTAATTTAGGTTCTTTTGCCAAAGCACGCGCAATAGCAACTCGTTGTTTTTGACCTCCACTCAAGTTTTTTACCTTGGTGTTTTCGAACGCTTTCATTTCAATAACTTCTAATAATTCTTGCGTTCGTTGTTCACTTTCTTCAGGATGAAAACGAGATAAAAATTTTTTAATATTCTCTGAAACAGAAGTATAAGGCATTAAATCAAAATCTTGCGCTACATATTTAAAGAATTCCATGCCAGGGACCAACTGAAATTTGGGACCTAAAACTTGTGTTTCGTCCCAAAAGATAGTTCCATCAGTAGCATCTAACAAGCCATAAATCAATTTTAATAAGGTCGATTTTCCACAGCCACTCTCGCCCATTACACATAGGTGTTCTCCTTTTTTTAGGCTAAAATGGATGTTTTTTAAAACAGTTTTTTTGGCAACATATTGAAAAGAAAGATTGGAAACTTGAAGCATAAACTATTATAAAAATCGATTGTACCAGCTTTCTTCCATTGTAATTTCCCAATAATTTTCGAAATCGAATTTGGTGTTTATTAAATTATCAAAAACAATACTTTTTCCTGTAACAGCTTTGTTTTTAACGAGTTGTTTAAAATCTTTCAATTCTTTGTATTGTACAAATTCTCCTTGTTTAAAACACACGTTCATTTTGTCCAAAAGCATTACATCAAACTTTTCTTGCAACTCCAAAATAAATGAAACAGCTACATCAATGTCCGAATTAGACAATTTAGAATCGGAATCATCAGCACAAAAAATAATGAAACGATTGTATAAAAATCGATAAGAAGCTTTGAAATTTTCATCTTCAGCTTTCCAATATTCGATAAAATTTTGAATCAAATTTTCGATTTCTGCTGTTTCAGTATCATAAAATTTTCTGCTAGAAGGATAAATCCAAATTTTAGCATGTTCAGAAATTGACGAAAAATCTACAAACATAATTGATAAAATAGGTTGCAAAGATACGCAAAGAAAAACCGCAAAAAAACTACTGTTTTTTGTGGTTTTTCATCAATTTTATGAGTGTATAAGTGTTGAATTGATGAGGTTTGTAAAATCTTCTTGTATATTTTTGCCTTTGTCTTTATTATACCAAACTTGCAAATCTTGCTTAAAATGTGCATCTAAACTGCCATTTTTTTCTTTGTATTCGTGAACCATTTTGGTTGCAAAACTTGGTCTTGGTCCCCAAGTGTTGAGAACATTTAACTCATTATCTAGGATAATTACTTTTGGAATTGATCTGCTTTCATTCGTCAAAAATAAGTCCATCAACTCTAAATTTTCATCACGCAAAACCAATTTCAATTCAATTTTGTCATTTAATTCCGCCAGCTTATGGATGATTGGTAAATTTTGAGCAGCATCTCCACACCAACTTTCAGTAATTACTAACCACTTTTGAGTTTCGTCTATTTTTTGAAATTCAGCTATAATTTCATCTTCAATTTCGATAGTTTTATCCAAACGCTTCATTCTTGCTTCGTTCAATAAACTATAATTTGTCAATTCTTCAGACTGAATAGGTCCTGTAGATTTTTCTTCAGCCAATAATTGGTGGATTAAATTTCTATAATCTTGATATGAAATTGAATTTTTAAGTGCGTTTTCGAGAATATTTTTCATGATCTGTAATTTTATACAAAGATAGCTTTTATCAACATTGCCGTGAGTAATCCAAGTTACATAATAACAAAATCAAACAGACTTTTAGACGAAATAAATATGAATTCTTACACGAGTTTTAGGATTCCTTTTTTGATAAGTTTTCCAACATTTCTGTGGTCATTGATGACAAATCAAATTGATGTTTCCAATTCCAATCATTTCTTGCTTCAGTATCATCAATGGATGATGGCCAACTATCAGCAATTTGTTGTCTTGAATCGGGTTCATAATCGATTTTAAAATCAGGAATGTGTTTTTTAATTTCATCCGCAATTTCTTTGGGAGTAAAATCAATGGCGGATAAATTATAACTCGTTCTAATTTTGACATCAGTTGATTTTGCTTGCATTATTTGTATTGTTGCGTTGACAGCATCTTGCATATACATCATGGGTAAACGCGTGTTTTCACTTAAAAAACAAGTGAATTTTTTTTCTTCTAGTGCCTTGAAATAAATGTCCACAGCATAATCTGTTGTGCCTCCTCCTGGTTTTGTTTTCCAAGAAATAATACCAGGATAACGCAAACTACGCACATCTACGTCAAATTTTTGATGGTAATAATTACACCAAAATTCACCCGAAAGTTTACTTATTCCATAAACTGTAGAAGGCTCCATAATCGTTTTTTGAGGTGTATTATTTTTAGGGGTTGTTGGACCAAAAACAGCAATTGAACTAGGCCAATAAACTTGTTGAATGTGTTTTTCTTTCGCTAAATCTAGCACAGCTAGCAAAGAATTCATGTTTAAATCCCACGCTTTTTGTGGAAATTTTTCAGCAGTTGCAGAAAGCATCGCAGCCAATAAATACACTTGATTGATTTCGTATTTTAGAATAACCTGTAAAATAGATTCTTTGTCAGTTGCATCTAAAACTTCAAAAGGCCCTGAAGCCATCATTTCTGGAGTTCCTTCTTTGATATCGGAAGCAATTACATGCTGATTTCCATACAATTCACGTAATTTTTGAGTCAGTTCAGTACCTATTTGACCACTTGCCCCTAAAACTAAAATACGGTTTTCCATTGAAATAAAATCAATTATTATGCGAAACAAAGGTACTTAATTTTATTATTCGTAAATAAAACCACATAAAATAATTAATTATTTATGTATTTCATTTTATGAGTTTTCGAACATGATCGCACAAGTAAAATATGTATTTTTACAACGTTAATTTTTTATTCGGTGAGATACTTCCTGCTTTTTTCAATTTTTCTCATAATTTCCTGTAATAAATCACCCAAAAAAAAGGAGGTTGATACGTCAGCAATTGCTGAAATGCGCGAAGTTGTGCAACATCCAGATTACGAAAATGTATTGCCACTTTTTCAGCCAGAAATTGATATTTGGTCCGAATATGGAATTTTAAAAAGTTTTTTAGGACGCTTTAAAAAGGCCTCTCCAAAGGAAGTTTTGAGCAATTCAGTAGAGCTAAGAGATCTTGTAAAAGCAATGAAAGAAAGTGTTAAGCCTGAAATATTTAACAATCCTTCGTTTGAGACAAGAGTGAATATCATGTACAATGAATCGTTAAGATTGGCTGATATGAATACAATTCCGGCTATTACAGCGAAAGAAGTAAACACTCAAATTGATAAAATATTCGAAGCATTTGGAGCTATAAATGCCAAAATTAATACGACTTTTTCCAAGAAAAAATTTGAGGAAGAAATCACTATTGATGTTAGCTTGATTGGCTTAGACACTACAAAAATTGATACCATTTCAAAAAACAGTATTTTGAAAAAAATGGATGAAAAAGTGAAAAAACTGGAGGAGAATTCTAAAAAAAAGGACAATAAATGAAAAAAGTTATTTTTGTAACGTTGTTGTTTTTTTTATTTATTTCGTGTGAAAAATCTGTTCTAAAAATTACTGATTCTGAGAAATCGCATCAAAAAGAACGCATTCAAACTTTTTTAAATGATTGGCATTTGGCAGCTTCAAAAGCAAATTATGCCGAGTATTTTGATAAAATGGCCAATAATTCGGTTTTTATAGGTACAGATGCTTCTGAAATTTGGTCAAAAAAGCAATTTGAAAATTACAGCAAACCTCATTTTGACGACCGAAAAGCATGGGATTTTAAAGCATTAGAAAGAAATATTTATTTGAACGATGCTGGAAATTTTGCTTGGTTTGATGAAAACTTACAAACTAATAGAGGTACTTTTAGAGGTTCAGGAATTTTGGAGAAAATTGGCAAGGAATGGACAATGCATCATTATGTGTTGTCAGTGCCAATACCAAATGACGACATGAACGAAGTGGTAAAAATCACTCGAAAAAACGATTCTCTTTTTCAGTTAAAATTCAAATAATTTAAGATAAAACATCATCAATTGTTTTAAAAATTAAATCAGTTTCAAATCCTTTTCTTAGTAGAAAATCAATCAATTTTTTTTTGCGCTTGTAATGATTGGTCTCGGAAATGACATTATTTCTGTTTTCTGTGATTTTGTATATGGTGTTTATATATTCTTTATCATCAATTTCTTTCAAAGCAGTTTTGATGTTGTAAGGAGAAATATCTCTCATTTTAAGTTCGTTTACAATGCGATTTTTTCCCCAATGTTTAATGCGAAATTTTCCTCTTGCGAAACTTTTTGCAAAGCGTTCTTCGTTTAAAAAATTGTCTTTCATCAAATTCAACAAAATCATTTCGCGAGCTTCAGGAATCAAATCAAAAGACTTGATTTTTTCTTCAACTTCTTTATGACATCGATCTTGATACACACAATATTGTGCTATTTTTTGTTGGATTTCTTGAACTGTATAACTTTTTTTCGAATTCATTTTTCAAAAGTACAAAAATGAAAAAAGGTTGTGAATGAATTTTCACAACCTTTTTTAAAATATTTAGATAACTTTTATCAATCTAAAACTTCTACAGTTTCACCATTGAATTTTTGGTGCAACCACATTTTAAATCGGGTAATTAAGTAGAATAAAATAGGAACTACAATCAATGTTAAGAATGTTGCCACAAACAAACCATAAATTACAGCCCATGCCAAAGGTCCCCAAAAAATTACATTATCACCACCCATATAAATATTGGCATCAAACTCACTAAATAATGAGAAAAAGTTGATATTCAATCCAATAGCTAAAGGAATTAATCCTAAAATGGTGGTAATTGCTGTTAATAATACAGGACGTAAACGTGCTTTTCCTGCTTTGATGATGGCATCTAATAACAATTCTTTTGGCAAGTATTTTTGGTCTTCTAAACCAAATTCTTCTTTTTTACGATCAATCAGCAGTTGCATATAATCGAGTAAAACAACTCCATTATTTACTACAATTCCAGCTAAAGCAATAATTCCCATCATGGTCATCATAATTACAAATGAACTTCCTGAAATAACAATTCCGCCAAAAACTCCAATAAAACTTAAGAAAATAGCAATCATAATAATGGCAGGTTTTGAAACCGAATTGAATTGAAAAATCAAGATGAAGAAAATCAATGCTAATCCTTTAAAAAATGCGCCAATTAAAAATGCTTGTTGTTTGTTCTGCTCCTCTAATTGTCCTGTATAATCTACTTTTATTGACGGAGACAAATCAGTAAAACTTTTCATTTCCTCTTTAATTTGATTTACAACAGCAGCAGCATCCACATATCCTGGAGCCAATTGAGAATAAACAGTTACTACACGTTTGGTATCTCTGTGTTTGATGGCACTAAATCCAGAGCTATTACTTTGTGTTGCAATTGAAGAAATAGGAATTGTTTTTATTTGACCAGAACTCATATCTCTAAAGGTAATTTTCTGTTCAAAAATGGCACTTTTATTATATCTGATATCTTCATTAAAACGCACATTGATATCATAATCATCTCCATCTTCTTTATAAATTCCTGCTTTTGCACCGAAAATGGCACTTCTTAATTGTTGGCCAACTTGACTTGCAGAAATACCTAATTCACCTGCTTTTTCTCGGTCAACAACCACCTTCATAGAAGGCTTGTCTTTATTTACATCAATCTTAATTTCATCAACACCAGGTACATTTCTGGTATTGATATACGCACGCATTTTTTCGGCAGTTGCAATCAATTTGTCATAATCATTTCCTTCCAATTCAATATTGATTGGAGCTCCCGTTGGTGGTCCATTAGCATCTTTTTCTACAGAGATCAGAACCCCGGGATAAATTCCTGTTAAGGCTTTTTGTACTTTTTGACGTAGTTCTTCAGAATCCAAGCCTCTTCTGTATTTGTATTGACGCATGGAAGCTGTAATTTTACCTTTGTGAGGCATTTCAGCAGCAGAACCTCCGTCTGTTTGAGGATTTCCTGCACCTTCACCAACTTGCGAAACCGAACTTTCAACCATAAAATTGACATTATCATCCATGTACAAATCCTGATTTAAGACGCTGTACACTTTTTGTTCAATTTCTTTGGTAATTTTATTGGTTTCGTCAATATCTGTTCCTTGTGGATATTCAATATATACTACAACTTGGTTTGGTTTATTGTCAGGGAAAAATTCAATTTTTGTTCTTTGAGAGGCAACTGAAGCGCCAAATCCACCAAAAGCTAAAAATAAAAGTAAAAAAGTTCCTATTGTTATTGCCACTGGAAACCATCTTTTTAATGCGGTTTTCAAGCTTTTTTCATAAAAATTTTCTAACAAAACCAAGGTGTTCTCTTGAAAATAATTAGCCCATTTACGCAACCAAATACGATATACCCACAACATAACTGCTGTGAAAACCATCACAGATCCTAAGCCTCTGTAAGCGCCTCCAAAAATTAAAATAATCAAACCAACTCCACCTACAATAGAGGTAATTGAGATGATTCTTTTCAGTGGCATATTTTTATCTTCAATGGTCATTAATTGAGAAACCAATACTGAATTGAAGAAAATAGCTACGACCAAAGACGAGCCCAAAACGACTGAAAGTGTAATTGGAAAGTAAATCATAAATTGACCAAACAATCCAGGCCATAATCCTAAAGGAACAAACGCAGCAACTGTGGTTACTGTAGAAATGATGATTGGATACGCAATTTCGCCAATTCCTTTTTTGGCAGCTTCCACTCTTGATAAGCCTTCTTCATCCATCAAACGATATACATTTTCGACGACAACAATTCCATTATCAACGAGCATTCCAAGTCCCATAATCAGTCCAAAAAGGATCATCGTATTTAATGTATACCCCATTGCTCCTAAAATCATCAAGGACATAAACATCGACATTGGAATCGCAAAACCAACAAAAAGTGCGTTTTTAAATCCTAAAAAGAACATCAAAACGCCTACAACCAAAATAATTCCAAAGATGATATTGTTTACCAAATCATCTACTTGTCCAATTGTTTTGTCGGACAAATCATTGGTAATACTAACATCTAAGTTTTTAGGAAAATAATTTTCTTTGGCATTTGCAACAATGACTTTTATTTGCTCAGCAGCACCAATCATGTTTTTTCCTGCGCGTTTTTTAACATCTAACATTACTACAGTTTTTCCATCTTTTCTTGCAAACGTAGTTTTATCTTTTTCTTTGAAACGAACTGTAGCAATATCTCTAAGATAAATGGAGTTTCCTTTTTCTGTTTTGACAACGAAATTTTCTAGGTCTGATGGTTTGTCAATTTCCCCTAAAATTCTGATGGTTCTTCTTTGACCACTAGCAATTAAATTTCCTGCTGAAGAGGTTATATTTCCAGTATTGATGGCTGAAATGATGTCGTTAAAACTCACCTGTGTTGCCATCATTTTATAAATATCAACCGCAATTTCTACTTCTTTATCTTGCACTCCTCTGATATCAGCTTGCTTAACTTCGGTTAAATCTTCGATATCGTCTTGCAAATATTCTGCAAATTCTTTTAACTTCTCTAGAGGATAATCTCCTGAAATATTGATGTTTAGAAACGGAATTTCTTCAGACATGCTCAAATCAAACGCATTTGGATCTACTTTTGCGCCGTTAAAAGTGGGCCAATCTTCAGAAGCTTTTTCCGAATCAATTTTGTCTTTTACGCGTTGTTTGGCAACTTCAACATTCATATCATCATCAAACTCTACAATGATCATGGAGTAATCTTCTTGCGAAGTAGAAGTGATTTCCACAACGCCACTCAATCCTTTTAACTGGTCTTCTAGTGGATCTGTGATTAGTTTTTCAATATCTTCAGCAGTATTTCCTGGATATAAAGTACTGATGTATATTTTAGTTTCTTTTATCTCTGGAAAATCTTCTCTTGGCATATCATAGTAGGCTGAAATTCCGAGAACTAAAATCAAGAAAATTGCCACGTACATAGTTGTACTATTGGAAATTGCCCAAGAAGAAAGTTTGAATTCTTTGTCTGTTTTTTTATTCTTTGTAGTCATTAGACTTGTGTTTTGAATGATGTTTTCTTTAAATTTTCAACTCAGTAAGTAAAATTCAATAGCTTAAATTATTCGCTAATTTTAACCTCTTGTCCATTTTTTACACTTCTAGCACCTGCTTGAATTAGCATATCTCCTTCAGATATTCCTTCTAAAATTTCGATAACATCACCCTGTGTTTTTCCTGTTATTACAACAGTTTGTTTTGCAATTCCTTTGGTGCCATTTAAATCTGTGATAATGTATACATATTGCTGGCCTTCAGCATTTTCTGAAATGATACTTTGTGGAATTAAAATTGCTTTTCGGCTGGTATAATCGTTGATTTTTAGCTTTGCAGTTAAGTTTGGTTTGATGCTTTTGTCAGAATTTGGAATTTCAATTTCAATCATAAACGTTCTGTTTGCAGGATTGATAAAATTGCCTGTTTCTCTTATTTTTGTGTTTACAGTTTTAGATAACATAGGCAAAAAAACTTCCACATTTTTCCCTTTTGTAACATTGCTGATATACTTTTCTGGAACAGCTGTTTCGATATACATGTTATTTAGATTGACAATTCTAAAAATTTCTGAACCCATTCCAGGCGCAACAACAGTTCCTTGTTCTTTAATAACATCGTCAATAACTCCTGAAAATGGCGCTAAAATTGTTGATTTGCCTAGTTGTTTTTTAATTTGTGCCAAACTATTTTTTTGAGCTTCGTAGTTTGTTTTTGTTTGCAAAAACTGAATTTCAGAACCAATTTTTTGTTCCCACAAACTTTTTTGACGTTCAAAAGTTGTTTTTGCTAAAGCGGTAGTTGCTTCTAATTGTGCCACTTGCTGCGCTATTCCACCATCATCAATCGTAGCTAACACTTGTCCTTTTGAAACATTTTGACCTCTTGTTACATACACTTTTTCCAAAGTCCCTGGCATTTCAGGATAAATCAACACATTTTGTTTAGTTTTTACATCACCTTGCAATTCTAAATAGTGATTAAACACTTCCTGTTTTGCTTCTAAAGCGGTAACTAATGGTACTCTTTTTAGCGTATCTAATTTGTCAATTTCAGCAATTAACAGTTTAATTTTTTCAGAAATTTCTTGACTTTGTTTGTCTAATTCTGTTTTTTTTGTACGGATTTTTGTCAAATCTTGTGTTGCAATCACTTCGTCTAAAGTGGGTTGTTTTTTTTCTCCACAAGAAACCAAGATAATAGTTGTTAATAACAATAGGTATACAGTTCTCATTTTTCAGTTAGTTATTTTATTGGAATATTTAGTGCGTTTTCTAATGCTGCTTTTTTTGCAATTACATCAAGCATTGATTGAATGTAATTTTGTTGTTGTGTGTATAATTGATTTTGAGCTTGCAACAAATCAAAACTTGAGGAGATTCCTTCAAAAAATTTGATGCGTTGTTTGTTTTCAATTCTTTCTGCCAAACCAACATTTCTTTTGGAGGTTTGATAATTTTCGATGCTAAATTGATACTCGCTTTTGGCCTTCTCTGCTAATAAACGGAGTCTTTCTTTGGTTTCTTGTAAGCGTAAATCAGCAGTTTCTAAAGCAATTTTTGCTTGCGTTGTTGTAGCGTTTCTTCCAAAACTACTAAAAACAGGAACGTTTAAACTTACGCCAAATAACGATTGTTGAAACCATCTTTGATCATTATCAAAAAATGTAAATGAATCTGAAAATGCCTGAGCTCCATAATTTACAAAAGCACTTAAGCTAGGTAAATACATGCTTTTTTCACGTTTTAGCATCAAACGTTTCACTTCTTTATCGTTTTCAGCAATTTTAAAATCGATGTGTTTATCAACTGTAAATATTTCTGAAATCAACCCTAATTTGATGTTTGAATTTGCCAAACCATCTAATGTATCTGTTAAAATTAATTTGGATTCAATAGGATTTCCCATGGAAAGATTCAGCATTTGATAGGCAATTGCTTGCATATTTTCTACATTTCTTAACTGGTTTTTTAAATTCCCCAAGGTAATTTCTAATTGTTCTACATCTTCTTCTTCATTAAAACCATTTTCAAAAATTTGTTTGGCATCTTGATAATTTTTCTCTAAAATTTTGATGTTTTTTTTCAGAATTGAAACACTGTTTTCAGTCACTAATACAGTTCCGTAGGCATTGATGACGGCTTCTCTAGTAATCAATTCTGTTTTTTCTTCTGCTTGTTCAGAAATTTTTAAAAAAGTTTTAGCGGCTTGTAAACCCACCAAATACGATCCATCAAACAATAATTGTGTTAATGTAACAGACGCATTCATATTTTGTTTTGTGCCAAAAACTACAGGAATAAAGCCCTCAGGGGCTGTTGGCTTGCTGTTTGGTTGCAAATTAAAATACTGTTCTACAGTTTCTACAGTAGAAGTTGTGTTGTCAAAAGCGGCAGCTGGTAATAAAGAAACGGGTTGTTTTAAAAAGTTTTGATAATCAACTTTTGCATTAATTTGTGGCAATCCAATTGTGGTTGTTTTCCAAACTTCTTCATTGGCATTTTTGATATCATTTTTGGCAGCTTTGGCATTGTAACTGTTTTCTAGTGCAAATTTTACAGCTTCCTCCAAAGAGAACGACATGGTTTTTTCTTGTCCTTGTACAGTTGTTAAAAAAGTGATACAAATCGCAAAAATTATTTTTTTCATTTCAATTTTCATTTAATTGTTTTTCTAGTTGAAGAATTCCATTTGGAGTACAAATTCCTCGTAAATGATAGTCTAAATATTGGTTCATTAAGTTTTTCATTGCGTAATTTTTCAAAGGAAACATGTCATTATCTTTGATACCAGTTACACCTATAAAATAGATTCTTGATATAAAATCTACATCAATATCTGCTCTATACAACCCCTTTTTAACCCCTTTTTCTAAGTTTTCAATCACACATTTTTGCATGATTTGAAACTGCTTTTGTTTCAATGAGGAAAATAATTTTGGATAGTATTTTTGCAATTGATATTGAGGAGAAGATTTTTCATCCTTTAAATGTTCCATCACCAATTTTTTAATGGCAAAAATTTCATCAATCGGATTCATATCAATGCCACACACCTGATCAATTCCGCAAGAAATTTTTTCGAACATGGTATTGGTAACTTCAGTAACTAAATCCGTTTTATTATTGAAGTATTTATAAATCGTTTTTTTAGAAACACCCATTGCATTGGCAATTTCATCCATGGTAACACTCTTAAAACCAAGGTTTAAGAATAATTCACACGATTTATCGATAATGGCTTCTTTCATAAATTTGACTGCAAATGTACAACAGGAAACTTTAGAAACAAAAAAAGTTTCCGAAGTTTTAGTAATTTTTTAACATTGGAAGTTTTTTGAAGGAATTCTTTACCTTATTTTTACGGAAAATTTCAATTTTGGACATTTTACAATATCAACAAGTATTTTTAGACTATTTAGGATCAAAAAAATGGGTAAGAGAACCTAAAAATTTATACGAACCTATAGATTATATAGTACAATTAGGGGGCAAAAGAATGCGACCTATACTCACATTAATGGCTGCGGATATTTTTTCTTCCGATTACAAAAAGGCGTTGCCTGCAGCTTTGGCAGTAGAAGTGTTTCATAATTTTACCCTGATTCATGATGATATTATGGACGAAGCCCCCTTGCGAAGAGGCAAGAAAACAGTTCATGAAAAGTGGAATTTAAACACAGGAATTCTTTCTGGCGATGCTATGTTGATTCTGGCATATCAATTTTTTGAAAGTTATGAACCTGAGATTTTTCATAAACTCGCAAAATTGTTTAGTAAAACTGCTTTAGAAGTTTGTGATGGCCAACAATTGGATGTTGATTTTGAAACGAGGAGCGATGTTACTATTGACGAATATATAGAAATGATTCGTTTAAAAACATCGGTTTTAGTTGCTGCAGCTTTAAAAATGGGAGCCATAGTTTCTAAAACGGATGCTAAAAATGCCGATTTAATTTATGATTTTGGATTAAATTTAGGATTGGCTTTTCAACTACAAGACGATTATTTGGATACTTTTGGAGATCCCGAAACCTTCGGAAAACAAATCGCCGGCGATATAATTGAAAACAAAAAAACTTATTTGTATTTACAAGCACTGAAATTGGCTGATAAAAAAGACCAACAAAAACTGCAGTTTTTTTACAATCAAAAATTAGAGGACAACTCCATTAAAATTACCGAAGTTACTAGGATTTTTGAATTGTATGACCTTCCGATTTTGATTAAAGCGGAAATAGAATCCTTTACAGAAAAAGCATTTGAAACTTTACAAGAAATGGACATTTGTCAATCAGACAAAGAAAACTTAAGAAACTTTGGTTTATGGTTAATGAATAGAACTGTCTAATTATTATGAGGAATTATTTGTAAATAATTTAAAATAAATAGTACATTTGCACACCAATTGCCGGTCCTATAGCTCAGTTGGTTAGAGCACCTGACTCATAATCAGGTGGTCCCTGGTTCGAGCCCAGGTGGGACCACACTAAAACCTCTTCTTAATAGAAGAGGTTTTTGTTTTCTAAGACATTGATAAATAGACACATCCATATTCATCTATTCCCCAAACCTTTTTTAAAGAAGTATTTCAAAGATTAATTTTAATTATTTAAAAGGTGTTTTTCTTCTTTTACTTGTCCACATTTGTTGTTATTTGTTACTGTTTTCATAAATGTTTGCAACTTGCAAACATTCTTGAACCCTGGTTTTATAACTTACTATCACAGAAGATTAAAGTTTAATTATGTTTGAGGTAAGAAGTCATGATTAGACTAAAGTTACCAGTAACGTTAGTTAAGGTTCTGTTGCATCTAATTTAATGAAAAATCAAATTTTTTATATTTACAACAAAAAAGATGTTCAAAGGTCACTGTTTTCCTAAAGCAATCATATTACAAGCTGTTTACTTCAAATTAAGGTTTAGTCTTAGCTATAGAGATTTAGAAGAACTTTTATCTATCAGAGGAGTCAAAAATGATTGTTCAAATTGATGACATTGATAATGCATTGATTAATGATAATGGTACTTTAAGAAGTTTAGTTTCTAAAAATTTATCTGATAAAAGAGTTTTGTTTACAGATACAGTTGAATATAAAGATTGGAGAGGGGTTCTATGTGGTTCTACAAATCATAAAAATCAAAAATAGTAGGCATTCACTTTTAATAAAACCTAATAAAATGTCGTACTTCATCGCTTCGTAGACTTCAAAGTTAATTATTTAGTTTAGTTTTTAATATTTCATAAGGTGTTTTTCCTCTAAAAGAACCATGTGGTCTGCTGAAGTTGTAGAATGACTCCCATTCACCTAATTTTTTATTTAAATCTACATCATCTATATAACTCAAAAGTTGGTAAAACTCCTTTTTATCTGTCAAATGAGAGCGTTCAACTTTTCCATTTAGCTGAGGTGTTCCTGCTTTTATAAAACGATGCCTCATCCCTAAATCTTGGATATGCCAGTGAAATTTTGATTGAAATTCATGTCCATTATCGGTTTGAATTGTATTAATTCTAAATGGAAATTTTTCTACAACATAATTTATAAAATCAATTGAACTATTCTGGTTGTGGCTTTCATATATTTTTAGTGCCCTTATCCTTGTGGCATCGTCAATAGCAGTATATTGAAAACGTTTTATTTTGTTGCCATTGACATCATTAAAAATTAAGAACTTGACATCAACCTGGACATGATGGCCTGGAGTTTCTTTTTCATATCGTTTACTGTGCATTGCCCTTCGAGTAATTTTTCGATCTAACCTCCCTATTTTATTACGTTTCAATATTCTATAAACACTTGATTCTGAAATATGAATATCATGATATCGTTCTAAATACCATTTTATCCTCCAGGTTCCCAATTTGTGCTCCATTCGAAGGTTTAACACTTTTTCGATAACATCTGGTTTTATTTGATTTGGAAAATGATACGCTATTGGTTTCTTTCTCAATAAACCCTGCTCACCTTCCTTTTTGTATTCTTTCTTCCATTTATAAAAAGTACTTTTCTTAATTCCAAATAGCGCATAAGCTTCTTTGTTATTTTTAAATTGCTTAGCGCAGTGTAAAACTTTTAGTTTTTTGTGATAATTAAGATATTCGCTTATTTGTTTTGTATTTTTTTTATCTTTGTAATACTATATTAGATTTTTGCTAATTTAGTTCACGAAGCTCTGACGTAGTCACAATAAATACAGACAAAATTTTAAATAAAAATTAATAAAAATGAAAAAAACAATCACACTTTTAGCAATATTATATGTTGCAAACATTTTTGCAACAGACCGTTTTGTAAACCCTAACCTTTCTCAAGGAAATGGTACTACTATATTCACAACAATTACAGCTGCTGTTGCAGCGGCAGAAAATGGTGACCGCATTATAGTTGCTTCATCTACTTATAATGAAGCTGAATTAACTATTAATAAATCTTTACAGATTATACCACAAACTAAAGGGGATGTTATAAACTTTAATGCAAACATTAAAATATCTAATATTTTAGGGTTGAAGCTTGAAATAATTGGTTTAGATTTAGGTTTATTCTCTATCTCAGCAATAAATGATGGATTACCAAATAACCCCTCACATATAAATTTAATAAATATTTCATGTAAAAATATTTTAATAGATAATGATTATATAAAATCTAATATTATTGAATCTAATGTATCTAACGAAATAGTAATTAGAGCAGGAAATGTATTAAAAACTAATTGTGATAAATTATTTATATATGATGGTCCAGATTCAAATTTACTATTAGGTAAAATTATTATCTCAAATAATACTATTTCATCCGTACTACAAATTTATAATGATGATTTAAAATTTATTATATCCAATAATATATTACATGATATATACATTACAGATTGGAATAAAAATACAGAGTTAAGTAATGAAATTTTTAATAATAATTTTATTTCAAAAGATAATAATTGTAATTCTTTAAGCTTAAGCAGTCCAAGAGTTTATTTTTCTGTTGTAGGGCAATTAGGCGGTTGTTGTAATTACTACACTCAGTTTAGAGTTTCATATTACAATATAATTTTTACAAGTAATATTTTTGATACTTCTCCATTGTTCCCAAACCCTCAATTTATGGATAGTCATACATCTCCAATATTTTCAACAAAACAAAATAGAGATATAATAAGAAACCTTTATAACAGTTGTGAATCGACAAATTATTCCTGGAATACAAGTAATTCAATTTTTCCAAACGAATATTCTTCTGGATATTTTGAATGGAGTTTTAATCATGAAAAACTGCCTAAAATAATTAATGTTGCCACATCTATATCTTTTACTAATATAGAATCTTCATCTGAAATAAATAACACTGGCAATCCAAACCACAAGTATTATGACATTGATTTATCTATAAACGATAGGGGAATAAATGGGGGTCCATATTCAAAATTAAATTACAATGCTGCAAATCCTAACAATAGCAGGGCATTTATTTTTTATTTAGAGATGCCTGCAGATTTATTTCCAGGTCAAAATATAGAAATTAAAGCAAAAGGTTACCATAAAAATTAATACAATTATGAGGCTACTTATTTTTTTATTATTCAGTCAATTGATTTGGTCGCAACAAAACAAAATAACTGAGGCAGAGTATTATTGGGGGTCAATAGACCCTGGGTATGGGCAAGGAATTGCACTTAATGTGGTAGATGGAACTTTTAATTCTGCTATTGAAGAAGTCATTACCAGTTACTCGGTGCAGCAAACTAATTATGGCTCTACATTATTTAACGTAAGAGTTAAAGATGCAGATGGTAAGTGGGGACCAACTTTTAAAAAAGTGATTTTTATTGGTGGGGTAACAGGTACAATACAACAAGTTACCATAACAGCTTTTGAATATTATTTTGGTAATTTTGATCCTGGTGAAGGTAATGGGACTACGATTGTAGCATTTGATGCAGCCTTAGATAGTGCAGTGGAAGAGGTGTTTAGAAATCAAGCATCTTGGGATGCAGCTACCGGTCCAATTTTATTTAATATTAGAGCTAAAGATTCTGATGGTAAGTGGGGGCCTGTATTTAAAAAAGCTGTTTTTCCTTACGGTGCTAACCCAGATGTTGAATTAATTGCAGAAGGGGATTCTTTAGAAATCTGCCCTGGCTCAACTATCACTTTAACATATAATGGACCTTTTGGTTTTTCGCCTACTTGGTTTGATGGTTCGCAAGAGAACACAATAACTTTTACTCCTACTGAAGAAGGTTCTGTAAGTTGCAGTGCCACTTTAAATGGAACTACCTATACAGATTCAATAAATATCTCTTTTAAACCACAACCCGATACCACAATTTCGAAGTCTGGAACAATTTTAGCTTGTTCCTCAAGTAATTTTACCCTGGACGCCCAAGTAGATTCAAATTATAGTTATCAATGGTATTTAAATGATAGTGCAATACCAAATGCTACAAACGCTTCATATTTGCCAACCAACTTAGGGTCTTATACTGTTGAAATTACAGATTTTGCAACGGGTTGCAGTAAAGTTTCAGAACCTACAGTGTTAAGTTCGTCTTTTGATGTAAGCTTTACGGGTACAAATAATTTTTGTGGAGAGCAAGTATTGACAGTTCCTTTGGGTTCATCAAACATTTACCAATGGCAAAAAGATGGTAATGAAATAGAGGGTGCGAACTCAAACACATATACAGCAACAGAGTCTGGTGTTTTTACTTGTGTTGTTAACAATGGTAATTGTAATTTCACGACGGCGTCAATAAACCTGAAAACTGCTGACAAACCAAATGCTAATACAAACCAATTTTTTATAAGTGGAGCTACTTTAGCTGATTTAATAGTGGTAGGCACAAATTTAAAATGGTATGCAACTTTAACTAGCACTAGTATTATACCATCTACAACCACAGTTGTAAATGGTGAAACTTACTATGTTAGTCAAACAGTAAACGATTGTGAAAGTAATCGATTAGCAATTACTCCTATTTTAGACACCACTATTCCAGTAATTACATTAGTAGGTGATGCTTCTGTTGCTATAGAAGTTGGCACAACTTATACCGATGCAGGTGCTACCGCTCTTGATAATTATGATGGGGATATTACTGCTAGTATTGTAATTGTAAATAATGTTGATGCCGATGTTGTTGGCCAATACACAATAAGCTACAACGTTAGTGATGCAAGTGGTAATGATGCAGTCCAAGTTATTAGAATGGTAAATGTAGATTCTAGTCTTTCGATTGATGAAAATATTAAAAGTAATTTAAAAGTTTATCCAAATCCTACTTTTAATGTTTTAAATATAAGTGGTGATATTTTTCTAAGCAATCAACCTTATAAAATTTTAGATACTTTAGGAAAAGTTATCCTAAAAGGTAACCTCGTCCAAGATGATAATACTATCAATGTAGCGAAATTATCCAAAGGTGTTTATTATTTGAAGGTATCAGGTAAAAGAGCAATTAGTTTTATAAAAGAGTAGAAAGATAAAGTTAATAGAAGTTGTTTTAAAGCGTCATCTAAAAAATATTAAATGTAGTTATAAAATATAAACTAATGAATTATGGAATCCTTATTTGTAAATCTTATCCCGAGTTTGATTGAAAAAATTTCAACGGAAACTGAGAATAGTAAAGAGCATAAAAATGCCATAGTATCATTAAAAAAAGTGTTTTTGATTGAATGTAGGATTAATTTAAAACTATTGGCAATTGCTAAAAATAATAAAATACAAAAACCAGAAATTTATAAACTATTATGTAATTTAAGTAATGATTCCTCAAAAGCCTTATATAGTTATGTAAACAGCAATTTTTTTGATGATTTTTTCAAAAGAATAAAATTAAAAAAAAAGCGTACAGATAACATTAATGATGATCCAATATTAGTATCCATTATTAGTAAAATAGAACTTTTAAAATTATTATCCATTGATTTTAATAATTTAGAGAGTAATAAAATAATAAGAATAAATGCCAGAGTAAATAATTTATATAAGCAATTAAAAATAATTGTAGAAGAATTAAATAAAGACTTAAATGTTAAATCGTTATAAAAAAAAGGTGAAAATAAAAAAAGATAGCAAATATAAGTGCCTTGCATCATCCAACGCTTTTAGGTTATCAAGGTCAAGTCCTTCGGGTTTTGAATAAAACTTTTTTTTATTCACATTCTCTAATTAAAACAACACTCGTACTTAAAAAACTTTTATCCAAAAACCTTGACAACCTATCCTAAGGCACTAATCTAAGGCATATCTCTTTTTACTTCCAAAAAAATGTGCGAAGCGCAGCGAAGCATAATTTTAATTGGATACCTATGTCAACTTTTCAAATTAAGACCCACCAGATTGGGCGCACTTACTCAAACCCACATTTTTTTATTTTAAACAAAGGTTTAAATTCTGGAAAACCGCTGGCAAATCCCTGTCCTAATTATTTTGTAGTAACTACTTCAAACGAAGAAACAAAATATTCATTATTTCACTTATCTATGATGTTACAAATAGGTGGGTTTTACTCCTATTATTTAAAAGGTAGTGTTATTCCGTTTATTTCTGTAGATGATTGTAGAAACACGCTTAAAAAAGGGTTAAAATCTACTTCAAACATAAAAGACCAGATGCAAAAACACATTAAAGCGGTTGAGGTTATCAGCAAAAAAAAAAAGAGTTACAAAATGTCATTGATAAAATGGCAGTTTTAAAGGTTGCATACATTCGTAATTGTTTCAATGCTTTGTGAAGAATTCAAACTAACTGTTAATTTACTATACAATATACTCGGTAATAAAAAACCAGGAAAAATTATACGAAAAGAAAGATTAAAGATTGTGAAAAAAATGAAGCGTCAAAAAGTTTCAGAAGAGATAATAAGTAAAGCTACTGGCTTTTCAAGATCTTATCTAAAAAAAATATAATAAGTAATATTATATCTCGAAATGAGAAGGAGCCATTCAATAAAGTACGTTCTCCCTGCGTTAGTTCCAGAACTATCATATAACGACCTTCCCATAAAAGAAGGAGGTACAGAATCGAACACATTTCTATCAATGGTAAACGAAACCTTTGAAGGAGACGTAGAAGAAACAAGAAGACAATTATTGGAGTACTGTAAGTTGGATACTTACGCTATGGTCAAAATCCTTGAGAAACTACTACAAATATAAAACTGATTTTCTTTCAAAAAATTGAAAAAATTTTTAAATCCAACTTTTAGACTTTTATCAATTTTATATCAATTTTTGGCAAAATTTTCAGACGACTCTGAGAGGGTGTTTTGATTCATATATATTTATATATTAATGCAGGATGTCCCGCAAGGAGTTCGGCCGGGGGGTCCCCATCATTCTTTTACCAATGTGCGGATAAAAATGATTATGATCAACCCGTGACGGTGATCCTTCACCAATTTTAATCGGCAAAACCTATTAATCACAATAATAGCGTACACTTTGATTTGTGAGTGTTTTAATAGCGATAAAATATAGGTTTTATGCTGCATGAGGGGTGTTGCTGCTATAATTTTAGGGTATAGATAGGTAGACCTTAG
>Ga0102830_1000063_pt1 | contig 49717 bp, 27 predicted proteins | sample ColrivemetaGS703_FD_84511 | JGI IMG/M metagenome (GOLD analysis project Ga0102830, IMG submission 84511) | Estuarine microbial communities from the Columbia River estuary - Freshwater metaG S.703 | ecosystem: Environmental > Aquatic > Marine > Intertidal zone > Estuary | place: USA: Columbia...
TGGTGAACCAGTCCCTTCAACTTTGGCAAATAATGAAAAAGCTGCTGTAGAATAAACATCTACTTTTATTGTTTTATCTGTTGTAATATCTAATAAAGTACCGTCAGTAAAAACTGCTGTTGCCCCTTGCCAAGCATTACCTCCTGTAGCTGTAACAAGTTCTAATGTCTTTCCATTAGTACCTCCAGTTGCCGGATCATCTTTAATGGTAGCACTTCCAAGACCTTCAAAACCAGCTATATCTGGAGAACCTTCAAAATCCTCTACAACTACTTGTTGCGAATACCCAATTGAAAAAATCAATAAGGCAAATAATAATGTAATTTTTTTCATAAATTAAAGTGTTAAGTATTAATAATAATTATTCAATGGTACAACTATAATCTTGTAAATACGAATTATCCACCACTACATGAACACAACAACATCAAAAAACATGTTTCAAATTTTTTGATTTTTAAAATTTTCCCTTTGAAAGCAGGTGATTTTTGATACTTTATAAAAATCATAGCTTAAAGAAAATTATGTTGTAATGTTTCAATTGAATGAAAAATCCATACAAACTGATTGTGTTATTTTGTTAAAATTTTAATTTTTCATGTTTATCCCACAATCCCCAATAAGGGCCAACGTCACCTTCTGCAACCACTTTCCATGATTCATCAAATGAAGAGAAATAAAACATTTCAATAGTGTCTTTAGCTGCCCATGTTTGTGCATTGATAAAATATTTCATGGCATTTTCTGCGTTTGAATGTGCCCCTCCTAAACTACTTCCTTGACTTGGCCATCCCGTTTCTGTAATGATTACTTTTTTTCCTTGACCGGCATGTGTTGCAATACGAAACATTTCTTGCATGTGCAGTAAGGATTGGTTGATATCACACCCCTCCCAATAAGGATAACAATTTGCTAAGATAACATCACAAGCTTTGGTGATTTCTGGTCTGTGTGCAAATTCATAATAGGCATCAACATAGCCAACTGGAATGTGCAATTCTTTTAAGGCTTCTTTTACTCGTAAAATATAGGCTAATAATTCTTGCGGTGTTAACTCTTTTCGGTATAAAACTTCATTTCCAACAGCAGCTATATCTACACATCCTTCTTTGGCTAATTGAATCAATCCTTCAATTTCTTGTTCATTTTTTTGCATATCATTACCCAACCAAGCACCCACTAAATTTTTCATTCCATGTTTTTTAGCAATTCTTGGAATGTGTTCGTTGCCCTCAATACATGAAAAAGATCGGATCCATTTTGTATATGGTTTTAAAATTTTGATTCTACGATCCACTTGCTCTTTGGTAATTGTATTTCCTGGCCCCTGACCATCTTCATACATGCTAAAACAAATGCCATGCATTCCCTTTCTAAGTGTTTCGCTCCAAATAGCTTGTATTGCAGTTATTGACGTGTCAAAAACTACCGAATTATTTGAGCCTATTGCTGTTGATAATTTTTCATCATTAGTTGATGCATGATGCCCTTCTATGTTATCAACATTGGGTTTGTGCGCTTTATAATATTTAAAAAAATGTTCTTCTCTAAATGACATGATACAAAATTTTAGTTAAAACCCTTATAATTCACCTCTTCGTTCGATAAGTTGTTCTTTTATTTTTTTGGCTCTACTCTCGCTTAAACTATAGCTCCACATCACTAAAATTGCTAAACCGGCAGTCACTGAAGGAATAATTACATCAGCCAATCGTAAACTTGTCATTGTTTCAGCAGTTTGTTGAGCTGCATTTCCATCAAAACCGACGAATTTTAGGACAGCTCCACCTAAAACTAAAGCCAATGCTTGTCCTAATTTCACCATCCACCAATAAATAGCACCAAAAGTACCTTCTTTTCGTGGCATTCCATTTTCTAATTCATCCAAATCACATACATCTGCAGTCATGCTCATCATTAATGTAAATAATCCACCTAAACCAAAAGCCATAAAAGGTATAGGCATAAAAAGTAAATATGGATTATCCTTGTCAAAAGCCCACCATTTTAAAACATAACCTACAATTGATAATGCTGTGGAAATAATAAAAGCTTGACGTTTACCAAATTTATTAGCTAAAAGCGTTACAATTGGAATCACCCCAAAAGCAGTTACAATTGCTGTGACTGTTGAAAACCAAGCTGGCCAATTGCCCGCCTCGGCATAGCTTCCTTGATACATATAAAAAACAATAATAAAAAAACTAAAAGAAGCCACCATTTGAAATCCGTTAAAAACTAAAAAAGTGGCTCCACAGAGTTTTAAAAAGGGTTTGTTCTTTGCCACCTGTGCAATTCCTTTGAATAAATCTATTAGATTGGAAAAAAGAGTTTTAAATGATATTTCTTTTCTATTTTCCATATTTGATGAATCAATCCCTTTGCAGAAAAAAGCTGGCAAAACACCTAAAACAATACAAGCAAAACCTACAACGATAGATAATTTTCTTACTCCAATAGCTTGAGTTTCAAAAATTGTTGGATCAGCAATAATGACCCAAAACCAAGGGACAATCATCCAAGCTATTTGACCAATAGTTTGTGAAAAAGCCATCAATCGAGTTCGTTCGTTATAATCAGACGTCATTTCATATCCTAAACCCACTAAAGGAGTCGCAAACATGGTGTTACCAATTAAAAAAACCATAGACATGATTAAGAAATACCAAAAATTGTAATTTTGAGAATCAGTTGGATCCATTTGCCATAAGACGGCAAATAAAATTCCGCTTAAAATTGCACCTACAAAAATATATGGTCTTCTTCTACCCCATTTTGATTTGGTATTATCAGAAATAAACCCCATAATTGGATCTGTTAGCGCATCAAAAATTCTTGGTAACCCTCCTAATAAACCTGCTAAAAAAGGATCCATTCCAAATGCTGTCAATAAAAAGAACATAAAAACACCTAAAGCTCCAGGTAATAAATTCAACACTAAATGTCCTGCACCAAAAGCTGCTTTTTGTCCTAGCGGAACTCGATCTCTGATTGGAGTTACAAAATTTTTCATATTTCTATTTTAGTAAGTTAGTATTCGTTTTACTTATTTATTTGGAATTACAATTGTTTGAATTGATTGTCCTTTCATTCTAATTTTTACTTTTTGATTATCAAATAGTAATTGAATATTTTTCGATTGTTGTGTTTCATTAAAAACCACCACTGCGATTGTTCCGTCAGGATTTTCTGCTGCTGTAACCATGATTTCTTTATCAGAATTCTCAACTTCAAAAATGCTTGCCTCTGGTCTTATAAATTTGCTAAAATGGGATAGAATGTAATATATTGGTGTAAAATAAACCTCATCTGTTGCAGGATCAACAATTACAGGAGCTACACACCAATTTTTGAACCAATTTGGACCACCTTGGGTATCCAGCACCATATTCCAATCAATCCAACCATCAACCCAATTGTTCAGACAGCCTATAATATCCCTTGCATATCTATGAACAGGAGCATACTTTGGATGCATATGTTTGTCTTTTTCTGGTGCCCAATCCCACCCCCAATCAGTAGCTTCTTTATTCCAATACCAAGCATCATTTTTCCACTTTGGAACTTCTGCATCTACACAAGCTTCTGACTGAATTAAATATTTATTAGGTGCTTTTTGATGTGCATATTGTAACTCTTCAGGGAAATAATGAAATGTACTTGCATACCAATGAATCGCAGTTCCGTCAAAATATTTTGAAGTGTTTTCATTTTTGAATTGAGAATCAACCCATTCTTTTAGATGTTCTCGATTTTGATCGTAGCCTAAAATTTTAATCTCAGGATAGTCATTTCGCAATTTTGGTCCTAAGTGATATTGTACAAAATGGGTCATTTCATCAGGTGTAAAATGCATACTTTCCCAATTATTTCCATTCCCAAGTGGCTCATTTTCAATAGTAAAACCCCAAATATCAATTCCTTCTTTTTTGTATTCAGTTACATATTTTGAGAAAAATAACGCCCAAGTATCATAATATTCTGGTAATAATTTACCTCCTACCCAAGCATTGTTATCCTTCATCCAAGGTGATGCTGTCCATGGTGAAGCCAAAATTTTAAATCCGTCTTTAGATACTTTTATAGCATCTTTGATCATGGGAATGATGTCGTTTTTATCTTCATCTATAGTAAAGCTTTCTAAATTTTTATCTCCAGCAACTGGCGCATATGAATACTGTCCTAAAGAAAAATCACATGAATTCATGTGTGTTCTTGTCAAAGAATACTTTGCACCCGTTTCTCCAAAATAAGCCTCAATAATAGAATCTCTATTTTTTTTACTAATGTTGTTTAATAAATACGCTGAAGCTTCTGTAAATGAACCTCCAAAACCTGTAATTTTTTGACGCTTTTTTGATGGAAAAAGTGTGATATTGATTAAACTATCTTGATTTTCCTCAATTGAAAAATCAGTTAATTTTTTTAAATTATTTCCACTTGCAGAAGTTTCATAAACATCCACAATCAGTAATTCTTGTTTGATTTCGCAGCTCGCTATCATAAATGACGTTCCTATAAATAATATGTATTTTTTTACATTCATCTGTTACTTATCTTGGATAGTCTGTGTTTGGTGTATATACCGTTTTTAACAATTCTTTTTTATCTCCATTAAAAGTCTTGGTAATCGTTTTTCCATCGCGTTTTAATCCCTCAAAAGTTCCTTTATCTACCAAATCCCACAAAGCAAATTTTGCTTCTCCTTTTAAATTGATTAATCCAAAATGATTTTCAGAACCATTTTTATTTCCTGCATCTTTCCATTGTTCGTCAAAAGCTTCAAAATAAAAGCATGAAATTTTTTCTTTGGCAGTCCATTTTCTCAAATGTTTAAAATACAAACCTTGCTTGTATTCGTCAGTTGCTCTTGAACCATGAATCCCGTAATGTCCATCAGAAATAGTTGCCCAACCTGTTTCACCAATATGAATTGTTTTGGTTGAATCAATACTTTTTACATAATCAGACACATTTTTATACTGCATTTTTGCAAATTCTAAGGCTCTTTTCATCGCCGAATTTACTTTTTCAAAATCGGTTAAACTGTGTTCACTTTCCGGATTGTTCCAAAACTCAGGATTGTAATGTGAATTGTGATAGGCATAGGTGTGCATAGAAACATAATCTACTGCTTTGATGATTTCCTCTAAATCTGGTGTCCTATAGCTTTCTTCTCCTCCACCCCAAGAAGCAAAATCATCAGAACTTGTAATCCATAAATCTTTAGGAAGTTTTCCCTCCTTTTTCATTTTTTGAAGATGATTTACCCATTTTAAAATTACATTGGGTTGAACATAATAGCTTGTTGCCCAGCGAATCATGGCTTCATTTCCTACTGCAATTACTTTAATAATATCAGGATATTTATTTGCCAAAACTGCTGCTCTTTCAATTTCTCCTTCGTTTTGTGGACTTTCAATATCATGATTTGGTTGTTGATCAGTCCAAGCATTCAAACAATCAATCCAAGCACCCAGCATTACATACATTTCAAAAGTTGGATCTTCTTGTTTCAATTGATGGATGGCTTCTACAACATTAGATGCATGAGGCAATTGGGGTTGCACATTATAGGTTCTGATAATTCGAATTCCCATAGCATGCAATAGTTTCATGTCTTCTTTTAACTGAGCAATTGTTGGCTGAATTTCTCTTGTTTTTTCCCTGTAACCACCAAATGAAATCGCTTGATAGTTTGGATTTCCTAAAATATCTGCTGCTGTAAGTTCTTTTTTTGTACTCAAAATAGTTTTTTGTTTTGATTCTTTATTTGCGCAAGAAATAACAAAAACAACAAGTAATAAGTGTAAGAAAGTATTCATTATATTTTTCATCATTTGTATGTTTTTACTAAAATCTGCAAGTAAATAGTTTACTGATTTCTATTGTTCATATGTCATTCCAAAACCAAATTCATAAAGCGGTTTTAGGGTTTTATCCCAAAAATTAGGACCATATTTGTATTCATAATCATTTAGCTTTTTGGGCCAAGAATGTGGTAATTTTCCTTTGAAATTATAATCTCCAAACAGCACTTCTGCAATGCCCTCTCCTTCAGAGCCTGGCAACCAAGCTGCTACAAATGCGTTTGATTTATTAATTTCATTGGTAACAACTAAAGGTCTTCCTGAAATTAAAATAACGAGAGTTTTAATCCCCTTTTCTGTATAGGTTTTTATGTATTGTTGATGATCTTCAGTTAAGTTTAGTCTCAATTGATTAGATTCATGACCAATATCACCAAAAAATTCTGCATACGGAATTTCTCCAACTACAATAATTGCCAAATCCGCATCAGAATGATTTTCAGTGGCATTTTTATCGTACACAACTGTCCCTTTTGACTGTTTTTTAATTCCCTCTAAAATAGTAGTTGCTCCTTTATAATTTTCTGTTGACCCTTGCCAATTTACTGTCCAACCTCCAGATTGCAATCCAGCATTATTTGCATGTTCACCAACAACCACAATCTTTTTGATTTCTTTTGAAATCGGCAACACTTGGTTGTCATTTTTCAGTAAAACGAGGGATTCTCTTACCGCTTTTTTTGCAATTTCTCGGTGTTTTTTGATGCCAATTTTTGAAATCAATGTTGTATCAGGAAAAGGATTTTCGAACAAACCTAGTCTGAATTTTTGACGTAAAATTCTTCTAACAGCATCGTCAATACGCTCTGTAGAAACTATTTTTTCTTGTACTGCTTTTTTCAATCCTTCTTGAAAATCATTTAAATCTCCATCAACAGTCATTATTACATCAACACCTGCATTGACAACCTCAATTCCGTTGAAACGAGAATATGCTTTCCAATCGGAGACTACAATTCCATCGAATTTCATTCCGATTTTCAACGTATCTGTAATCAACGCCTTGTGATTGTGCATTGAAATTCCGTTAATACTATTAAAGGAAGCCATAACAGCGGCCACTTTTTCTTGAACTGCGATTTTGTATGGAGACAATAAATACCTCTGAATTTCAGCATCAGAAAGTGTAGTTTCACCTCCTTCAACTCCATAATCAGTTGCTCCATCACCAACAAAATGTTTGGCTGTTGACATGACAGTTGTAGCATCTGCCAAATTTCCTTGATGACCTTTTATTGATGCTTTTGTTAGTTTTTCAGTAATTGCAGTACTTTCAGAAAAAGCTTCATATACTCTCCCCCACTTTTCGTTATACGGAATGGCAACACAAGGAGAAAAAACCCAATTAAAACCTGTAGCTTGACTTTCTAAAGCTGTGATTTTCGCAATTTCATAAACCAACTCTTCGTTATTTGTTGCACCTAAACCAATATTGTGTGGGAAAATAGTTGCTCCTTCAAAAGTATTTTGACCATGAACTGCATCAACTCCAAATAACAAGGGAATTCCTAAACGAGTTGCTAGTGCTTTTTTCTGTAGTTCAATAAACCGTTTTTGCCATTCTTTAGCTGAATTTCCTGGAGTTGGACCTTGCGTATGAATGACAGAACCAATAAATTTTTCTGAAATATGAGCATCAGCATTTTCTTCGAAATGACGAATTTGCGACATTTGTCCAATTTTTTCATCTAAAGTCATTTGCTTTAGCAATGCTTCCACTTTTTGTTCAAGAAGAATTTCGTTACTGACTTTCATTTCATTTTTACAGGAAAAACCTATCAATAAAAAACAACTCAACAAGTATAGTACGATATTGGTTTTCATTGATTTACTTTACAATACTAACTTTTAAATGGTTAATTTTATTAGTTCTGTTAAATATCTCAGTACTTGTTTCTGTATCTAAAGACAATCCATCTAAAACAATTTTTGATTGGTCATTGTAAACTACTTCAATCATTTCTTTGTTTGCTAATTGATACACAACAGGTACCTGACAATAGGTAAAACACAGTTCATCTTTTTGAATAGTTAATATAGTTATTTCATTTTTCAAATTGATATATTCAAAATCACGAGGCGTCTCTAAAAACTCAAATTTTCTTAACAAGGTTGGTTTGAAAAAGATTTTTCCATCTTCAACAAAAACTCCTAATTCCCCAATTCTACTTAAAATATCTTCTTTTACTTGACCTGTCATTCCTGGTTGTTGAGCACCTTTTGTAGCCGGAGTATGTGAATAAGCATCCGTTGGAAATGCACCATACAATTCTGGTGATTTGTGCAAACCAATACCTGCATTAATTTCGTAATAATGATCTAATAATTTGCCTATTGTTACTGCATCTTCATTAGAAGTGATGGCTAATAAACAATTTTCTTGAACAGCCAATAACAATTTTGAAACCATGTGCCAATAAATAGAACCCAATCCTTCATAGCCGAAAAAAGTTCCAGAACGACCTGTAAAAGATTTATGATCAAAAATTTCTTCGAAGATATCCAATACAAATTTGCTGTCTTTAGCAACTAAATCTCCATAATTTTCAGACAATTTTTGCAATGCTTTTTGAACACTATTAGCATTGTTAAAAGCGCCATTGAAATGATAATTTCCTAAAACGTCTTTTTCAATTAACCACTTGTTATTATCTTTTACCAATTGTTGTAACAATTTAGATTGTTCCACTTTCGCAGTGGGAATGTTATTTTTCTTGGTAAACCTTGGTAATTCTTTGTTCGGATATAAAATATAACTGTATTGATCTGGTCGGAATAATGAACTATTTTTCAATCCATCTAATAATGACAAAGCCTCTTTTGGAGTTAAATATCCGGAACTTAAAGCAGCCACTTGTCCTTCTAACATTTCTGATAAATAGGAAATAGAAACTTCTTGATCGTTTTCAATCGTCATTAAATTATACGCATGATACATATTATCAATGCGTTTATTAGCACGAATACTATGATCTAAATAATTTTTTGTAATGTTGAAAAAGTGCAAAAATGAAGAACGGTTTACGGAAGATTTATTTCCTGTAAAACCATTTTTATAAATAAATTCTCTGAAATCACTCGCAGGAATTCCTACTCCATCTAAAACTCTTTTTCTATCTGAATCGTCAACTTTTCCAGATAGGATCGTATTATTCGCATCTAAAGTAGCAACAATTTTACTGAATAATTCAACTACTTCTTCTGAAATTTCGAAATTATTTGTGTCAGAATTCTCAACCATATTTTCAAAGAAATTAATGAATCTTCTCAAATAATATAAGGTTACCATAGAAACACCATTTCCGACCAACGCATTATTGGCGTCATTCCATTCTGGACGTTGTGTATTTAACCAAATTCCACCTTCTGGAATGAAGTTTGATACTTTGGCAAGCACAGTAACTAATAATTTTTCAATCAAGTTTACATGATAAATTTTGTCTTTTTGGTCTGTCAATAAAGCTCCGTCAACACCAATTTTCAGCCTTTTATCTTCAATTATGTGTTGCAATTTGTGATCAAAATCAATGGTATCTTTAGGATTTTTTAAAATATCCGCATACGATTTTATTTTATAAGGCACATTTGCATATACAAATACATCTTCATTAAAAAGGGATGCTAATTTTGAAGGATAATGATTTTCAATAAACTCTAAAAACTTTAACAAATAAATAATTTGATGATCACCCCAATACCCAATATATGACCACGGATCGTGTTCTTCAATAACCTCCCAATCAAAACCACCTTTGGTAATTCTGTATGGATTATAGCCTTCAAAAGTAGTAGCGTTCAAAAACTTGTGAATCATATTCTCAATAAATTGAGGATAAGAATGTGCTAATGCTTCCCAATTTTGAAAAATATCTCGCCAGTTTCCTTCATAATCTAAAATTTTAGAACCGTCAATTTCACTGCGGGTGTTTATAGAAAATCGGTTCCAAGGACGACTTGGATCGCCATGTCTTCTACTAAATTTGAGGGGTAAATATTCTACACAAAGACGTTTAAAATCTTTATCGTCATCATTTTCTGAAACTTGCTTTATAAAATCTACGGTAAATTTATCAGGGAAACTTTTTAAAATTTCTTTTTTATTGGCATACAAGGGTTTGTTTGCATTTGCCATGTAATCTATAAAATCTTGTTTTTCAATGATATAATTATCATCAAAAATTCCTCCTCTCATGATATTGAAGAGGGTGTTTGAAAAATGTCTTATGCTTATTAAAGGATCATTTGACAATTGTAATGCATCAGATGCTGCTGCCAAATTGATTAAATTTTCAGTTCCTTTATCGATACTTTTTTGTAGCTTATTTTTTATATCTACATCATTTTTGATCATTTCAGATATTGCAACCACATCAGTAATTGTTTGATTCACGTTGGCAATTTGCATCCAAGATGATTCTTTTTTTGCTAAAATTTCGATAGTTGTATTTAAAAAATATGCACCTCTTTCTGCTTTGATATCAACCTCTTGAGTTAATTTTACGCCCTTTCTAAAATTAGAAAATTGTTGTGAAGACAATAAATAGGTTGGGTTTTTTAATCCTAAAGACCAAACAATGTTTGATTTTAATGCTTCACTTGGCTCAGCTTTATCAACAATAACTGCACTTAAAGCAAAAATTCCTAATCCAACCTCAGCTTCTAATTCTGATTTTTTGTACGCATCCACCAAATTACTTCTAATCGCTTGTAAATCAGCACTCACGGTAGAAGGTAAAATATTTTCTAAACCGTCTAATATTTCAAGATTGATTTTTTCAGTGTTATTATTAGTAAAAGTTGCTTTTCTTATGAATCCAAATTCATCACTAGTATTCCATTCATATTGAAAAGTTACCTGCAAATCATGATTAATTTCTTCAAAAATGAGTTTATTACCGTATTCATTTTTATACAAGTTTCTTACGATGTTATACAATCCTTCTTGTCTTTCAGAAAATGGTTCCCACAAAGAAATCGTATTGTTTTTATGGATTCTAAACAATGATTTACTTCCTGTAGTTTCTGCTAATTCCGTGATTTTATCATCAGTGTAGTAAGGAAAAAGAGCGCTATCTGCATCTTTTCGTCCTGCTGTTAAACCGCCATTACTGGAAATAAACATCCAATGATTGGAATCAGAAACAATTGTCATAAAAAAAGGACGCATCAAATGTGAGTTTGAAATCTTATAATAAGTCTCGTTATTAATAGTTAATAATTCTCCTTTGATAGCGTTAGAAGTTGCTGAAATGTCTTTGTTAGAAACAGTTGTATTCATTTATTTTTAGTTATTTTTTCTCTAAAAATGTAATTACACATTTTAAATAAATCTTTTTCTAGGTTTGATATTTTTGTTGAAATTGGAATGGTGCTTTTAAAAAAGCATCATTCCAATATTTTTTAATTAGTTATATACTCTAACATAATCCACAATCATCTCTTGAGGAAAAACGGTTTGCGTATTTGGTGAGCCAACAAAAGAACCACCAACAGCTAAATTTAAAATGATGTAAAAATTATTATCATTAAAAACCCATTCAGCACCAGCTGGTAAACTACTTGGCGTAATTTGGTTATACAAAACATCATCAACATAATAATTGATATAATTTGGTCCCCATTCAATTCCAAAAATATGGAAATCAGTATCAAATCTGTCATTTGGTAGGGAGTAGCTTTTAGTGATTGCCTCACCAGCAGAATAACCAGGACCATGAATACTTCCATGCACAATAGTTGGTTGTTGTCCTCTGTATTCCATAATATCGATTTCGCCAATTTGTGGCCAAATCACAGATCCATTAGAATCGTCACCTAATAACCAAAAAGCTGGCCATAAACCTTGCCCCCAAGGCAATTTAATTTTTGCTTCATAACGACCATATTTTTGTTCAAAAACACCTTTTGTTGTTATTTTAGCTGATGTATAACTAGACCCTAAATAAGCTTCTTTGACTGCTTTTATATGCAACATTCCGTTTTTTACTTCAATATTTTGAAGACGGTCAGTATAATATTGTAATTCGTTGTTACCCCAACCATTTTGACCTGTACCAATGTCAAAATTCCATTTTGAGGAATCAGGTGTTCCATCGATTGTAAATTCATCTGCCCACACTATTTCATTCATTGTGGTAATTGTTTGTGATTCATCATTTGAACAACTAATTGAGAAAATTAATCCGGACAATATAAAATATTTTGTTAGAAATTTTATAGAAAATTTATTTTTTATATTCATGTTTTTAAATTTTTAAAATAGGAGAATTTAATTTTTATAGAAGTATATATTATCCAGGTATAAATTTCTTAGTGAAGAAAAATTGATGTTTTCAAAAATAATAAGTCCTACGTTGTTTCTTGGGGTAAGCCCATTCAAAGAAAACTCAATAGTGATCCATGAATCCGCTACAATACTTGGTGATTTTCTAACAAATAATTGTTGTCTTGTATCATCTCCTCCTCCATTTACTTTGTCTGGACCAAAGTCTACAATCGTTACTAAAAAATCGAAATTTGAAGGGACAGCATTCGGAATGTACATGTTAAAATGTAAATTTGATTTATCCGTTAAATTAAGTGTTGGATTTGCAAATTGAATTCCAACAAAATTAAAATTGGTATAATTTAAAAAATTATCACCCTGAATACTAAAGTCTGCTGACTGAGTTGTTTGATATGGTTGCCAATAGCCATTGAAAAAATCAACAGGAGTATTTGGATAGTGGTCGCTAAATATAGACACTACATTGTTAGAGTCCCTCACAGGAGTTGGAGCAAATACAAAGGAGCCAATAGAATTTATAGTTAATGAACCTTTCGCCTCTACTCCATCCAAAGTGGCAGTTATTACACTGTTCCCAGCAGATAAAACCTCTACAACACCTGTCTCGCTGACACTTGCCACACTTGGATTTGAGGAAGAAAAAATAAAATAACCTGGAGCTGAACTTATTGAAATGTCTTCTCCTGTACCTAAATTAAATGTTTGATTTAAATCAGCAACATTGATATTTACACCAATAAATGTATTTACTGAAATATTATCCCCATTCAAAATTGATGGTCTTGGTTGGGCAATTGTTCCTAATTTTTCAAATTGTAACTCATCAATCCAAAAAGAATACCCATCACCATTTTCAGGACCTTCTGCATACCAGAACATCCCTTTTTCTTGTTTTAATTTGGATGCATCAGGGATCGGAATTGTGTATTTCACCCAATTAGTTGTAAGTCTTAATCCACGTTTGCTCACTTGAAATTTGTTTTGTCCAAAATCTTGACCAAATCCAATATCATTGATGGTGGCAGCTTTGGATGCTTTTGCCCAAAAAGTCAAGGCATCGTATTTAGACAAATCTCTACCTCCATTATCATCTCTAAAAATTGCACCAGCATAGGCACCATTTCTATCTCCTTCATTAGGCACGTCGAATCTCATAGACGCAGTTCCTTGATATTTTACCTCAGTATCAACTGAAAAAGCCTCAAATTTAGAGTCTAAATATGGATAATATTCTAATCCAGCACTAAAAGTATCTGAAAATATTATTCGGTTGGTTGAGAAAGTTGCTTGAACTGCTTCATCTGAAATATCTCTTTCACAACCTAAGTTTACTAAAAGAAGTAAGGCTAAAGGTTTTGTTATTTTTAAAAATAATTTTTTTGATGTTTTCATAATTAGTCTTTATTTATTTTCCAATATTAATATGAATGTATGTTCTAATTTCCCATTCTGAACCGTTTGGAAATCCGATAGGACTTATAATAGGTGCAGTTGCAAAAGGAGTAGCTGTAACCATTGGTGAATATCTTGGTGAATTTTCATTCAAAGCTCTCCAAGTTCCCCTGATCCCTACTTTCGTATCGGGTAATATAAACCAATCTGGTTTTCCAACAGATGTTGAAAAATCTAACATTAATTGAACAGGGAATGTTAAGTTGAAATCTCTGTGGTAGTCAAAAGGCCCCCAATCATTTACTTTTACCATTCCTGTAATTTTCATTTTATTATATATCATTCTTAAATCTGCTCCAAAACGAGTAATTGTTCTTTCACTATCACCATTTGCTTGTCCTGTTCCATAGTAAATATTTGAAATAAATCCGAAATCTGGTCTGATTTTAGAAACAATTCTTGAGTGTACTTCCCATAAATCTTGAGCAGGTGCTGATTGTGCGAAGGCAAAAAACGCACGATTTGCTAAGAAACCTATGGCAGCATCTTGAGTTGTTGGTAAATGACGATATACAAAACCTAAATTCATTGCAAACTTAGCGTCTTCTGCTCTATCATTATCCCATTCGTACATGTAAGTTCCTGGAGTTGGGTCGTAAGTAAGTAAAATTTCACCAGCTGTAGTTTCTCTGTTTGCACCTCTTACAGAAAACGGATCATCTACAAAATTACGCAATCTTCCTGGAGCCCCTACATCATTTGGCATTGGATCAACCATTGGTTTTTGCCACATAAAGTTTGGTGCAACTTGAAATTTACCAGTGTTGTATGCAAAACCTGTTAAAAAATTATTTAAGTTTCCACTTCCACTATCTTTTAGTTTCCAACCTGTAAATGTCATTGTTTGATCAAAACCACCATTCGCTACGAGACCCATTACAGAACCTTGCGCATACCAGTTGATATTTCCATTTTGATAAGTAATTTTTGCTTTTCCACCAAAATTATCCTTAGCTTGGATTCGATCATTTAGAACTGTATAATTTCCAGAAGTTCCTGTTGTAACTTGATAAGTTCTTCCGTTTAAAGGTCTACCTGCCCAAATACCACCCAATTGAAACGCAAAGTGTTCTGCTTTTTTCTCAATTGCGATTGTAGTTCTTTCTGTTGGTAATGCTGGAATTACACCAGATCTTGCTTGTATTGGATCAAAAATACGATTCCCATTTTCATCAATTCCATTTCCTGCAACAATATCTTTATGATAAATTGCAGTTACGTCAAAATGACCCACTTTTTTTCTGTATTTTAACAAAACTGCAGGATTTGCTCCCCACCATAATTGTGGGCCAAAAGCAGCTTTTAATCCTGCCAAAGAGCCTTTACCGTCAACTTCTAATCCCAAAATTTCACCATTATAGATGTCTAAATTTGGCCCATAATTTGCTTCTGGGTATAAATTAAAAATATCTCCTTCATATGCCCAATGATAATGACTTGTTCTATAAAAACCTCTCATATCAAACTTTTCAGCTTTCCACTCGAAAGAGGCATTATAAACTCTTAATCTGTTATTATCTGTAAGTGTTAAATTTCCATTATCTGAATTTACAGTTACAGGTCTACCAACATTTTCATAGAAAATATCATCAATTGGATTTCCTGCCACGTTTCCTAAAATATTGAAATTTACTTCTGCTTTCATACTAGCTGTTGGTTGACCTGCAACTCCTATAAAATACGATTGCATGTGATCAAAACCTAATCTATCAGGATAGGTTTGTCCAGTTCCATCAGAAATTTGAGGGGTTGTTAATAAAGTTCCTCCTGTATTGAATGTGGTAAATTCAGCTCTTAGATTACTTAATTTTATTTTCTCATTTCCACCTAAAGCAGCTTTATCACCTCTTGCTCTTAAAACTGCATCCATCAATTGAATATTTTTAAAATAGGTAGTAATTGACTCTAAAGAAGTTCCTTCTGCATATGGATTTATATTGTGTGCTTCTTTTAAAGCATAGTAAGCAGCTCTTGGATATAACGTATATAATCCTCTTTCGTTAGTTGGCCCTTTTGCACAAATTCCAAACCACTCTTCGTTCATGTTGTTTTTTCCCGGAATATAATCTCTCTGATATCCCCCATTTGACCAAGAAGCATTGTTATCATGAACATCAGCGCCTTCTCTTTTCTCAAAACCAAATTTCCACCATCCATCACTAAATTGGAAAGTAAAACCTCCAATCGAGTTTTCAGCTTTTCCTAAACCAGCAGTATTTTGATAAATTTCTTTCCAATTCTCAACCATATAAAATGCTTGAGAAAGTTGATCTTCTTGATTATCTATAGCATTGAAAGCATCCGCGCCAAATTCGGTAAATAATAAAGGTTTGTTTAATTTACTTTTTACTACTTGAAAAATATCTGTGAAAGAAGGACCTCTATATGAATTAACTCCGAAAATGTCAACATCTTTACATTCTTCAGCGATGATATCAATAAATAATGTATCACCATTACAAATTGCCACAGGATGAGACATATCTATTGCTTTCATTTTTTTTGTAGCTTCGTTCATTAAACGATACATTGGTCTACCTCTTTTTTCACCTACAAATTGTCTTTCCTTTTCATCATCAGGAAAATCTTCTGTTTCAGCACCTTGCCAGAACAATCCATAATTATTTTCATTCCCTAGTAAATACATTAAAATACCAGGAGTGTCTTTATATTCTTTTACTAGTTTATCAACTTCAGATAGTAAAAATTTTTGAGTTCTTGGTTCAGAATAATCAGTAATAGGTGTCCAAACACCATCTAATGTTAAACCATAACGACCAAAAGAGTGATTTAACATGGTATATATTCCATGTGTTTCATAAATATATTTGATCCATCTTGCAGGAACTCCAGTATATTGACGAATGGCATTGACACCCATGTTTTTTAATAGCATCATTTCAGCGTCAAGTGCGCTTTTGATAACTTCATCAGATTTATTCCAAAAATCTGCATTTACCGTATTTGTACCAATTGGGATGTAATCCCAGTTCATACCGTTAACGATAAAATCTTTTCCGTTTACGACTAGTTTTGATCCTTGATTGTTTGTAACAACAGATACTTTATCTGTTTGGCCAAAAACCTGAAATGCTAGTAAGAAAAGGAACAATCTCAAAAAAATGTTTTTCATAATGTTGTTGTTTTTAAATAAAATCCGAAGTTTATTTTTTAGTTGGTATTGATTTTGACAGGGGATTTGATTTGGTAAATTAATAATTTAATAAAACTAAAGCCTTTCTACTTAAATGACTTAAAAATTACCCCAACAATAAATATACATTAATAAAATACCAATAAATATTAACTAAACCTCTATAAACAAGGAGTTTTTAATGTTTTTAAAATTAAATAAACAACACACTGTTGTGTTGTTGTATTGGTATTTTAAATGAAATACTCATAGTAATTTACTTTTTAAAATATAAAAAAGGTTTGTAATATCTAAATTTAAGAAATAATAAGATATTATATTGTTAATACTGAAAAAAATAAAAAAGGTCAGTTTATACTGACCTTTTTTATTATTAAAAACTACAAGATTATTCAATTACAATAATAAACCACCAATCAAATTGAGTAGCTGCATCAGTAGTTTTTAATAACATTTCATTTGCAACACCTCTATCAAAAATTTGGTATTGATGATTACCTCCTGTGTAATATCCAATAAACGCATTTCCAGATAGGTTAATTGTTTCTACACCTCCCGGAGCTGTTAAAAAGAAAGATTCTGTATAATCAGCAAATGCATAGTTTAAGATATCTGCACCATCGGTAGTTCCAGATACATTTGGTCCTAAATCATTTACAATATGCGGATCTCTACCAAAAATATCTCCATTGGTCACATGTGAAAAAGTACCATCTGAACTAAAAATAAATCGATCATCATACATACCAACAGCTGCTTTTTCATTAGGACCTGCACCATACCATTCAACCGGGGTTGCTCCTCCAACAGGACCTAAACCAAAATGACCTGGTTTTGATGCTTGAATTTTCCATGTTCTTGAGGAAGCTGCTGTTGGGTTAGCTGGATCAAAACCAAACAATTTCGCTTTTAAATCGTCTGGAGGTGAATAAGTAGCTAATACATCTACCTGAATAGATTTGCTAGATGAAACTCCAGCCATTCCTGAAACTACTACAGTTACAGTATAGGTATTTAAGCCTAACTTACTAAATATCATGGATGTCTCTCCTGAAAGAGCAACTATTTCTGAACCTTCATTTACAAATTTAAAAGATACAGCATTGTCTGCAGTTGCTTTAAAATGAACAGCTCCACTGCCATCTCCATTTGGATTATTTGCATCTGCTCCAACAATTTCAGCAGTAATTTCGATATTTGATGGAGCTATGATTTCTCCAAAAGAGTAGTCATTTTCTTGACAACCGTAAAAAACGGTTATCAGAGAAAATATTATTAAAAACACGTTTTTTAAATTTCTCATATTATGATTTAATTTTTATAGTTATTATCAATTACTAATTCTTAGACAATGAGACGTTATCAATATTAACAGTTCCTGCTGCAGCACCTAAATCAAATAAAACTCTTGCATTTGTAGCACCAAAATCTGCTGTAATAGTGTATGTATAAGTAGTTCTATTTGTAGTAATATTTACTGTTTCTGTTTTACTAGACCATGGATCACCACTTAATCCAATTCCTGCAATTAAAGATCTACTAACATCTGACCAAGCATCAAAAGTTAAAGTGTAAGTTTCTCCATTAAGTATTTCTAATTTTTGACTAAGGTTTACTTCCCAAGGATTTCCTGCATTTACTACGTTTACTGAATAATGATTATTACCGTTTGTTAAAACTACTGGAGCAGCTGCATTATCGTCAACACCAACAATCCATGGGGAACTTCCGTTTTCAAAATTTCCATTTTGAACTAAATTTCCATTTCCTTTGAATAAGGATACATTATCAATATTTACATTACCTGCTTGAGCGCCTAAATCAAATAATACTCTTGCATTGGCAGCTCCCCAACCATTTGCAGAAACAGTAACTGAAAAAGTAGATCTTGATGAAGTAATATCTACTGTTTTTACATCGTTTGACCATGGATCTCCACTTAAACCTATTCCCGCAATTATCGATCTATTAACATTAGACCAAGCATCGAAAGTTAATGTATAAGTGTTTCCATTCAAAATTTCTGTTTTTTGACTAAGATTTACTTCCCAAGGATTTCCAGCGTTTGCAACATTTACTGAGTAATACGTATTACCACTTGCAGTTGTAACTGACGCTGGTACATTATCATCAACACCAACAATCCATGAGTTACTACCGTTTTGGAAATCGCCATTTGATAATAATCCATCATCAAAAGTTGAAGCTGAACTTTGTTTATAAAAATAGAAGTTATCAATATAAACTACGCCAGCTAAACCATCTGAATCAATTAAAATTTGAGTAATTTTTTCTTTGTTAGAAAGATTTCCACCATCAAATCCAGCCATGTCAATATCAATACTTTGCCAAGTTCCACTTACAGTAGTTCCTAACGATTCGATATCCTCACCACCATCAACAGTGTTTACAATTTTTACTAATAATTCATTTGTTACACCCTCTGGAACCCAATAATCAATATGCATTTTTTCCATTGCTGAAAGATCTATTCCAGTTGCATAATTGGATACCATACCAATAAAATCTAAATTAGTAAGTTTCCAAATATTGTCATTATTTAAATTAATTGCTTCAAAGCCACCAGCAGACCAAGTAGTTGGTAACTCGCTTAAAGTAACACTTGTATAAGCGTCGCTGAAAATAGACACGACATCAGCAGCACTTCTTGCAGGAGGTGCTGGCGCAGCGACAATTGGCGCTAAGATTTCAGTAACTTCAAAACTCACTTCGTATTTAGTGGTAGCAATTGCGCCACCTTTTGCTTCAACCATAATATCATAAGTACCTGCATTTTGATAGGTGTAGGATATTGTTGAACCAATGTTACCTGAAACCACTGGTTGAGTTACTCCTGTTTCTCCTGAATTAAATTCAAAAAATGTAGCAAAATCAGCGTTTGCAGTAATATTTACTTGCTTTGAAATTGCCGCATCATTTTCGACAACAACTACCAAATTTTGAGGAGCTTTGAAAGAAACTATCAATTGTTGAGTAGCTTCTGTTTTTACTCCAGTTAAATTTACAGCTACTATTTTTACTTGATAAGTTCCCTCAGCATATACATGAAATGCACTTTCACCCTGGGGCACAATTGCAGGAGCTGTAGTTCCATCTCCAAAGAAAATTTCAAAACTAACAGCACCATCAGCATTTGGTGTTATCGTAACTGAGCCTGTATTATCTTGAGTGATGTTATACACAGCAGCAACATTGGCTGGTGCAGTAATATCATTCACAAAAGACACATCTCTTAAATCATTTTCCGTACAAGCCACTAATAGCAGTAAGAAAAATATTTTTATTATTTGTTGTATGTTTTTCATTCGTATTTAATTTTTAATAATTTGGATTTTGTGACCAACGATTTCCTGCTAACTGAATTTCGATTGCTGGAATTGGAAAAAGTTCATGTTTACCAACAACAAAACCATTGATTTCTTGAGCTGCTTTTCCTGTTCTTACTAAATCAAAAAAGCGGTGTCCTTCTCCAACTAATTCTACTCTTCTCTCATTTAGAATATTTTCATAAAGAGTACTTCCAGAAGAATTAATATTATTTGAAGTGTTTCCAAAAGCTCTTGTTCTCACTCTGTTTAGGTATGTTAGTGCTTTTGCATCATCCGGAGACGATTTTTTATTGAAAGCCTCAGCGGCCATTAATAAAACATCCGCAAAACGAATCGCTCTATAATTGTTAGGATTTGTTAAGTTTCTATCACCCTGAGCATTTGTGCTTCTTGTTCTAGGGATGTATTTTCTATTGAAATATCCAGTATGTTCATAACCAGTTCCATAAGTTGCTCCTGTTGCTGTTGCCCAAGCTTCAATGTCTAGAATTGCAACATCTTTTCTTAAATCGCCATTTTCAAAAGCATCAACAACTTCTTGAACAGGAACGTTGAAACTAAATCCTGGAGTAAAGTCTGGTCCTACGTATGCACGCACACCACTAAATCCTACAGCAACATTTCCTTCACTACATTGTAAACAACCAAAACCGGCACCTTGACCATCAAAATATTGAACTTCAAAAACAGATTCAATATTGTTCTCTCCTGCTTCTTCGAAGATTGTATTGTAGTCTGAAACTAAATCATAAGGACCATTTACAATTAAATTTTCTAAAACAGTTGCTGCTTGATCAAATTTATTTTGATATAAGTATGCTTTACCTAAAAGCGCTTGTGCAGCTCCTTTTGTTACTCTACCTGGTTCTGATTGAACGTAAGGCAAATTATCAACTGCATAAATTAAATCCAATTCAATTTGAGCATATACGCCTGCTTTAGGAGTTCTATCAATCGTAAATTGTTCTCCAAATTGAATTCTTTTATCAACTGCCAACGGCACATCACCAAACCATTTTACCAATTCAAAATAATAGTAAGCTCTTAAAAAAGTAGCTTGGGCTAAAATTTCATTTTTACCAGCGAAATCAATTTTATCTTTAAATTCAAGAATATAATTCGCTCTATTAACTCCAGCATACATCCAACTCCAAATATCTCTCAATTGAGCATTTAACGGAGTATGAATCATGTCATCAACCTCTTGAATTCCTAAAACGTCAGTAGCACTCTCTCCACCAGCCAATGTGTTGTCTGAGGCGATTTCACCTAACATGACATTCAAATAAGTAGACTGTAACAAGTCGTATGCACCAATAAGTGCATTTTGATAATCTTGCTCTGAGTTAAAGAAATCTTCAGAGTTGTCAGATGTTGGTTTTACATCTACAAAATCATCGCTGCAAGATTGATTTAATCCTACTATTAGGACTAAGATCGTGAATATTTTTATGTTTATTTTTTTCATTTTGTTTGTATTAAAAAGTAACATTCATACCGAATAAAAATGTTTTCGGACTTGGATAAAAACCTTGATCTATTCCTCCACCGATTGGGGCTCCATTGGATGTTGTTGGATCATATCCTCTATATTTAGTTAATGTAAATAAGTTACTTCCAGTTACATAAAATCTCAATTTACTGAATTGTAATTTTTCTAAAGTTGCTTGACCTACACTATATCCTAATTGTACACTTTGTAAACGCAAGAAAGAACCATCTTCAACGTAAAAATCTGAAAATAAAATATTTCCTGTTGCACCAGTGGTAACTCTTGGAGAAGTGTTACTTGTCCCTGGACCTGTCCATCTGTCTAAAAAGTAAGTTGGCCTGTTTGTCAATGGTAAATTTCTTTCATAATTTCTTACAATTTCATTTCCAATTGATGCAAAAGCATATGCGTTAAAGTCAAATCTTTTGTAATTGAAAGATAAATTTAATCCCATAGTGATATCAGCAATTGGGTCTCCAATATTTGTTCTATCATCCGCATCAATTTTACCATCACCATTTGTATCTACAAAGCGTAAATCTCCAGGAGCTGCATTTAGTTGAGTTGCGTGAGCATTCACATCAGCCTGTGTTTGGAAAATTCCATCAGTTTTATAACCATAAAAATATCCGATTGGAAAACCAGCTTCCATTCTTGATGGTGGTTCTTGACCCACACCAAAACTTCCTCCTTCGATAATTCCTGTTGAATTTCCAACAAAAGTTACATTGTTTTTTAATGTAGTAAGATTGTAATTTACATTGAAATTAAAATCTTCTGAAACTGTTTCTTTATAACCAATGGAAAACTCTAAACCTTCGTTTTCTACAGTACCTGCATTGATTACTGGAACTGAAGAGCCAGGAGCTGCAACACCGATAATACCTGATGTTTGTGCAGAAACTAATAAATCTTCCGTTCTTTTCTTGAAATAATCTGCAGTAATAGTTACTTTATTAAATAATTCAACATCCAAACCAATGTCTAATGGAATTTGTTTTTCCCATCTAATTTCTGGGTTTGCAACTGGTCCAACAGCAATTCCTTGAGCTAATTGATTGTTAAACACATACTCAGCTTCTCCATTTAAGATTGATAAAAATCTAAATCCTGGGATTCTATCATTACCAATAATACCATAACTTGCTCTTAATTTTAAAAAGCTTATTACGTTTGATTCTTTTAAGAAATCTTCTTCAGAAGCTATCCAACCTAAAGATGCCGTTGGGAAAAATCCAAATTTATTTTTTGGACCAAAATTAGATGAACCATCTCTTCTTACTACTGCTGAAAATAAATATTTACCGTCATAAGCATATTGGAATCTACCAAAATAAGATAATAATCTACTATCAAAAGCTAAATTAGAACCGTTATTATTGTTTTTGAAAATTTGTAATCCGTCACCATTTAAAACTGGAGTTCCTAAAATGAAATCATTTAAAGTAGTTCCTGTTGCTGTGCTTGTCAAAATATTTTCAAATCGACCGATTGTTTGGAATACAGAGGTTCCGACCATTGCTTTTACATCATGTCTATCATTAAATACTTTTTCATACTTTAAAAATGCATCAAAAGTATAATCAAAAAAGTTTTGTTTGAAATTAGTAAAAGTTGATTGATCTACGTTAAATACATTTCCGTTTCCATAGGTGTAGAGGGGATTGAAAGTATTCGTATTCGATATCGCATAATTGGCTTGATACCTTGTTTCAGCAGAAAAATCAGAATTAATTTGATAATTCAACCCATAACTTCCAGAAATTTTATTAACTCCAGACCTGTTTTGAGCATTGTCAACTTGTGCCAATGGATTTGCAACTTCGATACCAGTTCCTGTTGCTGGAGGTCTTGAAAACTCTCCATTTGCTTGAAATACAGGAATTGTAGGTGGCATATTTAACGCATTGAACAATACTGAACCCAAAACATTTTCGCTCAAGTTTCTTTTGTTAGTGTTTGTGAAAATTGTTGATGAAGTGAATTTTAATTTATCAGTAATTTCAGTATCAAAATTAAAACGAATATTTCTTCTGTTGAAGTTTGACTTATCCAAACCAACAATACCATCTTGATCAAGAACAGACAAACCTAAAGAATAGGTTGATTTTTCTGTACCTTTATTTAAGGTATAATCAATACTATAAATTGGAGCAGATTCAAAAGCTTGTCTTTGCCAATTAGTACCTTGTCCTAAACCAGCAACTGAAGGAAATGGCAATGGTTCTCCGTTAGCTGCAAATGCTTCATTAGCTAGTAAAGCATATTCAGTTGCATTCAACAAAGGTATTTCTCTAGTTGTTTGTTGAAAACCAACGTAGGTATTAAATGTAGAAACAAAAGCGGTATTTTTTCTACCTGATTTTGTAGTCACTAAAATCACACCATTTGCAGCTCTCACTCCGTAAATACCAGCAGCAGCATCTTTTAAAATGTTTATAGATTCGATATCTGAAGGATTTACAACACTCAAATCCTCAATTACCCTTCCATCTAATAAAATTAAAGGTCTACTATCTCCGTTTGTAGAAATTCCACGAATTCTGATGTTTGCAGCAGCACCAGGAGAACCAGAAGAAGTTGTAATATTTACCCCTGCAACTTGCCCTTGCAAAGCTTGCTCGATTCTTGTTGGCTGTAAATCATCAATAGTAGCACTAGAAATTACTGTTACTGCACCAGTAACTTCTTTTTTTCTTTGTGTCCCATATCCAATTACAACAATTTCCTCAAGAGCTTCAGCAGCATCCTCCAAAGAAACTGTGATTGAAGCACTTGTTACAACAACCTCTTTAGGCTTCTTGCCCAAATAATTAAGAACTAAAGTAGCTCCTTGTTTTACATTAGCGAGATTGAAAACCCCGTCAAAATTTGTTTCTGTACCAATTGAGGTACCTTTAATAACAACACTTACCCCAGGTAATGTTTCGCCTGAGACAGCGTCTTTAACAACTCCTTTAACATTTAATGTTTGCGAAAAAGCAATCATTGTTGACAATGCAAAGAGTAAAAAAGTGATTTTTTTTCTCATAAAAAAAAGTTTAATGTGTAGTTTCCTCAAATTTATAGCTAATATTTTACAAATACACTAAAAAAAACACAACAAAAAAACAACATCCAAAAAAAATCTTATAAACGCTTATTATAATTGAATTTTAGACGTTACTAAATCTTTATTTTAAAGTTAACTAAATGCACATGTTGTGGAAATGTATAGGTAAATTTAATACTTGTAAGCGTATTATAATTCTAAAATATAATTTGTTAAGTTAGCATCGTGTTCAAGATTCATTTTTTTACGCAAACGATACCGTTTAACCTCTACACTTCTCGGAGAAATGTTTAAAAGTGGTGCAATCTCTTTAGAAGACAAATTTAAACGAAGATATGCACATAATCTTAAATCATTAGGAGTCAGTTCAGGATGATTGTTTTTAATCTTTTTTAGAAACTTTTTATCAGCATTATTAAAAGCTTCTTGAAACAATTTCCAGTCATCTGTATTGTTTAAGTTTTTATCAATAATTTTTACAACTTTATCAAGATTATTTTTTCCACCAGAAACTAGTTCCGTTTTTATGGTATTTAAGAATTCATTTTTCTTAATCATACTCATTGTAGATGTAGCCAATTCTCTATTTTTATTTTCGATATCTAATCGTAATTTATCGTTATTCAGTTTGATGATTTTTTGAGAGTTTTCAAGTTCTTTTAATTCAAGCTCTTTTTGAGCATCTACTAATAATTTCTGACGTTGTTTTCTATAATATCTCTTTGTTACGACGTGTATACAATAAAAAATAAAAACAAATAAAACAATATAAATTACGATAAATGTATTTAGTAAATACCATGGTCTATTAATTTCGAAACGATAAGTTGCCACGTTTAAACTAGGTTTATTATCAATAAATGCTTTTACTTTAAACACATAATCTCCTGCCGGTAAATTTTCTAATAAAACAGTATTTGTTTTTGAAATAAGTGTCCAATTTTCTTTCAATCCCTCTAATTGATATTGGTATTCAACAGTAGAAGTTTTACTAAAATTTGGGACACTAAAGGTAAATTCTAAATTATTTTCTTCATTAGAAAAAAAGATATTTCCTGCCAAACTCACTCTCTTTTTTTCAGTATCAATAGTGTTTTTAAAAACAGCATCTATAGTTACAGAAAAGTCTTTTGTTTCTCTAATTTTATTTAAATCTATTATTAAAAATCCATCCGTTGTACCGATTAAATATTTTTTATCTGTTAAGTTTATTATATTTTCATAACCAGTAGCACTCTTATGCAATGAACCTTTTAACGGAATGATGTTTAATTCGGGTTTATTACTTAATTTCCCAGGTGATAAAAATCTGATTTCATTGGTGGAAAAAGACCATAATTTGTTTGATGTAACATCCGGAATTATTTTCCCTGTCAAAAACTTATCTTTTGAAATTAATGAACTAAATGATTTATCAAATTGAAATGATTTTTTTTCGCTTGAATACCTATAAATTCCGTTTTTAGAAGCATAAAATAGTGACTTATTAAAAGTAAAAATACTTGAATGTATTCCTTTCTTTATGGATGTTTCTTTAGATGACTCAATTATTTTAGTAAAATCTTTATCCACTATTAGCTTAAAAACTCCCTTGTATTCATGGTTTATGAATATTTTATTTCCCTCTATAATTTCAAAATACCTACTTGAATTAGAAAATCCTTCTAATTTATTTCTCAATTTCCATTGATTATTTTCTTTTACTAGCACATATAATCCATCGTAACTTCCTTGTAAAATGGTATTATTATCAATCTTTTTAACACCCCAAGTACCTTCTAAATTGGTCACTAACTTCCCAAAGTTTTCTTGAATGATAAATGTTCCTGAATCGTGGCTACAAAAAAGAGTGTTGTCTATTTCATGCAAATCCCAAACTTGTCCTTGAGTGTTTTTAACAAACTCAAAATCTGTATTAGTAGAAATATTTCGAACAAATAAACCTTGATTTGTTCCTACATATAAATTTTTATTAAAAATAATGGACGTATAAATAGTACCCCAAAAATCTTCTTTTTTTACAAAAAATCGGAATGGAGAACTCATATTTATAGTATTAATTCCATTATCTAATCCTAACCAAATATTTTGATCAATGTCTTCAAAAACAGCTAATACCGTATTATTACTTAAACCTAAAGATTTAGTAATCTGATACTTAAAATCACCTTCTTTAGATAAATAAATCATCCCATTAGAAATACTCCCTAATACAAAACTTTCATCTTGCAATTGAATTGAACTATAAATTGTTTTGTTTTTAAGAAGCAAGTTGGAAGATGTCTCCCATTTTTTTAGTTCGTTGTTTTCTAAATAAAAAAAACCTTCTTTCTGAGTTAAAAAATGTAATTTATTGTTTTTTAAAAAAATATCTACTAATTTATTTTCTTTGACAATTGAATTCTCTGAGATTAATTTTGGTTTTCCATTTTCTATGACAAAAACTCCCTTGTACAATTCTTGAAAATAAATAGCATTCTCTACTTTAGCTATTTTAATAATATTTTTCGAAGTCTTAATAATTTTTATAGATTCTGACTTTAAATCATACAGATATATTCTTTGTAATGATTTAAATATCATGAAGTTATCCAATTCTAAAATTTCCCAAATTTGCTCATCCTCAAGCATTTTTAATTTTTTCTCTTCCACAATTGAAGTGTATTCTAAAACTCCTAAATTGTTTTTTTTCCAAAATCCAAAATCTCTGTAAAATCCACAATAAATTTTATCTTGAAAACTTTTCACGGATCTTAAAATTGTTTCATTTGGTGTCGGATACAGTCGCCAACTTGTTCCATTATATTCTAAAAGACCTTTATTATTAGCTACATAAATATATTTATTAGGTGCTTGTGTAATCGCCCAATTTTGATTCTCAGCTGCATAATCTTCTGGTGAGAAAACATTTATAGGTGGTACTTCTTGAGAATAGATTGAAAAAACTAAAAAATTAAGAACAATTATCAATGATTTTATAAAGCAATTCATAGTAATTTGTATATTGTTTGGGTACTAATATAAAGCAAAAACCTTAAAACTAACAAATTAAGAAAAAACTGTAATTCAATTTTGATAATGTGTAATGATTAAAACTATACATAAATATTTAAAATTGAAATATTTACACTAATTATTTATATGATTAAAAAATTTATTTATTTTTATGATTGACTAACAGAATTTATGAAATTTAAAAAAAACATACAAACTGTTGACATTTTAATGTTAGCATTATGCCTTCTAATCATTCTTGTTGCTGAATATATATTTTTAACAGGAAATAAACTACATGGAATTTTTATTGGGCTCTGGGCTCCAACACTTTTAGGAGTAATGATTTATCTTAAAATAATAAAAAATGAACGCAGATAATATCGTTTTTTATTTCTCTTTTTTTGTGGGGATTTGCGTGATTATTTGGGCTTATTTTATGATTAGAGAATATGATAGAGTTGGTAAAGATTAATTTTTTTTAATCAAACTAATTGCCAACCCTCCACCTGATGCTAATTGAAATATTTTTTTATTTTTTTTTGTAATTTCAATAGTTTCAAATTCAATATCAATAGGATTTGTATTCCAATGTGCATTTTTACCATCCTTATAAATCTTAGCTTCATAAGTTACGTTATCATCTAAAAAACTAAAATCTATAGTAATTTCTCTAGAGTTTTCGTCTGTGATACTTCCTAAAAACCAATTGCCTGTTTTTCTTTCTTTTCTTACAATAGTTACAAAATCTCCAACTTCCCCATTTAAAACTTGGGTAGTTTCCCAATCGACACCCACATCTTTTATAAATTGGAGTGGTTTTGGATTTGCTTCATAATGCTCAACCAAATCTGCTGCCATTTGCACAGGACTATAAATAACCACATACAATGCCAATTGATGTGCTATAGTTGTGTTTACTTGATTATCCTTTTTATATTCATCAAATTTGATATTAAAAATGCCAGGAGTAAAATCAATAGGGCCAGCCAACATTCTTGTAAATGCCACAATTGATAAATGCTCAGGAGGATTTCCTCCATCTTGAGACCAAGCATTAAATTCCTGTCCCCGCAAACCTTCGCGAGAAATAATATTTGGATAGGTTCTTCGCAAACCAGTTGCTTTTATTGGTTCATGAGCATTTACAGCCACTTCATATTGAGCTGCTTTAATGGCTGCATTGTTGTAATGATTCACCATATATTGTCCATGGTGATATTCGCCTTTTGGTAAAATTTTTCCTACATAACCTGATTTTACTGTATGCATCCCGTATTTTTTCATGAAAGCATAGGCTGTATCTTGCTGTTTTTCATAAGTTTGCGTTGCTGCAGAAGTTTCGTGATGCATGATAATTTGTACACCCTTTTCTTTTGCATAGGCTGTAATTTCATCTAAATTATAATCAGGATAAGGTGTCACAAAATCAAACACTCCTTCTCTATCTTCGAAACCAATCCAACGTTCCCAACCTGTGTTCCAACCTTCTACCAAAACACCACCAATATTATTTTTTTCAGAAAAATCAATAAATCGTTTTACATTTTGAGTAGTTGCACCATGTTTTCCATGTGCTTTTCCAGTATCTGTCCATTTTCCATCTACCAATTCCATTCCATAATCCCAAGAAGATTTTCCCAAATGCATTTCCCACCAAACACCGGTATATTTCATAGGCTCAAACCAAGAAACATCACCTAATTTATTGGGTTCGTTCAAATTAACAATTAATTTTGACTCAATTAAATCTGGCGCATTATCTGTAATTTGAATCGTTCTCCAAGGTGTGTGAAAAGGCAAAGATCTTTTTACTTTAAAATCATTATTTCTTGATCCTACCAAATTGCTTTGAAAACTAAGATTTTTAGTATCAACTTTTAAAGTCATCCCTGAATAATCAATCAACCCTGCTTCATGAAAGCTCAAATGAAGTCCGTTTTCACCAACTAAAGTTACAGGTGTATTTACTGCATTTTCAGGAATGTACGTTTGAGCTAAATTTGTTTTTGGAATGTATGATTTTGCATCAATTTCTGATAGTTTTGTAGTGCTATATAAATGCTCGTAAATATCCCAATCACCAGGAATCCAAAAGGTTTTATAATCTTTTAATAGATTAAATTGGGTATTTTCTTCTGTGATTAAAACCTCATTCAAGTTATCTTGAGATGGAAATTCATATCTAAATCCAACACCATCATCATACACTCTAAAAACAAGATGTAATTTTCTTTTTAAATCTGATTTTTCTTGTAACTCAACTTTCAATTCATTGTAATGATTTACAACATCCAATTGCTCTCCCCAAGGCATTTTCCAGTTTTCATGAAACTCATTGATGGATGTTTTTACGATCTGAAAATCATCAACAAACGATTTTGCATTTTTAAAATCAAAACCCAAATAAGAGGTGTCAATTACTTTTTCTGAGGCTTTTAAAATGAAATAATACGGTTTTCCTACTGATGAAAGATTAAAATGAACCTTGATGTTTTTTGAAGGTGAAAAAACACTTGTTTCAACTTTTTTGTGACATCCAACAGTTAAAATTGACAGCAAAAAGATGGTTAAATTGAGTTTGATTTTCATAATTTATATTTTTTCTAATAAAACAATACTAAATTTAGAAATGAAATCAACTTTCCCGCTTTTTACAACTACTTCCTGATTTGAATAAGTGTCTTTTAATAGATCTCCATCTTTAAAAATAGAAGAAACATCGATATTTATAGCACTTTCGAACATATCAATTCCAATAATTACTTGGTCATGATTGTAAACTCTTGAAAATACCAAGCCATTTTCTTCTGAAATAACTTGATGTTTTCCAGCACCAACTGCAGGATGATTTGCTCTAAACTGACCCAATGTTTGCCAATGTGTGAGTATTTTTTTTGTGTCATCCAAATTGTTGATATCCTCCCAATTCATCATCGATCGCAAGGTAGCATCACCGATTGTTCCATCAATAGTTAGACTTCTGGCAGATTCATCTCCATAATGTACTTGGGATGTTCCTGGAGTTAACAATAGCATGGTTGCTGTTTTGTAAGGATTCTGCCTTTCTTTATCAAAAGGTTGCCCATCATCATGAGAAGTCATATAATTCAAAACACCATAACCTTTTAATTCCGAATTTAAAAGAGAATCATACTTTTGAAAAACATCTTTAGCAACCATTTGTTTTGCATTCCATTTGATTTCAAAATTGATCAAACTGTTAAATGCTTTGTCAAAATAATTCACTTTTTTATCCCCAAAATCAAACGCTTTTCCGTTTGAAATTACATAATTATAAACCTCACCAACTAAATAAAATTCATTTTCATCCAGTACTTTTTCTGGATTGTTTTTCTTGAATTCCGCAAAAGCGTAATCACATTCGTTTTTAAATTCTTGCCAAACATATTCTTCCGTATGTTTTACTGTATCAACTCTATACCCATCAATCCCGAATTCGGTAATGTAATCCGTCAACCATTTCATGATGTAAAAACGAGGTGCTTTTGGATGGCCAGTTCTTTCAAAAAAAGCTTCCAATTCTTTCAGTTCTTGCTCATATCTTCCTTCAGCTTTCCATTTTGCAACCAATTGTGGAGGCAATGCCACATTTTCATTACTATCAGTTTTTATATCTGGTAAATTTTCAACAAGCGTGCAAGAAGTAGTGTTTTCGTAATTATTGTATTCACATTTTGGAGACGTTCTCACCCAATCTGAAGGCCAAACTGGATCTTTTTCGGTTACAGGTCCTGTATGATTGATAACAGCATCTAACAACACTCGAATTCCGTTTTTGTGAGCCGTTTCAACCAATTCTTTCAAATCTTCTTTTGTGCCAAAATTTGGGTCAATTGCTGTCCAATCTTTTGCCCAATAACCATGATAAGCATAGGTAATTCCTGTGCCTTCGTCTGTTGCATCATGAATTTGTTCCACAATTGGTGTCATCCAAATGGCATTGATGCCCAATTTTGTAAAATATCCTTCTTTGATTTTTTGAGTAATTCCCTTGAGATCTCCACCTTCAAAACCTCTTAATTTCCCTGGAGTTTTGGTTCTTTCAAAATTGACATCATTGGTTGCATCTCCATTGTTAAATCTGTCCGTCAATAAAAAATAGATATTTGCGCCTTCCCAAACAAATTCTTTCTTTTTCTCTTTTAAAATCTTTTCTGAAGGTTTTTCTTGACACGAAATTATTATGATAAATAAAAAATTAATTAAAAATAGATTTTTCATAATTTGAATTATTTAATATAAACCTTATAGCTCCAAGGCTCTAAAGTTAAATTTGTATTTTGATTTAAATTCACTTTTTCTGATGTACTAAAATCAGTATAATTGCCTTTAAAAAGTGATTCTTTAAAATTGATTTCTTTTTTTTCTTTAGAAAAATTAAAAACTGCAAAGACTTTATCTTTTTCATTTTGACGAACAAAACTCAACACTTCAGTTTCATAGTTATTTGGAACTTTAATCATTGTTGCTCCCCATTTTGCATGCCATAAAGCAGTATTCGATTTTAGTAAAGCAAAAAGGTTTTTATATAAATCACCTATATAATGTTCTTTCCATTGGATTGCATCTTTCTCAAAAAATTCTAAACGTTTTGTATTACCAGCTTCTTGGCCATTGTAAATTAATGGCATTCCCTCTCCTACAACTGACAAAACAATTGCAGCCTCTAAACCATCTCCAAACTGCTCAAACATAGTTCCTTCCCAAGAATTCATATCATGGTTACTTGTAAATGTCATACGCATACTATTCTTTGGAAAGAATTTCTCATTCCATGAATAATAAACATAGAGTTTATTAACATTAGCTTCTCCCATACAAATTTGGTGCATTGATTCGTTCCAACTCCAAGCATAGGTCATATCAAAAGCTTCAGCATGCATGTCTCTTGATTCCCATTCAGCTAACATAAATACAGGTTTTATTTTGTCTAATTCATGTCTGGCGTTATTCCAAAATTCGACAGGAACAAAACCAGCAGCATCGCATCTATATCCATCAATATTGGCTTCTTTTACCCAATATTTTAGAGCGTCTGTCATATACTTTCTCACTTCTGGTTTATTGAAATCCAAGTCAATAATATCAGACCAATCCCACCATGGCGTTGGCATAAAATCACCTTTATAATCTTTTTGATACCAATCTGAATGGTCTTTTAATAGCACATTATCCCAAGCAGTATGATTTGCAACCCAGTCTAAAATAACATAGATCCCTAATTTATGTGCTTCATTTACAAAATCTTTTAAATCTTGGAGTGTGCCAAACTCTGGATTCACACTATAATAATCTTTTACAGCGTAAGGACTTCCTAAATTCCCTTTTCTGTTTTTTTCTCCAATGGCATGAATAGGCATGAACCAAATAATATCAACACCCAAATCTTTTAATCTTGGCAATTGAGTTTGTGCAGCTTTAAAAGTACCTTCTTCAGAGAATTGTCTTGTATTTAATTGATAAATAGATGCATTTTTACTCCATTCAGGATGCATTAAGTTTACATATTCTTTAGGTTGATAAGGATCAGAAATAGTAGATTTTGATTTTTGATTACAACTTAAAATTGTTATAAAGAAGCAAAAGAAAAATAGTTTTTTCATAATAAATTTTATTGAAGTTTTAAAATAAAAGATTCTAATGGATTTATTACAATTTTTAAAGTTGCTTGTGAATTTTCGACTTTTAAATCGAATGATTTTTGATTGTATAATTGATCTTTTAAAACATACGTTCCGTTAGTTAAGTTCCATTTTTTGATGATTTCTGAAGGAATTTTCAACTCAAATTGAACTCTTTTTTCAGAATCGAAATTTGAGACAATCAACAGTTTTTCGTTATCAGAAAAACGGGTAAATGACAAGATTTTGGCATTGTAATTTTCTGTATTTTCTCTGTTAAATTGGTGCAAATCATGATATTCTCCCATTAACGCATTGCTCGAAATCGTAAAATTTAACAATCGTTTGTAAAAATCACGCAATGCTAATTCTTCTTTGGTAGATTTTCCACCATCAAATTTTTTATCATTTACCCAACGTTGAAAAGCTGGAACACCGATATAATCAAAAATGGAAGTTCGTGAAGGAGCTCCAAATCCCGCATTTTCTGAACCATCTTCACCTAATTCTTGTCCAAAATAAATCATGGTTGGTGACGTTGAAATAGTTGCAGAAACCACCATTGCAGGTTTGCCTTTTTCGAAATTTCCAGCAAACTCAGGACTTGCAATGCGTTGTTCATCATGATTTTCTAAAAAGTGTAGCATGTAATGTTCAATATCTTTTAAATCATCTTGAATTGGCGGAATATGATCTGTTAAACCACGACCTTGCATCACGTTTTTTAGAGTATCATACAACTGAACTTTATTATACAAATAATCCATTTTCCCTTTTTTGATATAGTCTCTATACAAACTTGGATTGTATACTTCTGCCAATAAAAAAGCGTCTGGGTTTTTCATTTTAATATTTGAGTTCAGGTAACTCCAAAACTCAACAGGCACCATTTCTGCCATGTCAAAACGAAAACCATCTACTCCTTTTTCTAACCAATACAAAGCAATATCTCTAAACTTTATCCATGAGTTTGGAACCGTTTTGTCTTGCCAAAATTCAAAATGTTTTTGATAATTTTCATTTTCAAAACTAGCTGGTAATTCATTAAAATCCTTTTTCCCTTCAGGAGAAATTCCGTAATTGATTTTCACTGTTTCATACCAATCATTTCTATCTGGTTTTGAAAGTCGTGAGCCATTTCCTGTCCATTTTGAAGGATTTTCATCAAATTTACGATCAGATAAAGGATGCTTTTCACCACCCAAAGGCTGAAAATCATCTAAAAAATCAGGCACTTGAAAAGGTTCATTTGGATTGTAATAAAAGTTGTTATTTACATCATAAACAACCGTTTTATTATCATCAGCACCAAAATCTTTTATACCTTCAGGATTTGTTAATCCTTGATAATTTCTTGCAACGTGATTAGGAACAATATCAATAATTACTTTTAATTCGTTTCTGTGCGAACGTTTAATTAACGATTCAAATTCTTGCAAACGATTTTCAACATTTTCAGCCAAATCAGGATTCACATTGTAATAATCTTTCACAGCGTAAGGTGAACCTGCGCGACCTTTTACCACATCTGGATCGTCATTTGAAATTCCGAATTCAGTGTAATCCGTAATCACATCATGATGAGGAACCCCTGTATACCAAATATGAGTTACTCCTAATTTTTTAATTTCAGTTAAGGCTTTATCTGTAAAATCATTGAATTTTCCAACGCCATTTTCTTCAATAGTTCCCCATGGTTTGTTGGTGGAATTTGTGTTGCCAAATAATCGTGTAAAAACCTGATAAACAACAACTTTATTATTTTTATGATTCGAATTCATTTTCCTATCTGAACCTTTTTCTGGTGAACAACTCCATAAAACCAATACAATTAATGCGCTAATAATGCTTTTTTGTGTGTTCATATTCCTTATTATTATAATGATACTTTTATCTTTAATTCTTTGTTAGGATTCCACTTTACGGGAATTGATAATGTATTATTTTCAATAGAAAATTGTTTTCTTTTTCCATTGATTTTAATCTTTTTAGGATTCCAATCTATATTGTGAATAACCAACATAATTTCTTTTTCTGATGGATTCCACTGTTTTCCAAATTCGGCTTCAAAATCAATTTCTAACCAATGTTTTAACTTTTCAGCTTCAAACTCTAGCAATTCATAATTCCCTTTTTCAAAAGCATTTTGAGTAATTCCGTCATCATTGTATAATTCTGATTCACTTTCGTTTATAGAATCGTCATGATAATAATGAACAATTAATTGATTTCCAGCATAATCATCAGTAGTTTGCACCAATTTTGTCATTGTAATAAAAGAGCCTGCTTTTACAAAAGTTGGGATTGTTTCTTCATTTACAGTTACAATTTTAGTTTGTCCACCAATGATTTTTTCATCTGTATAAAAATCAAACCAATTGGAATTTTTTGGAAAAAATATTTCTTTTGATTTGACACTATCTTTTAAAATGGGTGTGATTAAAAAATCATTTCCCCATAAATAGGTTGACGAATTTTCCATCAATTTTTCATCATCTTCTCCAAAGAAAATAGGTCGCATCAGAGGCATTCCTTTTTGGTTGTTTTCAAAAGCCAAATGATAATTGTATGGTAGTAATTGGTAACGCAATTCAATGGCTTTTTTAGCTAATTTTTTAGCTCTTTCGCTTCTAAAAACAGGTTCACTTGCTACATCTTCTTGTGCATGAGGTCTAAAAATTGGTTGAAAAACACCATATTGCAACCAACGTGTGTATAAATTATCATCCAAATTAGCGCCTGCAAATCCACCTAAATCTGAGTGCATATAGCCCAACCCTTGCATGCCCATTTGTAAAGCAATTTCTGGTTGCGACTGCAAACCGCCCCAAGTTCTATTGACATCTCCAGACCACGGAATCATTCCAAATCGTTGAGAACCAGCATATCCTGCACGCATCAAAATAAAAGGCCTTTCGTTTGGAAACTCTTTTTGATATCCTTCAAAAATCAATCTTGCCCAATCATGACCATAAATATTATGAATTTCGTCTGCTGTTGCATTGTTAAATTGTACCCAAGAAGGCAACACTTCAGGCTCACCTAAATCGCCCCAAAGTCCTTTTACTCCTAAATTTAAAATATCTTTATAAATATTCCAAAACCAAGATTTTCCCTCTTTTTTATAGATATCAACAATCCCTGTATTGCCAAAATAAAAATCATATTTTGCAGGATTTCCAATAGAATCTTTTGCCAAAACAGCTTTTTCAACAGCTTCATTCCATTTTTTTGAAGTTGATAAAATAAAAGGCTCTGTAATTAAAACTGTTTTTACTCCTTTATCTTTCAAACGCGAGACCATGCCTTTCATATCTGGAAAAGAATCTTTGTCCACTGCTAAATTCCCCATAGTTCCTTGCACAGTTTTTCCGAACCAATACAAGTCTAAAATGATGGCATCAACAGGAATATTTTCTTCTTTGAATGTTGCAATTGTTTGTTCGGTTTCTTGTTGTGAATGATAGCCAAATCTGCTCGAAAAATTACCTAAAACCCATCTTGGAGGCAAAGGTTGTTTGCCTGTTAATTTTGTGTAATTATCAATCAAATTTTCCCAAGAATCACCCACCACAATTTGATAGGTTTTTCGTCCTGAAATGGTTTCATAGGTTAAAGAATTTTCATTTTTACTATCTAAATCCAGATATCCAATAGCAGGATTATCAAAATGAATCAAATATTTTTTTGAGGAAATTACCAATGGAATTGTGAAATTCATGAGCTCAGCATGTGTTTCATAACCATACTGCGCTCTGTTATACAAAGGCAAACGATTCCCACGTCTGTTCATTCCTAAAGCTCTTGCTCCTGTGCCATATAGCACTTCATCTGAAGATAAATTGAACTCAATTTTCTCAGTCTCATCAGCTACAATATTTCCTTTTACGAAATCTAAAGGGATATGTTTTGACTTAAAATAGCCATTTTTTTCTGAGGTAATTTCTTCTCCTTTATAAATATAGGAGATTTTAAAAGGCTTTTTTTGGATGTTTACTAAAATCCCTTTTGATGAAAAATCGATAGCATTTAATGATTCATTGAATTTAGCATCTGCATCATTTGTTTGTAAAACAACAGCTTGAGAATTTGATATAAGATCCTCGTTTTTAGGCAAAAATGTGGTTTCAACGATGTTAGTATTGTAAAATTTAATAAGATAAAATCCGTCATTTACAGAAATTTTAAGTACATCATCCTGAAAATTTACACTGATAAAAGTTCGGTTTTCATTTTGAGAAAATACACTGAGTTGACTTATGAGCAGTAAAAAAAGAAAAAAATACTTTTTCATTATTATATCTTTATTCCAACAAGATTTTTACGACATTGTTGGATATTTATATTACTTTTTTAATAAAAAATTTAAAGGAATATGAATTCTCTTTTGCCAAGACTTTTCTGAATGATCCGTTCCTGGGAAAAATAAATTTCTAAAATTTGCTACTGAATACCCTCTATTTGTATATACAGAATCAACAGTTGAGGCATATTTTGGATAATGACGATCTAAAGTTTGATCACCATAATCAAAATACAATTTATGACTTTTTGCATCAGGAACATTGGCAGCTACATACCTAAAAATAGCACTGGGAAAAGGATTGTTTTCTTCAGCCATTGCTCCAACCCAATGTGTTGATATACAAGCTGATCCTTCAAAAATATTAGGATATTCAGAAATTGCATACATAGACATTAATCCTCCCATTGAAGATCCAGCAACAAAAGTATTTTCTTTGTTTGTGTAAACAGAGAATGTAGCATCAATATAAGGTTTTAACTCAGAAACAATAAATTTTAGATATTCATCTCCTTTAAAATCAGTAGAAATATTATTTTCTTGAGCTTTTTTAATAACTTCATTTTTTGAATCTGCGTCCATAAAATCCATTGCTTTTTCAGGAAATAAATCGTTCCAGCGAATAGAAGATATATTATGAACGCCCACTACTATAAAATGTTTGGTAATTTTTTGTTCCATTAATTCGGTTGCAGCCTCGTCAATTCTCCATTCTTGCTTGTTCCAAGTTGTGGTAGAATCAAATAACATTTGACCATCATGCATATACAAAACTGCGTATTTTTTTTCTTCGGAATAAGTTTCTGGCAACCAAATATCAACTGGCCTTGGCGTAATATTTTGAGAAGGAAAACTATCAATTCGGATTAATTTTCCTGATGTTAAAACTGCGCTTTCTAATTGATAGGATTTGATGCTAGAAAAATTGTTTTTAGGTTGATTATTGCATGAAAATATCAATAAAATTAGTATTCCAAAAAAAAGAATTCTACTCATAATTATAGTTTTGTAGCAAAAATAACACTCCCTTTTTCACTAAGTTGTATGGTGTGATTCCAAATAAAATTCTCTCCAGTCAACAAATTTTTTAGCTTTTTTCCTTTCAATCCTATTTCTTTAAAACGATTCAAATCAATTGTAATGGGTTTATCATTTTTATTGATAATATGAACAACGATTTCATCATCTTTGATTCTGAATAAAAAATAAGTACCATCAATAGCAGCAAAATGAATGGTTTTTCCTTCATGAATTGCTTTGCTATTTTTTCTAAAATTCAGCACTTTTTTCAAGAAAAGTTGCATGTCTTTTTGTTCATTTGTAAGACCTTCACCTGAAAATGCATTGATTGTATCGCCTTTCCATCCTCCTGGGAAATCAGTCCGAATCAAACCATGATCACCAGGTTTTGCAAAATCATTCATCAAAATTTCAGTTCCGTAATAAATTTGAGGAATTCTTGGTAAGGTTAATAAATAACTCAACGCCATTTTTGTATTGACAATATCACCATTTAATTGCGTAAAAATTCGGCTCATATCATGATTATCCGGAAAAATCATGATGTCTTTTGGTGATGCATAATGAAAATCATTTGCCAAACCTTCATAAATTTTTACCAAACCAGTATCCCACGTTTCATTTTCGTTAAAAGCTTCAACAATGTTATTTTGCATCGCAAAATCCATGGTTGATGTTAAATTGGACTCATATCCATCGTTGTTTTTTGCTCCTTTTTGCCAATAACCAATCAATAATGGATTGTAACTCCATTCTTCACCAACAATTGAAAAATTTGGATATTCGTTCATGATTGCGCCAGCCCAATTGCTCATAAATTGCTTGTCAGGATAAGGATAGGTATCTTGTCTGATGCCACCTAAACCTAGAGTTTCTATCCACCAAATGCTATTTTGAATGATGTATTTAGCCATAAATGGATTACGTTGATTTAAATCGGGCATTGTATGTACAAACCAACCTTCATTATTACCACTTCTATCAGCTTCTGCAGCATACAAATCTTGATTTGTAGTACGTCTGTGATTGGAAACTTTTACAGTTTCATTGTTCCAATTTTCTTTGTTTTTTTCAAAGTAGGCTTGATTATTTACCCAATCATCAAAAGGCAATTCTTTCATCCACCAATGTTCTAAACCACAATGATTTGCAACTTGATCCATGATAAGTTTCATATCTTTTTTGCGCAATTCATTTGCCAATTCTTGATATTCAGCAAGTGTACCAAAACGAGGATCCACTTCATAAAAATCGGTCATTGCATACCCATGATAAGACCCACTGTTCATATCATTCGTTAATACTGGAGTTGGCCAAACTGCCGTAAAACCAAAATCTGCAATGTAATCTATGTGATTGGTAATTCCTTTGATATCACCTCCATGACGTGCGTAATCATCTTTTCTATTGCTGGTTTTTTCATTTAAATTTTCGTTGATATCATTGGTTTCATCTGCATTTGCAAAACGATCTGGAGTTATCAAATAAATGGCGTCAGCACTATTAAAGCCTACATATTCTTCAGAAGATTTTTGTCTTTCTTTTAATTCATACGTATGAGTTTTGGTTGATCCGTCATCAAAAGTAAAAACGATGTCAAATTTGCCTGCTTTTGTATTTTTATCAATTTGTAAATCAATAAATAAGTAATTGTTACTTTTTGCTTGATGTACTTTTTGAATGCTTACACCTTGAGTTGAAATGGTTGGTTTTGAACTGCCAATATTTGGTTCTTTAACTAATAATTGTAATGATGAATCTTTGAAATCAATCCACCAATTTGGTGGTTCTACACGCTCTAAAAATGTATTTGAAACCTTTTTAATTTCAGTATTCATAGATTCTTTGTTTGAATTATTGCAAGAAATAAATACAATAAAAATAAAAAGCAAAAAACTATTTTTCATAAAATTAGATTTTTTATTAAATCAAGAATACTAAATTATATAAATTTAAATTAGTATATGCTAAACAGTTACCAAATTGTTTGGCGACACTTTTACTGGTTTTTCATTTACCAAAATAGTTACCTCTTCATTTCCATCAATTGTAAAGTGAGTGCCATTTTGTTGCACATTGATTTTTACAATTGTATTTCTAAAATTCACTTTAAATGAATACGAACTCCATTGTTTTGGAATTTTTGGTTCAAAAGAAAGCATGTTATTTTTGATTCTCATACCACCAAAACCTTCCACAATACTCATCCAAGTTCCTGCCATAGAAGTGATGTGCAAACCTTCTTCAACCTCGTGATTGTAATCATCTAAATCCAAACGTGATGTACGCAAATAAAAAGTATAGGCTTGTTCCATTCTGTTCAATTTGGAAGCTTGAATGCTATGAACACAAGGAGAAAGTGAACTTTCGTGCACTGTAAAAGGTTCGTAAAAATCGAAATGACGCGCCAATTCTTCTGTAGAAAAATCGTCTTCAAAAAAGTAAAAACCTTGTAATGTATCCGCTTGTTTAATGTAAGGTGAACGTAAAATTCGATCCCAACTCCATTTTTGATTGATAGGTCTTTGCGATTTGTCTAACTCAGCAACAGTGATTAATTCTTTGTCTAAAAAACCATCTTGTTGTAAATATATTTGATATTTTTCAGAATATGGAAAATACATTAAATCTGCTACATTTTTCCAAGCAGCCAATTCAGCATCAAAAATTGCTGTTTTTTCTTTGATTCTTGAGAAATCTGAAATATGGTCATTTTTTACAATGTTGATGTTTTCCAATGCATAATTGATGCACCATTTGGCAATATAATTTGTATAAAAATTATTATTTACATTGTTTTCATATTCATTTGGACCTGTAACTCCTAAAATCACAAATTTATTTTTGTCAGTTGAAAAAGTGGCTCTTTGATACCAAAAACGTGCAATTCCAATCAATACTTCTAAACCTTTTTCTGGTATGTATGAATAATCGTTTGTAAAACGATGGTAATTATAAATCGCAAAAGCAATCGCGCCATTTCTATGAATTTCTTCAAAGGTAATTTCCCATTCGTTATGACATTCTTCGCCATTCATAGTCACCATCGGATACAATGCAGCTCCATTATTAAAACCTAATTTTTGTGCATTTTCAATGGCTTTATCCAAATGATTATATCTGTATTCCAATAGTTTACGCGCGACAGATTGATCTTTTGTTGCCATATAAAATGGAATACAATAGGCTTCAGTATCCCAATATGTACTTCCTCCGTATTTCTCTCCAGTAAAGCCTTTAGGACCGATATTTAATGAAGCATCTGTTCCTAAATACGTCTGATTTAATTGAAAAATATTAAAACGAATACCTTGTTGTGCTTTTACATCTCCAGCAATTGTAATATCTGCCATTTCCCAAATTTTCGCCCAAGATTCTTTTTGCATTTCTAACAAAGAATCAAAACCAAAAGTAACAGCCTCATCTAAAGCATCTTTTGCAGCTTCAATTAAGGCATCTTTTGGATGATTTCTATCAACAATATATCCTCCAAATTTTTGAATAGCGAAAATTTGATTTTTGCTGATTTCTTGCTGGTAAGAACTTGATGCCGTTTTTTCGGAGGTGGTATTTATAGCATCTATCAAAACCTCAGTTCCATCAACAAATACTTTTGATTGCATAAACGTACATGTATGAAAATTTGTTTTCATCGTTTTTGCAACAATAAATGATTGTTTTTTGTTTTGATCAATCTTTAAAACATCCCAAAATTGATCAGCCCAATTCGTGTCTTCGTTAGTGATACTAGCATCTAAATAAGGATTAAAAGTGATAGTTGCATCTCCAGAGATTGGCTTGATTTGATAATGAATTGCACCTATTTCATCCAACTCTAAGCTTAAAAAACGTTTGATATGCACACTAATTTTGATGTTGTTTTGCAAAACAGCTTCAAAACTTCTTGCCAACCAACCTTCTTTCATGTTGAGTTCTCTTCTAAATTTTGAAACTTCTTTACAAGTATTTAAATCTAATGTTTCATCGTTAATTTTAATCTCAATTCCAATCCAATTTGGTGCATTTAACACTTTGGCAAAATATTCAGGATAGCCATTTTTCCACCATCCAACTCTGGTTTTATCAGGATAATAAACTCCTGCAATATAGCTTCCTTGAAAAGTTTCTCCAGAATAATTTTCTTCAAAATTGGCACGTTGACCCATGGCTCCATTGCCAATACTAAATAAACTTTCAGAAGATTTTACCCTTTTTGGCTCAAAACCTTCTTCAATGATTGACCATTCATTTGGTTCTATATAATCTTGATTCATTGGTTGTATTTTTAGACTTTAGTCCGAAGTTTTAGACTTTAGACCATAGACTTTTGACTTTTAATTATTTATTAACTTTTTCATAAAATCGATACTGATTTCAGTAAAATCTTTGAAAATATAGTTTGCTTGTGAAAGCACTTTTTTATCACCAATACCAATACTTATCATATTGGCAGCATTTGCAGCTTCAATACCTGCAACAGCATCTTCAAATACGATGCAATTTGATGGTGAAAGATTCATTTTTTTTGCAGCCATCAGAAAAACTTCCGGGTCTGGCTTTGCTTTGGTTACGTTATTGCCATCAACAATTACATCGAAAAAGTGATCTAAACATACTTTTTCTAAAATCGGAAGTGCATTTTTACTTGCAGATCCTAGCGCAATTGGAATCGCATTTTCTTTTAATAATGTTAAAATTTTTGGAACATCAGGAAGAATCTCAGAATCATCCATTTTTTCAATGTATGCCAGATAATCATTGTTTTTTTCAATCATCCAAACATCTTTTTGTTCTTGATTTGCTGATAAATTTCCCATTTCTAATAAGATATCTAAACAGCGTTTTCTACTAACTCCTTTAAACAATTCGTTTTGTTCTTCAGTAAATTCAAATCCTAACTGATTTGCTAATTTTTTCCACGCTAAATAGTGGTATTTGGCGGTATCTACAATGACACCATCCAAATCAAAAATAATTCCTTTTTTCATTTAAACAGTTTGTACTACATCATCTACATCTTTTACTATGTAAACGAGTGCTGCAGCAATTAAAAAACTAATTCCACTAATCATTAATGCAAAAATTGCTTCATTATTGTAAGCATATTTTACCAGTGGACCTCCTATTAACGCATTGATAATTTGAGGAATTACAATAAAGAAATTAAAAATCCCCATGTAAACTCCCATTTTCTTTGGAGAAATTGAACCTGCTAAAATAGCATAAGGCATCGCTAAAATACTTGCCCAAGCAATTCCAACGCAAATCATTGAAAGAATCAACCAATTTTTATCAGGCATGATATAAATAGATAATAATCCAATACCTCCAATAATTAGTGAAATAGCATGGGTGTTTTTTCTTCCAATTTTTTGGGCAATGTAAGGCAAAGCAAAGGCATAAAAAGCTGAAACTAAATTGTAAATTCCGAAAAGAATGCCAACCCAATCACCTGCATTTTGATATGCAATACTTTTACTATCAGTGTAGGGCAATCCATAAATATGTTGTGCAATTGCAGGAACTGAAAAAACCCACATCCCAAACAATCCAAACCATGAAAAGAATTGCACCCAACTTAGCTGACGCATAGTTGTTGGCATTTTTTTGAAGTCATCAAAAATATCAAACAAACTAGATTTTTCTGTTGAAATATCTTTCTGAATAGCTTCTCGATGCCCTTGTTCGTCTTCAAAAATTTCTAGTTCCTCTGGAGAATATTCTCCAGTAGTTGATACGGTAACCAAAATCGAAAGAATCAAAATAATTGCTCCAATAATGAAAGACCAAATTAAGTTTACAGGAACTATTCCTGCTGAAGTTTCGTTAGAAATTCCAAACCAATTTGTCAAAGCATATGGTAACCAAGAACCGATGACTGCACCAAAACCAATTAAAGCTGTTTGCACACTAAACCCTAAAGTCCGCTGATCAGTTCTTAAATTATCTCCCACTAAAGCACGGAAAGGTTCCATAGCGATGTTGAAAGATGCATCCATAATCATTAAAAAACCTGCTCCGACCCATAGTGCGGGAAGAAATGCAATAAATATATCTGCTTGTGGCATTAACACCAATCCTATTGATGCTAAAATGGCTCCAACTAAAAAGTATGGTTTTCTTCTTCCAAACCTTCCCCAAGTTTTATCACTATAATGTCCAATGATTGGTTGAACAATTAATCCCATCAAAGGTGCAATAATCCAAAACCATGAAAGTTCGTGAACATCAGCCCCAAAAATTTGTAAGATTCTGCTTGCGTTTGCGTTCTGAAGTGCGAAACCCATTTGTATTCCTAAAAATCCAAAACTCATGTTCCAGATTTGAAAGAAACTTAACTTCTTTTTTTCCATTATCGAATATTATTAAAGAATATTTCGATAAGTGTATTAGACTTATCAATTACTAAGTGTGGAATGTAATTTACTGATAAATACTAATTCGGTAACAAATATATATTTTTATTATAAAGTTGGTAAAAATTATTACAAAAATTTACGACGACGGTTTCGTAGATTCTCGTAATTTTAAGTCACTAGAAATGACAATTTTCTTAGGATTGAAAACTTCTGTTTCATTTTCAATTCTTTCAATTAAAAGTTCAACTGCCTGTCTTCCCATAGTAAAACCATGTTGTGCAATTGTAGTAATTGAAGGCGAAGAATATTCTGAAATTAAGCCGTCAGTAAAGCCAATTATTGAAATGTCGTTCGGAATGTTTAATCCTTTCTCTTTGGCAATTCGCATTGTATTTGCGGCATAAATTTCATTTACAGTGAAAACTCCATCAATATTTTGCTCAAATAATTGTTCAATTTGCTTCTTGATATCTTGCTTTTCATCAATTTTGATGATCAAATTTTTATCTGTTTTAACATACGATTCTATAAGTGCTTTTTCATATCCTAAACGCCTTAAAGCACCAACACTGACGTGGTCTGGAGTGGTTATCATTCCTATTTTTTTACATCCAATATCAACCAGATATTTTGTGGCTTTATAGCCTGCACCAACATCATCAACTACTATTTTGTCACACAAAATATCATCTACAACTCTGTCAAATAATACCAAAGGAATGTCTTCTTCAACCAAATCAATAAAATGAGAAAAGTCTTTATTTTCAAGAGTTTCATTAGCTATAGAAACAATCAAACCATCTACACTTCCATTGGATAAAACTCGTAAAGTTTCTACTTCTTTTTGATAATCTTCGTTGGAAAAACACACCATGATATGATATCCTTTTTCATTAGCATAAGACTCTATGCCCATGATTACTGTTGAGAAAAAGTGGTGTACAATTTTAGGCAAAATAACTCCAATTACTTTGGTTTTTTGATTGCGCAATTGCAACGCCAAACTATTGGGTTTATAGTTGTAATGATTGGCAAAAGACTGAATTTTGTCTTTTGTTTCTTTGCCTATTTCATGGCTATCTTTTAACGCTTTAGAGACTGTAGAAGTAGATACTCCTAATTCCCTAGCAATTGTCTTAATAGTAATTTTTTGCTTCATTCTTGATAAATAAACAAATAACGGGTATTTTTTTGCTAAATTAATGAAATTTATTAAAAAAAAAGTTGTTAACACGAAACCGATTTCGTAAATTTCGAATCATTGGAATTAACGAACTTCATTCTATATTTACGATGTGGAATGTAAATTTATTGTTAAATCAAAATCAAATTTACAGTTATTACTTAACAAATTATACATGAAAAATTTTAAATTATTGTTAATTGGATTTCTTTTAGCTTCCTCTTTCAACATGTTTGCCCAACAAACAGTTCAAGGAGTTGTAAAAGAAAAAAAATCTGGTGACACGTTGCCAGGTGTAAGTGTTGTTGTGAAAGGAACAACAAAAGGTACAGAAACAGATTTCAATGGGAAATTTGCAATTGAAAACGTAAAAACAGGCAATGTACTTGTTTTTAGATATCTGGGTTTTGCAGATAAAGAAATTGTAATAGGAACCAGTAAAAATCTAGTAGTTGAATTAGAAGATGCTTTGGAACAATTAGAAGAAATTATTGTGGTGGGTTATGGATCTACCACCGTAAAAGATGCTACTGGTTCTGTAGAGGCAATTACTGCTAAAGAGATGACTAAAGGTAATATTGTAACTCCTGAAAACTTGTTGAGTGGTCGAGTTGCTGGGTTAAACATTACTACAAGTGGTGCTCCTGGTGCTGGTTCTCAAATTAGAATTCGTGGTGGTTCATCATTAAATGCCTCTAACGATCCATTAATAGTTATTGATGGTTTACCTTTATCTGGTGTTGATTTGAATAGTATCAACCCAAATGATATTGATTCATTCTCGGTTTTAAAAGATGCCTCTGCTACTGCAATTTATGGTGCTAGAGGTGCTAATGGAGTAATCATTATTACTACTAAAAAAGGTAAAACAGATTATTCATTAGATTATGATTACCAAATTGCTTTTGGGGAAATTAAAGACAGAGTATCAGTTTTTGATGGAGATGCCTTCAGAAATTTAATTGCTACAAGAAGACCAAATGATGTTGGAATGCTAGGAACTGCCAATACAAACTGGCAAAATGAAGTATTTCAACAATCAGTTTCTACTCAACACAATGTTAGTGCTAGAGGTCAAATTTTCAAGAGAATTCCTACTAGACTTTCTGTAAATTTTTCCGAAATTGAAGGAAATATTTTAACATCGCAGTTTGACAGAGCCAATGTTTCTCTATCAATGAATCCGTCATTTTTTAATGATCACTTAAAAGTAAGTTTAAACTACACTAGAGCTTTTGTAAACGAAAGATTTGCAGATGCTGGTCAAGTAAATGCGGCATTGCGTTACGACCCTACACAACCTGTTTATGACAGAACGTCTCCTTTTGGTGGTTTTTATCAGCATATTACGAGAACTCCTGGTGGTATTTTAGTAGATAATGGCACAAGAAACCCAGTAGCTGCTTTATTACAAAATGATAATAGGTCTAACAGATTTAGACAATTTGGTAATTTAAAAATTGACTATAAATTACATTTTTTACCTGAGGTTATTGCAAGTGTAAGTGCTGGTTTTGATAAATCAGTTCAAGAAGGTAGCTTTTTTAATCCTCTAAATAGTCCAGCCAATTATACAGATTTATTTATAGGCGGAGAAGGTTCATACACAAATGAAAATTTAAATGAGAACTTTAACGCAACATTAAACTATGCTAAAACTTTTAGTAAGTTCAAGACAGATTTTTTAGTTGGATATGATTACCAATCTTTCAATGGGAATGGAGATAGTACAGGAAACTTAAGAAATCCAAATGATATAGGTTTCACCTCATACGCAAATACACCTGTTGTTTTAATTGGATTCTTAGCGAGAGCTAATATTACATTTAATGAAAAGTATTTATTAACATTGAACTATAGACGAGATGGAACTTCACGTTTTGGTCCTTCAAACAGATGGGGTGATTTTGGTGGAGCTGCATTCGCTTGGAGAATGAGCGATGAAGATTTCTTAAAAGACAATAAAGTAATTTCTGACCTGAAATTACGTGCTTCTTATGGTATCAATGGTCAACAAGATGGAATTGCGGGTGATTTATATTTAGACAGATATCGTTTTGGAAATCAAAACTCTCAATTCTTATTTGGTGGTATGCCAATCCAATCAACGATTCCTTCTGAAAGAAGTAATTTACGTTGGGAAAAAGTAGCTACTGTTGAACTAGGTATTGATTACGGTTTATTTAACAATAAAATTTCTGGATCTATCAATGCTTTCCAAAAAAATTCAACAGATTTAATATCTGATGCTCCTGTTGCTGATGGTTCTAACTTTACAAACAGAGTTCTTCAAAATATTGGAGATTTACAAGTAAATGGTTTAGAGTTTACTGTAAATGCAGATGTAATCAAAAAGGAAAACATGAACTGGAATTTAAACTTCAATGCAACTTATTTAGACCGCGAAATCAAAGAATTGGCTTTAAATCAAGATGTTACTACAGGTGGAATTGCAGGAGGTACAGGGAACTTTATTCAATTGTTTAGAGAAGGTTTCGCTCCAAATTCATTTTATGTTTTCAAACAATTATATGATACTGCAGGAAAACCAATTGAAGGTGCTTATGCTGATTTAAATGGTGATGGTATTATCAATACTCAAGATCGTTATTTAAAAGGAAATCCACAAGCTGACTTTACCTTTGGTTTTCAATCAAACTTCAACTACAAGAATTTTGATTTAGCATTTAACTTAAGAGCAAGTTTAGGAAATTATGCATATAACAACATCAATTCTGGTTTGGCACAATATGATTTATTGCAAGACAATGCTGTATTAGGAAATATTCCTACATCTGTTTTGAACACTAATTTTAGAAGTACTTCAGATGTAATCATCTCTGATTATTACTTAGAGAATGCCTCCTTCTTAAGAATGGACAACATTACTTTTGGTTATACTTTTAACAAGCCAATCAAAAAATTTGCTTCTAACAGCATTCGTATTTGGGCGGGTATGCAAAATGTATTTACAATTACAAACTACTCTGGTTTAGATCCTGAATTGTTTAACGGAATTGATAATACTAATTTTCCAAGACCAAGAACTTTCTTGGTTGGTGCAAATATTAAATTTTAATTATTAAAGAAATACAGATGAAAAAAATTATGAATTTTAACAAATTAGCAATCTTATTTCTTGTGATGCTAGTAGCAATGTCTTCGTGTACGAAAGACCTTGACATCACTCCACAAGACGATCAAGATTTATTAGGTGAAGATTTTTTTGCAAATGAAACTGCTTATAAAGAATTGTTAGCAGGAGTATATGCAAACTTATCTTTAACTGGTGTTGACGGTCCTGGATCATCAAATATTGATGGATTAGATGCTGGTACAAGTCAATTTGGACGTGTATTATTATACCTACAAACCCTGTCAGCAGATGAAATGATTTGGTCTTACGAAAACGACCCTGGAACTCGTGAAATTCAACGTAATATCTGGAATTCCGATGATCCAATAATTTTAGGTATGTTCGGTAGAACCAATGTAACAATCGCTTTTGCAAACAATTTTTTACGCGAAACTACGGATGAGAAATTAACTGCAAGAAA